>Ga0213863_10000402_pt1 | contig 33264 bp, 28 predicted proteins | sample PICome_8_FD_160128 | JGI IMG/M metagenome (GOLD analysis project Ga0213863, IMG submission 160128) | Coastal seawater microbial communities near Pivers Island, North Carolina, United States - PICO497 | ecosystem: Environmental > Aquatic > Marine > Coastal | place: USA: North Carolina... | reverse complement strand
GGAAACGTTCATTTAGAAATACATGGTGTTGCAGCGGAACTACAAAAGCCTGAACCCGAGTCAGTTGTTGAGTCTGAACCAGTCGTTGAGTCTGAACCAGTTGTTGAGTCTGAACCAGTCGTTGAGTCTGAACCAGTTGTTGAGTCTGAAGCCAACCCTGAAAATTTGTAAAGTAAGTCGAACTATTCATCAGTAATTACCACGAGATAAACAAAAAGCATTTCATATTGCGATTGTGACATCTAAATTTTAGTAAAATATTCATAAATCATAACTCTTCCTCTTCATCGAACATTGTTGTGTTTATTGGCAAAGTATTACAATCCCGATTATGTTCGCGAAAATTCGTTCCTTGTTTTTGCCAAAACCCAAAACAGTACTTGACTTCATTTGAATAAATTTTTTTCATGAGTATGTCGCGTAAATTGTAATCCACTAGTTTTTCAAATTCCACAAATAATTTTTCTTTCGATTCAATCGTATGATAGTAATCACCTCGAATATGGTTTTTCTCTTCCACCCAATTTTTCATCTTTTCGTCGATATTTTCTCTGTGTATGAATCCAATCTCACTCCATGGACGAAGTGTATCTAAACGAAATGAGATTTTGTTTATGATCTCTGCAAATTTTTCACGCAAGTTATGAGCGCTTTCCTTTCGTTCGTCTAGTTTGTAAAATTTCGACAATGAGAGTACCAAACTGATATATGTCGATATAACAAGCGTAATTGAAGACTGAACCTGTACGGGCATTGCCACGTTCGCTTGAAGTGCTTGTAAAAATGCAGACAATGTAGATAACACGATTACAGATGTTTGTATAGATGCAATGTAAAGATACAGGTAGTTATAGTAGCAATCCAACATTTCTTTCTTTTCTTTACATTCACTAAGTAAATGTGAATTCATTGTTACTGAACTCTTGTGTTCGATAGAAAGAATATGAATTTGTCTTAGTAATTTGTCATCTTTTATGTCTGAATCTTCCATTACAATACATTCGAACGTTTTTCACATGAAACAAACGAGATTTTGAAATGATTTTGAGACAATATTCTTGAATTGTATTGTATCAAATGTAGACATTGTTTCACATAGCCATACGATTATGTGAAATTTTAGTAAATGGTTTAGACTCTGCTATAGTTACACTAGTTACTTCCTTCTAATTGCGAAACGGTACGCGATTGCAAATAATGCTACACCTACTACACCTGTAGCAAACAATTTCATCATGTTTTCAACCGCAGGTTCGTTTGGTTGTAACATTTGGAAACCTTCGGTGTCGTCAGAGTCCGTTACAGGAACACATTGCATATACACATCTGAGCTCTCGCTTGAGCTTGCAGATTTCCCAGAAAGGTAATAAGACGTACCAATTTTAGTGGTTATGCTATGTGCTGTCAATATATTACGTAACTTTTGTAGCGAGGATACATTGATGGAGGTAAACTGATTCGGTTCGTATACTACAACATGGTAGCTTCCATTACATGGGTCATAAGGTAATGTACCACTATAGTAATAAAAATTGGTTTTTGGTATTAGTTTATTCAAGTTAAATCCAGTTGTTGTAATTACAGACGTATCAGATGTGTTTGGTGCGTTCATTGCTGTACCATCTATTGTATTCTTTAACAGGCTAGCGCTTTCACTTCCGGCCTTGGCTGCTTTCATAACTGGGACACATACGATTAACCCAGGTCCTTGAATTGAACTATGGGTAACCACGATTTCGGCATCGGCTTGTTTTCCGTTAAATGTATGCAATGACGGACTGTATATACGTATCTCATCTACAGTCTGACTATTTCCGTTGAATTTTGCGTATTCTTGTAATGCTGTATCATAGGGGAACCCTAGGTAAGTTTCGTTATTTGTAACAACACAATTACTTGAAGGATAGTCGAAAATAAAACGACATAAATTATGACAACTACCTGCACTTCCTTGTTTTGTAATATCAATCGGAGATGTTGCGCTACTACAACTCATATATATTATAATGAGGTTTTTAGTGAATCGCAAATAACGTGCTAAAATTACACTCGCAATATTAGATATACATCTTGAATATCTAGATAAAATATTTCAATAGTATAAGTAGTAATATGAAATTATTTATGAATGGTCCAAAATTGTATCCGTCTCCTAATGATTCTTCGTTGACGAATTCAACACGTACGGGGGATGAATTGCGAAATGCTATGTTTAGTAAAACATTTTTACACGGTCATCAAAATAAATTTACTGGGTTTTTAGATGCGTCACAACGTACACATGAACGACGTAGCATGGAAGTTTCGAAACAAGTCCAATATAATAGCGCAAACAAGACGAACTCACTCTCCGCTTTACGAAGCCGAATTCGCAAGGCGCGTAACGCAGGATGTGTTGTGCCTAAAAAAGTACAAGCTCGTACAAAGCAATAGATAGCAAATATTTACAACATTTGGTATCTATATTACAATTACCCAAAGATTCCACCTCCACTTGATGATTTAGCCTTCACCCAGGTGTTTGTTTTCAATAGTCCGTCACGGAACTGCATAGACGTGACAATATTTTTAATTGCAGCATCATTCATTTTATTTGACCCAACTGTTTGACAAATCATGTTTATAATGCGTAAATTTGCAACCTCATATAGGTCATTTAAAGCTTGTTGGATCTTTTGCTTATTGTCACCTGTTAGGGTAACGGTGCTAGAAATTTTGTCTTTTAAGCTTGACATGTTTGTTGCCAGATCATTCGGGCTACATGCTTTTGCATCATCGTGTAGATCACTGGAATTAGCCATTCCTTCTTTCATCTTCATTGTAGAGGAAATCCACGTAAACAGCAATAATATCAATACACTGAGTCCCAATACAATATAAAATGTAGCTGACTTTGTGTTACATATACTCATATACATATGTATGAGATGATATTTTCATATTCACGGTAAAATTGTGTTCTTTGCTATGTTTCGAATAATATTGCGCGTATTTTTTTCGTCATGCGGTTGCATCGTATTTTGAATTATCTGATGATACATGTTGTTCTTTTGACTATCTTGCTGTGTACAGTCCGGGTTCTCCTCTACCCATTTGGGTAGTTGTTTTGTGTTTGCTCGCCCAAGATGTTTTATTGCTTTCTTCATACGTTCCTTCTCTTGGTTTTCCTTTTCCCATACGTCATTATCCTTTACATATAGAATTTCTCGTTTCAGGTCGCTACAGTGAATGGGTCGTTTTGTTAATTCAAGTGAAGATAAACCGTCGATGAATATTTTTGATATCCCGTCTACATAACCCAGCTTTCCGGTGTTGTCTAAATCTTTCAAACACAGTGGTAATGATTTAATAAAATCGGTTATGTTTAGTGCGTCTTTACATGTTTCATTTAAAAATATATTCAAATTCAGTTTGTTTGTTGTTGAATTTCCTATACGGGGGACCATTGACTTTATTTGTTCCTGTTGTATTTTCATTTGCTCTTGCTGTTCTTTCATGAAATCTTGCTGTGCTTTCATTTGCTCTTGTTGTTTCGTAAGAAGACCTTGTAGCTCTTTATTTTGATTCACTAAAGATAATAGTACATCTGTATTTAGTTCGCTGGTAATTTGACTATTTTCAGTACTCATTTCTTCAGACGTTTTGGTTAAAGTTGTTACCATTGATGCGTTCTTTGTTGAAACATCTGTATTTTCCTTTGGGAAATCTACATCGGATTCACTATTTTCTATTACCATACTACATTTTTTTCGATGTCGATATAAATTTTGACGACATGAATACGTGCTGCCACATTCACATACATTGCTGTTGCGATTTTGGACTACATTTGTAGTCATTGTAATCATTTTTGCCTTTTTCAGATGTTTACCTGTTAAAATATGTTTTTCATAGTCATTCTTTCTGCTCGTATTTAGGTCACATATCTCGCACCTATATATTTTTCCGCAACTTGTCGCAAACTGCGGAGTTTCTGTAGTCATTTTCCTATAGAATACTTGGATTTTTCTTGGATTTTTTGGACGCGTTGAAAAATAGGTATGGTAATAAAATCGATATTTTGATTTTGGCCTATGACGCTTAACGTCATAAGTGAAAAAGTGTGTTTTTTCAACCAAAACTTTTTTCAGAATTTTGAAAATGGACATCGAAAAATTGTCCAAAATCGAAATTCTGAAAAAAGTTTTGTAAAAAAGTTAAAAAAGTTACTGCACACTGTGCAACCGTGCACCTTGTTGAGAACCGCTATATCAGAAATTTGTGTAGATTTGCAATTGTTGGTGCATGTAGTTTTTTCGTGCTCGTTGGACCATATCGAAATTCTTCGAATATATGTGAGTTTTCGCGATATGCATTCAACAGTCCGTTCATTGAACCATGAACCATCATAATTTCATGAGCGATGTTTGCACTTACGCGAGGTATTTGCATCAGCATTATTTCCCCGATATTTTCAGTTGTAATGTTTTCTTGCTTCACCTTTCGTATGTTTGATGCATAGATTTGTGGTTGTGGTTGTGGTTGTGGTTGGATTTCTTGAATTTGCATTGTATCGTTTGTTGTGGGTATAATACTTTCTGTAGATATCTGAATAACACCTTCTTTTTCGAATATTTTGGCGATTGATTCTCGAGAAAGCGTGTTTTTTTCATAGTATCCAAGACTATTATCCTCTGTGTATTTTTTAAGTCGAATGGCAAATCGTACTAATAGTTCTGCAGTTTCTTGTTTGGATGCAGTACGTAATACACTGAATCCCTTTTTAAAAAGAAGTGAAAACATTGCAGAGTACATTGATGCAGTTTGGACTGGTTTACCAATGTGTCCGAATCCAGATGTTGTCCCTTCTATCACGTACAATATGTTATGGTTGTGTGTTGTTTCACCATCAAGACGATACGACTGTTCCTGGTAGCGTTTATCTTTAATACTTGCATTCAGATCGGCAATGCTCTTTCTCTCGACGATCAGTCTTTCAATCCCATTTGTAGAAATAATAAAATCCCCTAGGTGTAATTGTTTTGTTTCGATTTCAAAAAGGTTTTGTAATGAATGCTTCGAGAGAAATAGAACGATTAATTCGTGTATACCTCTTTCGCGTATATCAATCGTGATACATACCTTCATATACTAGCCATATATGGTCGGGTTTATGTTGTTTTAGTCGATACATAGATTATCCAAGAGTGTAAAACGTGTAAATCGTGTTCGTATTACCAAAAAGATTGAAAAGAGCATAGAGCAAAGATGGTAGTATATTATAGAAGATGAGTACAAACAAACTTGATGATGATATTATTCGCTGCGATGAAAAACTCATTTTCAATCCTTATAATAATCAAAATCATGAGATTACATTGAGCGAGGTTCAATCTATTCTCAAAAAATACGGTGTTCCAGGACAAGTTTTCAACATAGAATTATACAAACGCGCATTTATCCACAAGTCATATATGAAACGACCCCATATTGAGAACGAGAAACAAAACATTTTCATCATGGAGCGTCCTCACGACTGTTTGGCCCTGAAAACAAAATCAAACGAGCGTCTTGAATTTCTAGGTGATGGGGTTTTGGAATTAATCACAAAATACGAACTATACCGTCGGTTCCCAAAAGAGAATGAGGGCTTTATGACAGAAAAGAAGATAGCTCTTGTGAAAAACGAGGCGATTGGTCGTCTTGCATTTGAGATGGGACTTCACAAGTTTTACATTATGAGCCGACATGCAGAAGAAAAGAAAACAAGAATAAACATGAAAAAATTGGGCTGTCTGTTTGAAGCATTCATTGGCGCATTGTTTCTTGATTTTAATAAAATCGACATTATGGACGACGATGCATGGTTTAAAAACGTATTTATTACTGGGCCGGGGTTCCAAATCGCCCAGATATTTGTTGAGAATGTATTCGAACAACATGTGAATTGGGTTGAAATCATTCAAAACGACGACAACTATAAAAATATTCTGCAGGTACGTATCCAAAAAGAATTCAAGGTAACGCCACACTATTTGGAAACACAAGACGCGGATGACGATGGATACCATATGGGAGTATATATTTGTCTTGGGTGTGCTATTCACGAAGTCACACCTCGTGATGCGATTTCATTCCAATCGCTCGGTTCTTTCGAGAAAGTACATTCATATTTAAATACCAATACACACATCTTAGTTTTCATGTCAGATGGGACCCATAAAATCAAGCGCAAAGCGGAACAGATGGCATGTCAAAAGGCACTCCGTTTTCTGGATGAAGAATAAAATACGAATACATGTGTATAGCTATCTGGTATCATATGCAATATCTTTTTTATCCATGGTTGGTTGTATATGTGAAATAATAATGTGATTTTACATATATATAGTATGAATAGTACCATTGAAAGATTAAAAATGAAACATGAACCCAAAGTAAACAAGGGTGTAAATATACATTTCAGACCATTCAGTCTTGAAAATCAGGCAAAACAAGCACCAATCGAAACTGGAAAACTAGAAGAAATGAATATTGACACTCTTGCAGAAAAGGTGAAAGAGGATAATGTGAAACCAATAAACGAAATCGCAGACGAACAAGTAGTAATTGTAGATAAAACAAAAGAAAATCTAGTAGACCCAACTCGTTTTTTACAATCACTGCGTAATCGTTCAGTAGTAAGAAATACACAACAGTCACTAGAGCAACCAGTACAACAAATACCCACAGACGTAACTATTGAAAACGACAGGGCTCAGCCCAATCAACAGATACCTCCCCCATCCGAGTCCCAAGTCGGGCCAGTATTAGAAGAACAGCCGAAGCCCAAACGTAAATATCGCCGTAAAACTGCGCGCGTGGAAATCGACAAACCGGCAACTCGAGTGATACAAAGTATTGTCTTGAGTGAAAGTATAAAGAAACGCCTTCCGAAACAAGAAGACATTACCATATTGAAACGACCTAGCTATTACATGAATAATCGCGAAATATTTTCTCGTTTTATTCATACAGTGTTTAAAGAGCACGCTAAAGAAGATACGAAAGAGTTTTCATGTGAATCAACCGGTAACGACGAAGGGTTTTCATTATTGAAACACCAAAAGGTCGTCCGCGATTACATTAACGTTTATACACCGTACCGTGGGTTGCTTTTATATCACGGGCTTGGTTCCGGAAAGACTTGTTCGTCAATTGCAATTGCAGAAGGGTTTCAACAATTGTCGTCTGTTGTATTTACGGAAGGCTTAGTAAGTGCGCGAAAGGTGATTGTAATGACGCCTGCATCGCTTCGCACAAATTATTTCGAGGAACTGAAAAAGTGTGGAAGCCCATTATACCATCAACATCATCATTGGGAGTTTGTAAATATTCGCGAAAAGCCAGACATGTTGCCAGTATTGTCGTCTGCATTACATTTATCGACAGATGTTATTGAAGAGCAGGGTGGTGCTTGGTTGATCGACGTTCAAAAGCAGTCAAATTACGATACACTATCGCCATATGAACGCGATTCTCTCGACGAACAAATCAAGCAACTAATTCACCAGAAATATTTATTTATTAATTATAACGGTCTCCGAAAATCACGTCTGAAAGAACTAACAAACAACGATACAGTGAATCCATTTGATAATAAGGTAGTGATTATTGACGAAGCGCACAATTTTGTGAGTCGGATTGTGAATAAAATAGAGAAGGAAAAGGAAGGTGAGGGTAAGTTTTTGTCAACAGCACTATACAAATATCTACTTGAAGCGGAAAATATGCGTATTGTATTGTTAACGGGTACGCCCATGATTAATTATCCGAACGAATTGGGTATATTGTTTAACATGCTGCGTGGATATATTCGTACATGGGAAATACCGTTTGAAAGTACAGACACAAATATACGTCCCAATACGGCGTATATGCGAAAACTGTTCCAGAAGATGACGACAATCGATTATATTGAAGTAGAAGCCAATGTATTGCATGTTACCCGTAATCCATACCAGTTTGTCAATAAATTTTACGGGGAATCTTACAAGGGTGTTCGAGGTGAAACAAAAAAGCAGAATATGAACCACAATGAGTTTATGGAGGTAATATTGCAAACATTAAAGGAGAAACAATTCAAGATTCTATCGGATAAAATAAAAATCAAGTACCACAAAGCCCTTCCGGACAAACTCGACGATTTTACAACATTATTTATTGATATAAATTCTGGCAATGTCAAAAACGAAGTGCCACTTAAGCGCCGTATTCTAGGACTGACCTCTTATTTCCGTAGCGCACAGGAGAAGCTATTGCCGAAATACGATGCAGAAAAGGACTATTATGTAAATCACATTGAAATGAGCGACCATCAGTTTGAGAAATACGAAAGTGCGCGACTGAAAGAACGTCAAGTAGACAAAAACTCAAAGCGAAAAAAACCAGGCAAATCGAAAGAGGGTGATTTGTATGCCGATACATCATCGAGTTATCGTATCTTTTCACGCGCGTTTTGCAATTTCGTCTTTCCTGAAGGTGTTGTGCGTCCGTTACCCAATGAAAGTGACGAAATCGAAGATGCAATTGGGAAACTAGACGATGAAGACCAATTAGATGCAGTCACAAACAACGAGCGCAAAAATAATATTGATGGGCGTGTGCTGGAAGACGATGACTTGTCGATCGAAGAGGAAAAAGAAGTAATACCATACCAGCAGCGTATTTACGATGCATTGGAAAATCTCGACGCTTCACGTGATGAATATTTCTCTCCAGACCGTCTAGAGCAATATAGTCCTAAATTCTTGAAATTATTCGAGAATATAAACGATCCTGAACTGGAAGGGTCGAATTTGGTATATAGCCAGTTCCGCACACTTGAAGGAATCGGTATATTCTCTTTGGTGTTAAAGGCGAATGGATACAGATTGTTGAAATTAAAACGCGACACACAACAACAATGGCGATTGGACGTGCCCCCTGAAGAACGCAGACAAAAGAAGATGTTTGCCTTGTATACGGGCTCAGAAACTGCAGAGGAAAAGGAAGTATTGCGTAACATTTTCAATGGTGCAACGGATAAATTACCTCAGTCACTTGTAGAGGACCTGAATTCCATGGGGAATGATAATAAATACGGAGAGTGGATACGTATATTTATGATTACGAGTAGCGGCGCAGAAGGTATATCGTTGAAAAATACGAGATTCGTTCATATTATGGAACCATATTGGCACCCTGTTCGTGAAGAGCAAGTAATTGGTCGTGCACGTCGTATTTGCAGCCACATAGAATTGCCAGAGGAGCACCGCAACGTAAAGGTATTTTTATATTTAATGACATTTACGGACGACCAAATTACAAATAAAATGTCGACTGAAATCCGAAACAACGATACTAGTAAATTCGACTCGGCAAATCGTCGCCCTCTTACTAGTGACGAGGCATTGTATGAAATCATGAATCGTAAACGCGATATTAGTCGCAAATTGCTGCGGTCTGTCAAGGAAGCCGCTGTAGATTGTGCTTTACATAACAAAAAAGGAAACCCCGAAACGTTGGAATGTTATTCATTTGGAAATCAAGTGGACCCTAGCGTGTTTTCATACCGCCCAAACATTCAAAGTGAAGAACGCGATGTACGTGTAAACGCACAAAACCGAAAGAAGGAAAATATACAAGCTCGCCGTGTTGTAATCAACGGACAGGAATATGCGCGTAAAATCGAAAACAACAAAGATACAAATATGTTATATGATTTAGAAAGTTATTTGGATGCAGCAGATAATCCTAACGTGAATGCACTTCTTGTTGCAAAAATCGTAGAAAAAGACGGGAAGAAATTCGTTGATACAAATGTGTAGGCTGGTTTGTCTATCTTATACGCATCATAACCTAATTGTGTATTGTGTATTGTGTATTGTGTATTGTGTATTGTGTATTGTGTAATATCTTGTGTAATGAAACAAAATATTACAGTTCGAAATCATAAAAATCATTCGTGTGGCTGTTGTGATGTAGGATCGTGAATCCCGATATCGAAATATTCCTCCTTTTCGCGCGGCCCAAGACTGGTGTTACATAAAATATATTCAGGTACAGCTGACGCCCCGATTATTTTGTTTACTTCTTGGTATGGATATTTTCGTTCACGTAAATGCTTGACATTATCGCGAACTTCAGACAAATATATTTCGGCAATATGATGATGTAACAATCCGTTTTCTTTTATTTTATTTTCACGTGCAAGACGTTTCATTCGTACAAGTGCGTCTTGAATTTTGGCTTCATAGCTTGCGATTTCATCTTGGAAAATATCGTCTATTGTTTCTTGTTTGTTACGTAATTGCAAATACAATTCTGCGGAAATATTGAGATTTTCATTCAACTCTTTAAAACTTGCCGTTACTTCGCGTGGCTCATTATATTCGAGCAAGGAGCGCGTTTTCAGTTGTATGATTTCATCTTTAACGTCATTGATACCTTCCCTTGCAGAATCTAATACTTGTGTAAGAGGCAAATGCGTTTTTAGTTTAATTTCAATACGCTCGTTACATGGTTCCTCAATATCGCCACAATATGCAAAATAAGAACCATTTTTAAACTCAAATACGGAGCCCACTTTACGTTTGCAAAATACACATTGAAATTTATGTGAGCGAAGTTTCTCTCGGCGTTCTTTATTTGATAGTTCGACCATTTCATACAAACGTGTTTTCACGCGATTTCGCATGGTCTCATATTGAGCTTTCAACCGAAAATAACGTTCAAACATTTCCTTTTGTTCGTCTTGTGTATTGTTTTCCATATTAGTGATTTTATCTGTTTGCTCCATACATTCAATCTACATTATTATCTTTCCATATTACCGTTCAAAACAATTATGAGTTATATCTCATTGGGGGGTGTTTCATTGGACGTGACAATAGATACCGGTTCATTGTTATGGTGCGACGTTTCAAGAGAGTGAATTTTATGTGCCATTCGTTCCATATTTATTTGCATGAGCTCGTATTGGCGTTTCAAATCTTCTAATTGCAAACTATATTGCATAAAGACGCTAGTTGTGACATAGTTTTCGTCTGATTCGGGTTGCCGATCTTGTGGAACCTGGAATTGAACTTTTTTGGATGGTCTTATTGCAGAATCTGATTGTAGACTAACATCTTCAATATTTTCAATTTTGAGTTTTCTCCGTACAAGTGGGGCAGGTTGTGCAAGTGTGTTTCGACCGTCCGTTGTTTTCGACATCTCAGACGAGTTATTTGGATGATTTTGCTCTTCTGGTACAGTATCATGGCGCCTTAATCGGATGATATCATTTTTATCGTTATATGAATTTTGACTTTGGAAATCGATTTCCTTTGGTTTTGAAACATTCATCATATTCGAAAACTCTTCTTGTCGGGCTAATAACCGTTTTTCAAATTCATTCATGTTACGTTCTTGAATTTGTTTAACACTATTGACTCCGTTGTCTCCTCTAAGAACAAACTTTGATTCCCAAGAAGAATCGCGAATGTATTGTAATGTTTCTCGAATACATTTTTTATTTTTTTCAATAAGTGAAATATCCTGAGACGACCCGCCAAAACTATCATGTAAAGAATCTACATGAAGATCGAAAAATTGCTGGAACTGTGTGGAAGAGTCCCGCGGCAACTTCTGAAACACCTGATTTTCCAACAATACTTCCCATAATAATCCTTTGTTTTCTTTGCTATTAAATATAGGTTCCATTCGACTTATATTTAGTATATGGGAATTATTTATGTAGTTGTTGATAAATATTCAATAGTCTAAATGCGGGGACATTCATATGATTCTTCTACGACCTTCTCGACACTTTGTAAGAGGAATGCCTCTTCGTTTGCGTGTTTTGTTCCATCATTTTTTGCTTGCGCGAAATCTCCATATGAATTTGAAGTACTATTCGACGACTGTGCTCGTTGGTGCGTCTCTAGCAGTTCATTTTCTGATTTACACATGTATACTGGTGCAGCAGGTTTCTGAATCGTAAAAATACAATGTAACAGGTTTTTTATCATAGAACTTTCACTAATAATGATGCTATATTGTAAATATTGAGGGCTGTATTTCTTTATCTTTCTTATAAATCGCCTCACATGTAACGTGTATTTCGGATTAATATAGTTAATTGTTCGTGTATCAAAAATCATTACATATGGTTTTCGGATTGCGTAAATTAAGTTCCATGTTTCCAAGAAAGTATTTATTTTATTATCATCATCTATATTTGCTTCAAACCCTACATATACATATGGAAAATCATATTGGAATGTAGCCATGATTTTAGGAGACAAAAAAAAATAAGAACTTTACGTAAAAACATGTAATATTCAAAAGTATCTATGATACTCGATTGTTCCTAATAGTGTAGTATGTTAGTCTGTTTGTCTCTTAGTAGCTTGTGCAATGAATCATTACAAACCTGACTTATTGAAAAAAATAGAGCGATATTTCGAAACCGAATTATCATGTAGCGTTTTGGTCTTGTATATATTCCATTGATTCGGTCGTATCAACATATGAACGATGAAATGAAGAACGTATACGCCACATTCTGTATTTTTATATTGATGGACTTTTGTGTTTTCGTGGAATTTGAAATCGATAGGTTCAGCGGTTTGAAGGTCTTTTCCTTGTGTGCGAATGGTTCGTACAAGCTTACGAATACGAGATGGTGCACCATGTCCTGTACTATCAAAGTAGTAAATATTTCCAGTTTTTGCATTTACAAATAATCCAACCCAGTGTGTTCCCGGACCCTTATGTGTGTCTAAATTAAAAACGATACCCATTTTGGTTTTTCCACGTTTTAATAGACTTGCCAAGTCGAACTTGCAGAGCTCTTCCCATACACAAGTACTAGTATCCTCAAGCTTTACATCGTAATCAATTGGTGACGGTCCAATATATTCAAAACATGAATATTTCATTTCATACTGGCGAAGAACCTTTGTAATATCATCACTATTTAGCCATGTATTGGGATTTTGCTTCCATACAGATGGTTGTGATGGTGCAAATGATGCATATAATGACTGAGGAATCTGCGTTGTTGAACTGATTTTTCGGAGCCAGCATTTTTCGTGGGGACACTGGTTTTCCATCTTTGTTTTCAATGAGCTCCATATTTGGTATGGCTGTGTTGTATGGATTTTGTCGTTTATGTTTTCTTTGTTCCAAAGTGATTTTAGTTTTATTAGCGAAGCAGTATCGTAACACGAAAACTCGCCATTGCCAACAAACGGGCTACATTGTAGCTTTTTGAATTCAGACGACTTGTTTGAACGCGTTCTCTTTTTCATTGTATTCTTTTTATTTACATTCGTTTTGCTTGCGGTTTGATTTCTATTGACTCGTCTTGTATTATTCTTTCTTGTATTATTCTTTCCTGTATGCTTTGATTTTATATGTTTCATAATAACTGCCTAGTATAACGAAAGAAAAAAGTTATTATGAAATTAGGTATCATGTTAGAACATCTTATGTTATGTTTACTCGTTCTCATATATATATTTTGGGTTGAAGTTGGTACCACTTTGTTTAGGGTCATTTCCACGTTGAACGCTTGCAACACGACGACTGTATTCGGGACCACCCCAATTCGGGTCCATTGGATTCGAGCTAACCAATGTATTTTCACCCTCACTATATATTAAATCAAGAGGTGTTGTTGTACCAACATATAAATTATGCGAGTCGAACCCGGGGTACGAACCGTCGTTGTAAGGTTGATCGTTGCGATTAGAATCACGTAACAGACTCACGAGTGGCTCCTGAGCGTCTACTGGTATTGTTTCAATCGACGAGGGTAAACCCGCTTCTAAAGCACTTGGGTCGGAACGCATTTTGTATACAGGTTCTCCTTGCGCGTCGTACATTTTTTGCACGTACAATACGGGACACGTGATTCCTTGGCTTTTCTGCCAACTAACAAACTCTGTATATTCTTCTAAATTATTGAATCGAAGGGGGTTGACACCAGGTACCTTTGCACGCTTAGAGTTGTATAAATAATAATTGGAACCTATTTGAACCAACATATTAGGGCAGTTTTTTGTATCCGTATTTCCTTTCATTCCTTCAATGTTATTGTGGACTGCGAACACATAATAACTTATTAAAAATATTATGATAATCGCAATACTATTATATAGAAGATTCTTCATGTATATATTGGAAGAAGAAAATATCTCTCTTTATAGTAATGTACGTATGTAAAATAGAAGGACCGGATGATACACAAAATATTGTACGAATAAATGAAGCACTTTCTAAAAAGATTCCTATAGTGATTGCGTTTTATATGGATGGGTGCGGTTATTGTGAAGAACTGAAACCAGAATGGAGTGCTGCCGCCGAAACGGTGAAACACAGTCAGGGATACGGAAACTCACCTTCTATTATTGCACTGGTGAATATGAGCGCAATGGGTCAACTTCGGTTGGAAACTAGTCATGTATATGGATTCCCACATATTATAGCCGTGTCGAACGGGCAACATCAAACAACATATCCTGGTGCTCGAGAACGTAGTGCGCTTTCGAGCTGGATGATGCAACATGTTTCGCGTGGGTTCGGCCAAGAGCGCAAACGAAAACCAGGTAAGAAGACGCGTAAATCAAAGTCGAAAACAGGTCATAAAAAACGCGGTTCGAAACATAGGAAGAAATCGCGCACCATGAAAAAGACACGAAAATATAGAAAGGCGCGCACATAACTTGAGAATGAAAAATACGATAATACTAATTGTAATTATTGTATTTTCAATTGTAGATTGATACATTTTGTTTGGGTGAATGGTGTACTCGTAACTAGGAAGAATATAATTTTCCGTGGTAGATTTTACCAGGAATGTTCTTTTTTGTTGTTTTCCATAATACATAATATTTACGTCTACCAATTGTCTTTTTTACATTATGAGGATAAAGTTTGACCTTCTTCCCTTTTACAACTCCATAATGTTGTTTTATCCTTCTCTTTACAGTCTTCTTTTTCATTGTATGTTTTTTTACGGGTTTCTTGTGTGTGTTTCTGCGCAACCGTAGTCCTCCTTTTTTTTTTATAGGTAAGTGTATAGATGTTGCCTTTAAGAAATAGTCATTCGCACTCGATTTAAACCCAACATATGACTCCTTATTTACATCCGATTCTTTGGGTAAATGAAACTTCGCCAACGCCATTGCACGAACCGCAGAGGGTCGGTCGTTTCCTACACCAATAAATGTTTTGTTCGTCCCTTTATATAGTTTTGTGTTTACGCGTCCTTGGTCTTTTAGTAACGAATTTATTTCCTGGAAAAAATCACCGACCCCTTTTAAACAGATACAAGACAGGAAATTCGACAATAATGTTGGATTTTTCAAATGGGCTTCTAGTGAAACACCTTGTGAAAAATTAGATGCAATATAGTCTAGAACATTTTTATACACGGATGCAGCTGCTAGTTCTTTTCCAGTTTTATAGTCAACTACCTTGTCGCAACTCACCACGAAATCTTTCGAAATGGCAATGTGAAATCCCAATGATAACTTCGGGATGGTTTTGTTTTTATTGAGATTGCTATATCCTAGATATTGGACTTTATTTCTTGAACTTACTTCAAATACCATATCATGAATAGCAAGTTTGTCATTAATTCTTGCCGAGTTGTACGTACACTGGGGCATTGCATCCACAATAGATGTCAACGGACATGCAACATGATTTTTGTGATTCGAACTGTTGAGAACTGCTGCATTGTTAATAACGTAATTATTTTTATAAATGGGGTCATTTTTATTTAATAGTTCTCTAATACCATCTAGCTCTAGATTGGTTGCGCCAAATATATCTTTAAATCCATTAAAGAGCGTTTCGTCAATACCTGAAGTAGAACCTTTATCGACTACCTTCTCAATCAAATCGAATTGAAGATTGATAAATTGTCGTTCTTCTCCTCTAATGTTTCCAATATTAGTCGGTGTCGGTCGATTAATGTGTTCTAAAATACCAGCAGCAAGTGCTTTTGAAACAGCATCAACTGACTTTTTCTCGTCGTCTTTGAGGTCCATGCTCAGTTCTGATACAGTGAGTCTTCTATCAAGCTTTGCTTTAATAATCATAGCTTTTTGTTTATGGACTTTCAGTTGGTTGAATAATTTTCCTACGAAATCATGGTATTTTTTTTCTTTCATATTTGGGTTTTCTCGTGCACGAAATTGGCGTTGGAATTCAATAAATGTTCTTTGGTTTGGAAAGTTTTGGATTTTTTTTACGTATGCGTTTTCGTTTTTGTTACTATAGAGTTCTATGTTCGTCCATATTTTATTAAGAGATTCTTTCGACGTTATGTTTTCAAGTTTATATTCATTTTCAACATTACCTTCGTTGTCAAGAAAAAATTCCACCAACGAGTCAAGTGCATCTATTCTTGTTTTATTATCCAAACTCGCACCACCAGTTTTGGGGGTGTTATCCAAAACTATAGTACGAATAATTGTATCGTTGTATCCAGATATAGTGTAATCGTGTATAGTGTAATCGGGTTTATCGGGTTCAGCGGGTTTATCGGGTTCAGCGAGGGCTTGAGTTATGATTCCTGCTGCAATGATGTGTCCGAATAGTTCTGTACTGTAGATCATGAGTGGTGTTATAAGAGGATTGGTATTACATAAATGGTCGAATATTATATTTATAAATAAAATCAATGGTAATATGTGTTTTCTGTAGACAAGTTCGTCGTCATTTGCGGTTTTTTTTATTAGTGTTGGTGTCATGAGTTTGGATTTTGAGAGGTTTTTGACATATTTAATGATGAATTGAGGGATTATACCGGCTGTATCGCTGCTGGGGGGGATTATACCGGCTGTATCGCTGCTGGGGGGGACGGTATCCCTTCCTCCACTATGCCCTCCTGAACGTTTGCGTTTTTTTCCTGTTTTTTCTTCTGTTTTTTGTCCTGTTTCTACATCTACAAAATCAAGAATGTGATATATACGAAATTCGTCTACATATTCCTTCAAAACACCTGCAAGTTGGTACTTGGACCGTGTGAGAATACTTTCATATGGGTTGAAATCATTGTCGTTAAGTTGTATATACTTATTCACATTGAAACAGAATGAATCGATTGTGTCATATTCAATCTCTCGTAAAACGGTTATATCAATAAGGTGCTTCTCATCACCGACACTACCAATCAGACCCTCTGGATCGATAATATTGTTATCTATGTCTGTCTTATAATTCGTTATACCCGTCTTCTTTTTGTTTGACGAATTAATTTTTAAACCGATTTCTGTCTTACCTGTTCGAGTATTGATTTTGTCAGTAATTGTTTGGGAAATCAGGTCACCATTATTATCATTTCCTGTAACAGCAGTTCCAGTTGGTTGAGTTTCAGTTGGTTGAGTTTCAGTTGGTTGAGTTTCAGTTGGTTGAGTTTCAGTTGGTTGAGTTTCAGTTGTATTACGTCTTTTTTGCTGGTTATCATTCTTATCAAGACGAAATACACTTCGAATTTTTTCTTTTAAACTAACAAGTCGCTTTGTGGAATCCTTATTGAAATCGTGAATAACATCATGGGCGCATAAATTCAGTAAAAATGCTTTCATTACACCGGGGTTTAATTTAATTACATACTGTTCTTTCGACATTAATTACTTATACTAGATATAGAATAAATACTCGTATGAATTTAACATTAGTATCGCATTTTATCTAAAATTGATTTGACAGAAATACAATATTATAAATTTATATGAGCCTTGAGTTATTTCATAAGTCGTCTGATGAAATCAATGAACTCATAGAATCACATCTACAGATTAACCCAAATTCGAAAGTTTCGCGCGGGGAAGTGTTTACACCTATTACTATTATTAATGAAATGCTCGATTTAGTACCCAAGTCGCTATGGAATGACCCACATTCAAAATGGTTAGACCCAGGAGCGGGTATAGGAAATTTCTCCATGTTAGTATTCCAGCGATTGGACCAATCTTTAAAATCGTGGGAATCGAATTCCGAGAAACGAAAGAAACATATAGTAAAAAACATGATATTTATGGTGGAAACCGACCAAACAAATGTAAACATAGCGCGGAAAGTATTTGGTAAACATGCAAATATTAGTAGGACCGATTATTTAGAACATGAATCTTGGAAAACTGATTTTAATCTCAAACAGAACACTCAGTTCGACATCATACTTGGAAACCCGCCATATAATTGCAACGGAATGCGCGGAAAAGGACGAAGTAACCCAGGCCTTTCTGTATTATGGAATAAATTTGTGGAAGAATCATTCCTTCACGTGAAACCATCCGGGTATATATTGTTCTTTACACCAAACAGTTGGACTGAATTCAAATCGCCTCTTTCGCGTAGAATGATGAAACTACAGCTGTTATATTATAAAAACTTTGATGTGGTGTCTTCATACAAATTATTCGAAAAGAAAGCAGGGTCTCTTCCAATTTGTTATTATTTATTTGAAAATAAGGAGCCATATAAAGAATCCCAGGTATACGACCAATATAGAAAACAATATGTGTCATTTGATATTTGCAAATACGCAATGATACCAAACCAACATATTACGTTGATTCGTAAAATGCTGGAAAAAAATCGCCATGATAATCTGTCTGAATCATTTTACTTTACCCCTCCGAAAACGAAGAGCGACACAATTAACTTTGGGCCCTCATATTCAAGTGACTATCAATATCCGCTGGTGAATTACGTTCATAAAAAAATAGTTGTTTCATTTGGAAAGAATTACACGCGTATTCAAAATGGAAGACCGAAACTATTGTTACCTAACTATTCAATGGGATATCCAATATTAGATGCTGATGGTATTATGGACGTTGGTGGAAGGTTTTCATATTCAATCATGGTGGAGAATAACTCAATCGCTTCCTTGAAACGAATTCAGACATTCTTTATGACCGATTTGGCATTCACTGTAATAAATGCATTAAAAACCGCGCAGAAATTTCTAAGTACTCGTACATTTGACATCTTTCCGGATGTAACAAATACATCTATACCGGTTCGTGACGATGAACTTGTGAAATATTATGGTTTCACCAAACAAGATTGTGATGCAATTACGGACCAGGTTTCAAGTGGCGAAGGAAATGTGACCCCCGAAAAGAAGAAAGAATTGCGTGAGTTCGATCTTCGCGATTACATAACAGACAATCAATATGAAACAATACGTAAGCGATTACAAAAAGCCCATAAAGATGAGCCCCATACGTTTGCATTTACACGGAAACCAAGGTTACACAAAATAGGGATGAAATTGTGTGGTGATGCAGAGACTGAAGAGGACCATACAGACCAACCGACCCTACCGTCAAAAGGAAGGAAGAAGAAAAACGGCACTCGTAAAAAAAAACACTCAACATAATAACATCTGTCTAATTAAGATACTCCTCCGTCTAATTAGCACGAACCGTCTAGATTTGAATACAGTGGGTTTTGTATAAAATTGATTTCAAACTCTTTTTTGTGTTGAAATCATATAAATACTCGTGTAGTAGTTCAATTAGTTATTATACTGAAATGACTGCAACAACACAAGAACAAACAAAAGTGAAGCAAGTGGTCCCACCTCACGCATATCGTCTTATTGACTTTCAAGTTGGGGATATTGCAGCCGATTCCAGTGGCTCAGGAAGTGATAAGAGCATCGGATCGGACGCAACTCCTGAGAATAAGAAGCGCTTCACGATTCGTTTGTTTGGCATCAACGAAAAGGGTGAAACGGCTTCCATATATGTGGACGATTACCGTCCGTTCTTCTATGTCAAGGTAAGTAATGCATGGAAAATGAAACATGTAAATGCGTTTGCGTCCAAGCTGCGGAAACAGATGGGCTCTTATTATGCTGACGACTTACAAAGCGCGAAGATGGTCCAGCGAAAAAAATTATATGAATTCGATAACTATAAAAATCATCAATTTGTTGAGCTCACATTTAAAAGCGTAGCTTCATTATCAAAGGTAAAGTATTTATTTAGACCATCAAATGGGTATTATACATGTAATTTCCAATACGAAAAAGAGACCCATGAATGCGTAATGTATGAATCCAATATTCCTCCTTTATTACGATATTTCCATATCCACGAAATCAGTCCTTCGGGTTGGATCCAAGTTTCCGGCGAAACAGTCATTGGCGAAGAAGACGAATGTGAAACCACATGTAAATACGAATACAAGGCATCTTGTAACCAAGTGTCTGCGCTTAATAACATTGAGGCGATTGTCCCATATAAAATATGTAGTTTTGATATCGAAGCAAGCAGTAGTCACGGTGATTTCCCTCTTGCAAAAAAGAATTACAAACGTCTTGTGGACCAGTTGATGGAATATTGGGACTCACAAGATATTGCCGTTCAACCGCCAAAAGTTCAAGAAGACACGTTGCTTTCTATATTATACACTGCACTCGAGTTGGTTACGCACGATGTGTCCTGTGAAAAGGATAACGTTAGTCACATTTCCTATATTGACAAGGTCTATATAAAACGGAGACCACAAACAGACGTACTGGAGACATATATTGACATATGTGCCAAGGAAAGCATTAGCATATTACGGTCGGACTCGAACAACGAAAAAATGAATGAAAAGTTGGTTGCGTCGTTTGGTAAGCACCTACCGGCAGTAGAAGGCGACAAGGTGACATTTGTTGGCTCTACATTCATGCGTTATGGTGAAAGTGAGCCATATTTAAACCATTGTGTTGTATTGGATAGCTGTGAAAAGAGTCCGGATGTACCCAATTATGAAATCGAATCATATTGCGATGAAAGTGATTTGCTTGTTGCATGGAAAGAAGTCATACAACGTGAAAATCCGGACTTCATAATTGGTTATAATATATTTGGGTTTGACTATCAGTTCATGTTTCAGCGTGCATGTGAAAATCATTGCGAACGCGAATTCTTGATGTTGTCGCGCCTTCAAAATGAAGTGTGTGGAAAAGAGAACAAACAAGGAACAAAGGTGGAATCTATCGAGCATAGTAAAATTGTGATTGCAAGTGGAGAACATGATTTGAAATACATCAAAATGACCGGGCGAGTTCAAGTAGATTTATACAATTACTTCCGTCGCGATTATAACCTTCCATCATATAAACTAGACCATGTTGCAAGCCAGTTCATTGGTGATAAAGCCACTAGTATCAAATTCAAACGTTCAGGTGGAAAACTTGTTACTGAGGTTCAAACGAAAAATATGATGGGTCTTTACGTAGGGAGTTACGTACATTTCGAAGAAAGCAGTCACAGTGTGGATTATTATAAGGACGGCGAAAAGTTCAAGGTGACAAAGGTAGATCTAAAGAATAAGACGTTTCAGATCGCAGGAAAGGAACAGCTAGACATGACTAAAAATGTGAGATGGGGACTTGCAAAAGACGATGTAACGCCACAGGACATATTTCGGCTTACAAACGAGAGTGCGGCTGGGCGAGGTATTATTGCGAAATATTGTATTCAGGATTGTAATTTGGTGCAACATTTGATGCGAAAGATTGATGTGATTACGGGATATGTCGAAATGGCGAAGATTTGTAGTGTACCAATGGAGTTTCTGGTAATGCGCGGGCAAGGAATTAAGCTCACGAGTTTTATTGCAAAAGAATGTCGGAAAAAGAACACGCTTATGCCTGTATTGGAAAAAGGCCAAGCAAACGAGGGGTATGAAGGTGCAATTGTGCTTGAACCGAAATGTGATTTATATCTGGATAACCCAGTTGCATGTGTGGATTACGCGTCTTTGTATCCGTCTTCTATGATAAGCGAAAACCTATCACACGATTCAAAAGTGTGGACGAAAGAATATGATTTGGGCGGACGGTTGTTATCTTCGTCGGGTGTAACAAATGCAAAAGGTGAATACATTTACGATAATTTGCCGGACTATGATTATGTCGAGATTGTGTATGATACATACAATTATAGTGACGCGGGTTCAAAGACATTATGTGGTAAAAAGGTGTGTCGGTGGGCGCAACGGAAAGACGGGCAGAAGGCCATAATGCCCTCTATATTAGAAGAGTTGCTTGCTGCTCGGAAATCGACACGAAAACTGATTCCTCAACAAACCGACGATTTTATGAAAAACATATTGGATAAGCGACAATTGAGCTACAAGGTCACGGCGAATTCTTTGTACGGTCAGTGTGGAGCAAAGACCAGTACGTTTTATGAGAAAGATGTTGCTGCATCCACAACAGCAACTGGGCGAATGCTATTGACATATGCGAAACGGATGATTGAAGATGTATATGGGAATAAAGTATGCGAAACAAAGGCATTGGGGACAGTTCGCTCGAAAGCCGAATATGTCTATGGTGATACAGATTCTGTATTCTTTACATTCAATTTGGAACATGTGGAAACAGGCGAAAAGATTGTAGGAAAAGATGCACTTGCAGCCACTATTGAACTCGCACAAGAAGCGGGCGTACTTGCGTCGTCGGTGTTGAAGAAACCGCATGACCTGGAATATGAAAAGACGTTTATGCCGTTCTGTTTATTGTCGAAAAAACGGTATGTTGGTATGTTGTATGAAGATGATGTGGATAACTGTTGTCAGAAGAGTATGGGAATCGTGTTAAAGCGACGCGATAATGCACCAATTGTGAAGGACATTTATGGCGGCATTATTGAAATATTGATGAAAGACAAAGATATTCATAAAGCGGTCGCATTTCTTCGCGAATGTTTGGATAAGATGGTTAACAAGAAATACCCAATTGAGAAATTGGTGATTACAAAGTCATTGCGCTCGGGATATAAGAATCCGAAACAGATCGCACATAAGGTTTTGGCCGATCGCATTGCGGAACGGGACCCGGGAAACAAACCGTCCTCTGGAGATAGAATACCGTTTGTGTATATTGTGAAAAAGGGAAGGGGGCTATTACAGGGCGACAAGATAGAGCTTCCTAGCTATATAGAGGAAAATAAACTGAAAATCGATTACGGGTTTTACATCAGCAATCAAATAATGAAACCAGTGAATCAAGTATTTGCACTGGTACTGGAAAAACTGATTGCAAACAAGGCATCGGCATTGCGTAAGATGCAACAACAGTTTGTCAGTTGGAGACTAGAGTTTCAAGACAACGACGAAAAATATCAAAAGCAATGTACGAGTTATCGCGAAAAATACGCAAAGAATTTATTGTTCGGGCAATATTTGGAGCAAATCGAAAAGGAGAACAAGATTATTACTGGAAAGGCATCTATATGTCATTACTTTGGGAAAAAATAACTTGCGTAGCTAGAACACATATAGAACACATATAGAACACATATAGAACACATATAGACTAGGTAGGTTATCTAGGTTATATTACACATTCGAACATTTACCCCTTTTCTCATTTACCCCTTTTCTCATTTACCCCTTTTCTCATTTACACATTTTCTCATTTACACATCTCTTACCCTTTCTACTATAACAGAATTTCCGCTTTTGTAATGATTTTATGCTTGTTTCATGAATACAAATTATATCATCTATATATTGTTTTACTCATTTAGCTGGACGTTGTGATTATCATTTAATTTCAACTCTAAAAAAAATCGGTATTTTAAATTTCTAAAGGTGTAAAACGCATAATCTTTATAATATAATTATATACAAATGGAAAATGGACGAATGATGCTTCTACACTCTGCTATAATTGGTGTTTTGTTATACATATTCATGATTTTTATACTTGGTCAAAAAGAAAATGTTGCCGAAAACCGAAGTATCTTAATAGCAGCGGTTACATTAATATATATGATTGTGTTCGGTCATGGTTTACCCACTTCAATAAATAAAAACTTATTTTAACTATCTTATTGTTCAAAGGCGTAAGATTGTAGTGTTTTTCATAACATTTTTTACGTTATGACAAACGAACGGAACGTTTATAGATATTAGTCTGGGTCTAAATAGTTAGACGATATGTCGTCGAGGCCGTTAGATGTTGTATGCGCGGGTTCTTGGGTTGTTGGATTGTTTATTTGGAATATCGGGTTCTGTGCTAATGTGGTCTCTACTTGTGATAAGATGTTGGAAAAAGCTTCGTTCAACAGGTTACTATCCAAATCGACCGTGCCTACGCCAATTCTACCATCACCATTGTTTTGGAAAATAGACGCACTTATTTGTGGTTGTTCTGATGGTGCCGATGGTGCTGATGTAGGCTGTGAAGATGGTTCGGGTGTAGGCTGTGAAGATGGTTCGGGTGTAGGCTGTGAAGATGACAATGGCGAATTGTTTAATGTATTGTGTGTGGTTGTTCGTGGCGGCACGACCGGATTCGAAGTTTGGGGATTATTTGTGGTGTTGCCTCTTCTTGTATTGCGAATATCAAATCTACACATGGGACATCGTACGTTTTGACGAAACCATTCTTCTAAACTGGCGCGACCGAAAATATGCCCGCAATGACGGATTCGCATAACACGGTCGTTTGGTTGGAAGTTGGTCATACTTATTGGACAAGACTGGTTCGCTGGGTTTTCAATATTATCATAACGAACAATTTCTGTTGCGCGATGTATTTGCCCTTGTGTAGGACGTATAGGTACGGGTTCCATAAATGAATTAAACTCTTCTGTTAACCCCCCAGTTTGTGGGTCCATCCAAAAATAGGTGATATTGTCAAAATTGTTGAAACGGTTTTGGGGTCGGATTTCATTGTTTGTAGTATACCCATTTACATGTTGACGTTGCAATGGCGCTGGTTCTTGTGTATTCGTTTGCGTTCCATTCCTCGGGTTTATACGACGATGGTTGTTAGGTGAATTTGTTTGGTTTGTTTGGTTTGTTTGGTTTGTTTGACCCGAATACCGAGAGAACACATCGCGGTATATGTCACGATATATACTTGAATAGGGATCACTTGTATTATGCTGTGATTCAGTTCCGTATAAGTTGCGGACAAGCATACCTATAGTTTCTTCTTGTCGCTGTATTGTGTTTAATATAGACTGTATGTTTCGTTCACTTGATTCAATATGTCTCATATAGCTTCGCAAAAATAAATATACGTCATCGTGGTGATGTGGGCTATTTCTTGGAGGCGGTACCATAATAGGAATGAGGATAATAATAATTCAGATTAATATTTAAACTGAAATCGACAATATACGTTATATGAATACATGTAATACAAATAATCATAACAGATTTAGAATATTGAATAAAAATAGTGAATCGTCCACTCGCGTAGTTTCAGAAAAAACACGACCATCTGGATTGTTGAATTTAGGAAATACGTGTTTTATGAACGCTATGTTACAAGTTTTGGTGTATAATACTAGATTGCGTGAATATATACAAGAATATAGAACATCCATACTTGCAAAATCGAGTGGAATGTTTCATGAGTTTATTTCCCTACAAGACCTTTTGCTTGCAAACTCGTGTATTGTGTCTCCTAAGTTATTTTTCAAGACCGTTCAACAAGTGTCGGCTCGTACAGGTGATGCAATGTTTGCAGGATACGAACAGAATGATTGTGTTGAATTTCTATATTTTCTAGTGGATCAAATACACAAAGAAACGAAACAAAAGGTTTCGATGAATATACGCGGGGACACAAAAACAGAGACCGATAATTTGGCATATCTATGTTATAAAATGAAAAAGGATACATGCGAGAATCAGTATTCACAAATACAGGAAATGTTTCATAGTATTCAAGTTCATACAATATATAATGTAGAGACCCCAACACAGAATCCAACACAGAATCCGACAATAACCCAAACAAAGTGTGTTTCTCAAACGGCTCAGTGGGGTTTCACGCTTGATTTGCCGATTCCGAGTGAACCCAACAGTGCAGGAAAGCCCAAACAGCAAGTTACATTGGACGAGTGTATGGAGTTGTTTTTCGAGCGCGAAACATTAGATGACGCGGGTCGCACAAAGGATATAGCCTATTGGTCTATTTCAGATATTCTTGTGATTACTATACAGCGCTACCATCATAATGGTAGAACAAAGGCGAATTCACATGTAGACTTTCCATTGGACGAATTGTTAATGGGAAAGTATGTTTGCGGATACAACCCAGCACAATATTCTTACGAATGCGTTGGAGTGTGTAATCATAGCGGACGAGTGAATGGCGGACACTACACATCGTATGTGCGTTTAGCAAATAATCGCTGGTTTCATTTCAATGACGTCAATGTGAATTTGGTAACTTCTATGAGCGAAATAGTGAGTCCACGTGCATATTGTTTGATCTACAGAAAAAAAAACATAGTATAGTATATGACAGATAGTTATACCGTACATATAGCAAATATTCCGGTACAAGCATATGATTTCATTGCATCTACGTTCAAATCCCCTGTTACTATTGTCGTATTAGGTCTTGCGATTATTTTGTTGGCGGTTAATTCATTTTCTGGTGGAAATTCTAGTGTGAGTATGTTAGAGGTTATTGTGTGGTCTGTATTTGCAATGTTAGTAATATTGAACGGATTGAATTATTATTTTGGAATTGAACTCTCCACTGCAATTGACGATATATTTTCCGACCGTCCTAAACTCAATATAGACGTGACCGACCAAGGGTTATTTAACCAAGTATTCCATGTTGCTGAAAACAAATATGTATATCCCGACGCACAGGCAATATGTCAGGCATATGGGGCTCGTCTTGCAACATACTCTGAAGTAGAAGACGCGTATAATAATGGTGCTGAATGGTGTAGTTATGGGTGGTCGGACGGACAAATGGCACTGTTTCCTACACAAAAGGCAACATGGGAAGACAACCAGAATAATCCGGGACACGAAAATGATTGCGGACGACCCGGTGTAAATGGTGGGTATATTGCAAATCCTGCAGTACGTTTTGGCGTAAATTGTTATGGAAAGAAACCGCGAATGACATCAGAAGACAAGACTCGTATTGACAACAATGATACTGCGCCTAAAACACGCCGTGATAACGCAATCGATCAACGAGCAGACTACTGGAGCGACCATTTAGATGATTTAATTGTTGATCCTTATAATAAGAATCAATGGAACTCGTAAATCTCCGTCAACGCGACTAGTTCATAAACGTACCATATTCGCACGATAGTCTTACGATAGTATTACGATAGTAAAATGATAGTACAAGACAATAGTCATATATAATGTAAAATACAAGTTTCACATTATATGTAAATCGGATTTAACGTATTTTTCGAGTACGTATTTTTAGTCGACGTTTCGGCTGTTTTCGTTTTGTTTGATTTACCAATTTGTGTTTTAGTTGACATAGAAAATTATTACATTGTTTGTCCGTAATAGGAGGAGTATCATATACAATAGAAGATTTTGAATGATGTTTTGTTTCGTATTCCATGGGTGGTGCTGTTTGGTGATGGGTTTGATTGGTTGTGTATAATCCGAGTGGAATGAGTAATTGAGACTCGTGTAAGCCGATCTTTTCTTTACACTCGCAATTGCAATCGATTAATGGAATACCTCCGTGATTATATATATGTGACAATTCATCTTCTTCACTATGTTCCATATACTATTTTGAGAGAAAGAAACACTCGAGACCGAACTCATTCTAATCCGTGATGTAAGGTTTGTATTTATTCGTGTCTAATTATTTTACGCTTTATTTTGTATATATATTCCGCTTTATTTTGTATATATATTCCGCTTTATTTTGTATATATTCGTTTAATTGACTTATCATATTTAGGTTCGCGTTTGTTTTTCATGTGCGATAATATTATTTTTACGTGGTCGTCATTTGGTATCTTATCGTGAAGACATTCTTCTACATATTTAAATGTGAGTGGCTGACTCGATTTTTGAGTGTTGAACTTGAGTTTTCCATCTGTGATTTCTATAATCGTATCTTCAAGATGGTTTACTTCCACATCGTGTTGTATTTCCGTTTCTATCTCTTGTTTCTTTTGTCTCAGTAGTTTTAGCTTGTCTTGTAACAATTTCATGTCGTTATCAATGGAGACCCATTGCTGAATATTCTGAGTGAAACGCTCTGTTGCCATATATTACTATTATATTGAATGTTTATATTGTTGACCCAAACGTTCGGTTTATCTATTTTGTTAATAATATATATTATCGTAGATTTGGTTGTACCAGATGGATAAATCTCTCGAGAGCTATTCTCAAAAATGTTTTTAATATTAGGGGTTTTCATATACGAAAAAAAATATTGTCAATTCTGATAAATCTTTCAGGGTATATGGCCCGAGAGATTTCACCAAGGGTTCGCCAATGTGGATTTTATGCATGAGCGCGTTTCTTCTTTGTCCTTCGGTGGAGCTTCTTTTGAAGTGCAAGCAAACCAAATGGTACTGTAGCTGTTTCGATTACTGCTAAAACATTCCCACCTTTATGATGTTTCTTTGACCTTTTCAAAGATCTGGAACGTTTTGACCGACGTGGTTTACTTTTTCGTAGTGTACGTGAGCGAATTGTCTTCTTCATATACTATACACAATTATTATATTAAATACAAAAAATATAATAATTAGTACTCATACACAAGTTCGTTATCGTTATACTAGATGGTCCTTAATATACAAATCTGTCGTTGTTTTCGTTTTCAAAACAAATATCATGACGGATATATTAAGAACAACATTTAGAAACAGGAGCAGCAAAATAAGATAGATGTATATATTCACTTCTTGTAACAATCCGTCAATCATTGGGCGACAGAAAGATTGTACTTGATTTTTGATATCTTCACGTTCCAATATTTTCATAAAATCACCTAATAACGAGGCCATATAAATGTCGTTTCATTATAATTATCGTATTTTTGCGTGTATATGTTTTAATAAAATTATTCATAATAACTAATGACTGATATTATAACAATACCCAAAGGTAATTTCCCATGGAAGAACCTCGCGTTATTAACACCTTCCACGATTCATGGAAAAACATTCTTCTCCAAGATTCAATCATCGCAAAATGATTTAATTATCCAGACGCCAAAATGTATAAGTAAACAAGGATTTGTTACATCCGGAAAGACTAAATATATTGACCTATTGTTTGAAACCCACAACGAAGAATTCATAGAATGGATGGAATGTTTAGAAGAACGCCTACAGGATTTGATTATGGAAAAACGTGAGCGGTGGTTTCACCAAGACATCGATAGGAATGATTTAGAGAACCTCTTTACACCATCTTTACGGACGTTCAAGTCGGGAAAGTATTACTGTCTACGAGCACATATTGGTTCGCCGCGCATGATTCAAAACGAAGAGGTGAAAATTTTCGACACATTTGAAAATGTATTGTCGATGGAACAGATTACGCGCGAAAATACGGTATTGTCTATATTACAAGTACACGGAATAAAATTCACATCAACAAATTTCCAATTGTATTTTGAATGTAAACAAGTCATGTTGATGGATGAAAGTGTTCGTTTCAAGAAACCGTTGTTTCATTTAGCAAATAGTGATAGCGTTCAGAGCGAAGTGCATAAAAATAAGAAGGACAATTCATCCGAGACTCCAGTGCAGGAAATCATAGAAGAAGAAATCGAGGCAGATCTCCAACATGAATCTTCCAAAGCGGAACCTCAAATTATTGTAGACCATAGTGAAACATCTACGAATGAAACTGAAACGAACAGTGACGAACGCGAAAAAAACAGTCATACAGAGCGCACTGAAGAGGGAAACACGAATCAAGCAGAAGATGACCTCCATGTGGAAGACAGCAAATTAATCTCGTTTGATACGTCTAATATTATATCCGAGGAACTAGAAAAAGTAGAAAGTACAGAACCAGACAAACACGCATTAAGTGAGGTATCTTTAGAATGTAATAACAATGAATTGATACATTTAAATACAGACGACAGAGAAAAGTACCGTACAATGTATTTAGAAGCATTTGAACGTGCAAAGCAGGCGCGAAAAGATGCACTCAAAGCGTATATGGAATTGAATCATATAAAACAGAATTACCCGATCGAATCACAAGAGGACGAAGAGTTTAGTGAAAGTGAGTGGGATTCTCAAAATGAAGACTACGATGAAAGTTCAGATGAAGATACAGATGAAATTCCCAAAGAAACATTGAATATAGAAACTATAGTGTAATATAATAATTACAAGTGTCAATTGGGCGATTTTTTTTTATCATTTATTTTATATAATGGCCTCCACTATGAAAAAGATGATGTCGTTTCTAACATCCAAGTCAGCATTTCTTATTTTGATTTTACTCATTGCTGTTGTTGGTGCAAGTTACATGTCAATGTACTCTAGTTCAAAAAATATGCAAGTAGATAAGATGACAACCCTTCTAATGCCCAGACCAGTTCCCGGCAGCAAGATATCAGCGGATAATTCGAATGGTGTAGCCGCATCTGGTCCATTAGGTACAAACGAAGACTTTCAGAAAGTAAACATGGGTAAGGGCACTGCCGCTGGATTACCTCCTTCCGGAAACAAAAACAAGCCATGCAACAAGCCCGGTGACTTGTTGCCAAAAGACGAAGCGTCCCAATGGGCGTTACTAAACCCCGCAGGTAAGGGAGACATTAGTGACATTAATTTGTTAACACCAAACCAGCAAGTAGGATTAAACACAGTTGGATGTAGTCTTCGCAATGCAAATCAACAGCTTCGTTCGGATCCTTGCATTAAGCAAGTCGATACAGGCCCTTGGTTGAACTCTACTATTTGCCCTGACCCATACCGTCTTTCTTTCGAGATTGGCAACCCAAGTGACTGTAAGAATGGTAACACAATTTAAATTATACAAATTATATAAATCTAAATATTGCTAGACGATAATTTCCGCATAATATATACATGGAATTCATTGGATATATTATTCTAGGGTTCGTCCTACTTATATGTTTAAAGATTTATCATGAATTTGATTATTTTCAATTAAAATGTATTATATCTAATGTAGACGGTAATACGTATTGCGTACGCGAAACGGCAAAATTGCAATTGGCTGCAGATTTACTTGCGCAAGTAACAGACAGATGTAAACGTCTTGTGAAATATGTAGAAGAAAAGGACCCAACCAATCCTGATGTGGAACGACTCGTGAAGAATTTTACACCAACAAAAATTAGTGAAACATTACCCACAAGCACATTGACTGCATATAGCGAAAACAAGGGCGCAAAGATTGCGTTTTGCTTGAATACAAAGAAAAATGGTACAAAGATGATCGATATTGAAACACTAACATTTGTCGCAATACACGAATTGGCACATTGTATGACAAGTTCAATAGGACACAAGCCCGAGTTTTGGAGTAATATGAAATACCTGTTAATTCGCGCAAAAGAATGTGGAATATATACGCCTGTAGATTATAAAAAAGAGCCACGCGAATATTGCGGTATGACAATATCTGATAATCCATTTTTCGACTATTAAGTATTCACCTCGCGAATATATTATTATCCATATAAATTACTTATTTAGATAATATTTAACATGAATATATATTAGATATTCATGTTTGATTATAGATTCCTAATGTTTTTTTTGTTATATGTACTTGCAAAGAACGACAAAGACAATAAAAGTGATAAAAATGCATGTGTTTTGCCAAGCTGTAGTTGTATCCTCGAGAATAATAATGGTACATGTAGTGAAAATCCATGGGTATCAGGGCCTCGTAGTTGTCATGTATTGAAATCTAAATGTGAAGGTAGTTGTAATGGAAAATGGTGTTTGGATGTACCTCAACAGAATCAGGGAAATAAACAACCCACGCCCGCGCCTATTAGTAATCCAATGCCAGCTCAATCGTCAACTCCAACAAGTAGACCAACAGCCATTCCGATAACAATTCCGTCTAGCAAACCTACAGCAATTCCATCTAGTACCCCAACAAGCAAACCAACATCTGTTCCATCTAGTACTCCAACATCTATTCCAACAAGCGAACCAACGTCTATTCCAACAAGCGAACCAAGATCTATTCCATCAAGCAAACCAACATCTGTTCCATCTAGTACTCCAACAGCTATTCCAACAAGCGAACCAACGTCTATTCCAACAAGCGAACCAAGATCTATTCCATCAAGTATTCCAACAAGCAAACCGACAAGCAAACCAACATCTATTCCAACTAGTAGTCCAACTAGTAGTCCAACAAGCGAACCAAGATCTATTCCATCAAGTATTCCAACAGCTATTCCAACAAGCAAACCAACGTCTATTCCAACAAGCAAACCAAGATCTATTCCATCAAGTATTCCAACAAGCAAACCGACAAGCAAACCAACGGCTATTCCAACTAGTACTCCAACAGCTATTCCAACAAGCGAACCAAGATCTATTCCATCAAGTATTCCAACAAGCAAACCGACAAGCAAACCAACGGCTATTCCAACTAGTACTCCAACAAGCGAACCAACAAGCAAACCAACATCTATTCCATCAAGTATTCCAACAAGCGAACCAACAAGCAAACCAACAAGCAAACCAACAAGCAAACCAACAAGCGAACCAACAAGCAAACCAACAATCGAACCAACAAGCAAACCAACATCTATTCCATCAAGTATTCCAACAAGCGAACCAACAAGCGAACCAACATCTATTCCATCAAGTATTCCAACAAGCGAACCAACAAGCGAACCAACAAGCAAACCAACATCTATTCCATCAAGTATTCCATCAAGTATTCCAACGGTAAATCCATCAAGTATTCCAACAAGCGAACCAACAAGCGAACCAACAAGCGAACCAACAAGCGAACCAACAAGCAAACTAACAAGCAAACCAACAGCTATTCCATCAAGTATTCCAACATCTATTCCATCAAGTATTCCATCAAGTATTCCAACATCTATTCCAACGGTAAATCCATCAAGTATTCCAACAAGCGAACCAACATCTATTCCATCAAGTATTCCAACGGTAAATCCATCTAGTAGTCCAACATCTATTCCATCAAGTATTCCATCAAGTATTCCAACGGTAAATCCATCAGGTATTCCAACATCTATTCCATCAAGTATTCCATCAAGTATTCCAACAAGCAAACCAACAGCTGTTCCATCTACTAGTCCAACAGCTATTCCATCTAGTAGTTCAACATCTATTCCATCAAGTATTCCAACAAGCAAACCAGCAAGTATTCCATCTAGTAGTTCAACATCTATTCCATCAAGTATTCCAACAAGCAAACCAGCAAGTATTCCATCTAGTACCCCAACATCTATTCCATCAAGTATTCCATCAAGTATTCCAACAAGTATTCCAACAA
>Ga0213863_10000401_pt1 | contig 33353 bp, 24 predicted proteins | sample PICome_8_FD_160128 | JGI IMG/M metagenome (GOLD analysis project Ga0213863, IMG submission 160128) | Coastal seawater microbial communities near Pivers Island, North Carolina, United States - PICO497 | ecosystem: Environmental > Aquatic > Marine > Coastal | place: USA: North Carolina... | reverse complement strand
CGCCCGACACGTAAGGTGGCATTCGGGATGTTCAAAATACCCTGAGGTGCCTGTATCGACATTTAATATAAGAGGAGGTTTTTTTAAATGACCAAAAGCCGAAGGACTTGTTACAAACTGGAACTCAATTTGTAAGAAGTTTGTTTTGAGGGTCAGTCGCAAAGCGACTGGAACGAGTAACTGCGTTACTCGGGTGATTAACCACAGTGATACGTGCACCCCACGAAGGCCGCTATGTGCACCGCATTTGCGGAATCTGTTTGGGCACCTGAAACATCCAAATACCGAATCTTATAGGCTTTTTCAGTCTCTGTGGCGTGATCCTCCCATTGGATCTGCCCGTGCGCATCGAGTTCATTCTCAATCACATCAGTGACCCTTGTATGGGTAGTCGCCCCGGGATAGTCTGAGGCCACCTCCTCCTCCACAGATTGGTAATAGACCTTGTTGTAGAGAGATTGTGTGTTGGATTCAAGGGCGGACCACTCATCGGGAGTCTTTTCATCTGTAGTTGTTTTTGTGAATGTTAAACTGTATGAACTTTGAGTATTCGTCTCAAGGTTCGAGTACTCCGCGTAGGTTACACTTGGAGGATCGATCGAGACCCGATCCCATGGATCACTTTCAGTGACATTCGCGGTCGTCGTGAGTGTGTATTTGGTATCGTAGACCACATTACTGGTTTGTGTGTATGTTAAAGTGTATGTGTTTTGTGTATTGGCTTCCAGGTTGGACCATTCCGCGTAGGTGACATCTGAGGGCGAAACCGAAACGTTGGACCAAGCATCATCCGCACCCACAGTGGTCGTCACGAATTCGTGGGGAACAGACTTTACTTTGTGAACATTCCCTAAATAATAGGTCTGAATGACATTGGATCGAAGGATCTGCTGGATAGGTTGGGTCGCGGGGTTGAAATCACAATCCATAGTTATCTTGGCGACCGTATAGTTCTTGAGTGAATCAGACTCTTGCTTTTGACCGTAGCCAGCGACGTTGGATGTCGTGATGTAATCACCCGATTCGAGGGACCCGTTGGTATTCACGACCCAAATAGCACCTTCACCGACGGAGTTGATATAGACGCGGGTATCACCCTTTTCTTTTTCGGCGACGGAAACAAAACTACCATATTCATCTTCACGTTGTTCGGGGTCTTCAGAGGCTGATATGACACCGAAACACTTCTTATCTGTCACGGCGTTCGAGAGAGATACGATTGGAAGTGATTCATTTGTGGTAATCGCGTTCGACCCAGCTTCAATACCACCACTCATTTTAATGTATTTGTTTTGATCCGAAGAAACGACAAGACCTTCTAAATCACCCGCTTGGGAAAAGGGAACATTCTTAATAAAAGTTCTGTGTTGTCCGGTGAAATTTTGATTGACGTTTCCACCATTGTATCTAAAATAACCCCTCGATTGACCATTATAACCAAATGCAAGATTATCGTCAGTAGGTGAAGCGACACTTAAATCCCAATGGTCATCGGTACCATATTGTAAAAATCGTATTCCGGCACCTCCACCTTCCCACCAATTTTTGTTTAGCTGACTAATTGTAAACGTCCCACGACTCATCCCCCCTGATACATCCAAAGCTGCCCTAGGAGCTTCCCCATCCCCTAGGCCGATCCCAACCCGAGTCTTCGAGAAGTTCACCACGTGGTGGCCCTCGTCGCACCGACCCATATCGTAGAGGGTCTTGACCTCTTCGGCGGTGAGGGCCGTGTCGTAGAGTTTGAAGTTGGAGATGGAGCCATCAAACATATCAGTTGTACCAGATGCCGCACCCCCGATTCTTAGCCGCGGATTTACTAAGTTTTGTACAAGACCTGTTGTACCCCAATTACTTTGAGCTGGTTTTGCACCGTTTATGTATATCGTCATATTATCCACTCCACTAGGTCCATCGCATACAGCCACTACATGACGCCAAACACCTGTTGATAATGCACTGTCTAACTGTATACCTACCCCACCATAAGTAGTCGTCAATATACCAGTGCTAAAGATAAACACACCACCGATACCGGGGAAACCGTAATTTCCTTCAGCCGAAAGATTGACAATCATACAGTTATTTCCGTTTGTGGCTGATTGATTAAACCAGAACGCATAAGAAAGTGTTGGTTGACCTTCAAGGTGCTTTAAAATACCAGATGTTATTGCTGAGCTAGCATTTCCCGGAGTTACTAAATTTTTCTCCGTAGCATCATACGAAGCTGTCCCCACAAACACCCCATCATTCCCCCTCCCACTCGTATCCCTCACAGCCCCATCGAATGTGGGGTTGGTCGAGGTATTGTATTCCACCACGAGCCGGTCCCGACGGGGTGTATCGTCCGCGTCGAGAGCCGGCCCAATGCGGGGAACTGTGAGGTTCTTGGTCAGGGTTAGTTGGCCATCGTGGAGGACGGATTGACCCTGCCGTCGAACAATACCGGAAAATTCCATATTTGAAAGGGTGGGATATCCATATTGAGCGGGTGCTTGTGTGATGATAATTGCGTAATATTTATAGTATTTATCATTGGCGAAATGAAATGTTTTACTCTCACCAACACCACCGACTTGCCATACCAAATTACTTTGTTCGGTCAACTTTGTCCATCCACCATCAAACTCATTTGCAGCAGCTATGATAAACCCCGTTGTGTTTTGACTAGCACTTCTACAGCGCATGCGTATGATATCATTTATTTTGATAGGTTTTGGGGACTCTAAGACTGTCCAGTCACCCGATATACCACCTATTGATTTACTACCAGTATACTCGCCATTGGTACCCTTAAAATAACTATAGTTACCATTAATAGGGTCATTAACGTCTCGTTCGCCGTGATACGTCGGTGTTAGCGTGTCTTGGTTGTCGTCAAAAATATACCAAGAATTACCCCTATACTGTCCAGTACTTTCATTTCCACTTCTATAAACCACAAATTCACCGTATCCTTCTATGTGTGTGTTATAACCGACTAATGGTTTTGGTGGCCAACGGGGTTCAAATGTAGGGGCTGGTTCATCCGCCACCGCCAACCTTCCTTGAGGTTCCGTCGTCCCTATGCCTAGGCGACCTTTGTGGAGGGTCATCGAAGATTTCGCCCGGCCGAACTCATCCTTTTGGGCATCCCAAATCTCGAGGGCTTGGTTTTGGTCAATAAACTTATCGTACACCCTAAAGTTCGCCACCTTGTCGATATTCCCACCACCGATCTGGATGGGGACGGAGGTGGCCTCTTCTGTGCCGTAGAATTCGAGACCGGTGATAGAAACACGATCACTTGCTCCCTTATCTGTCATCATTTGAGTAACATGTAGTAGAAAGTATTTATAGTGTGTTCCAGATGGTGAAGGAGTCAGTGTTATTTCATTCGCTGTTGAGGCACCGGTTAAAGTTGTATTCGCGTATGAAAACGATCCTAGATTTGTCCAACTAGAATTATCAGTTGAACCATAAATAACACCGGATCTGGGTTGACGTGGATTACTATTACCAGATTCACGTACAAACATATCCAGTTTGGTTGGAAGTATTTTACGGGACATTTCGATTTTCAACCATGGACCATTTACAGCGGAACCAGATCCATCAAATGTTTCTACACTTTGTGCGACACCACTTGAAAACGTGGCGGCAGTTGACAACCAATTTCCACCCGACGATTCATAATTACCATCAAATGCTTTATCGGGTGTAGTCGCATATCCACCACTCGAACTCGCCACATACCCCCTTTGGGCCGGACCAGTCATCGCGATGTGCGGATACTTGAGAACGTTGGTGGGATCGGGAAGGCGGACCAGGTCATTCTCGCGGTGGCCGTAGTAAGACACTTCTTGAACCAGTAAGATGCTGTCGGCCCTTGCTTTTGATTTCACTAAAAGTTTTAAATATTTGAAAGCCTGGGTCACACCAGATATTCCAGTCTCATGACTTCCACCCCCAGGGCCACCAAGTAAATTAGCGTCAGTTTCAGTGTGAAGTAAAGTCCAATTTATATCATCGTTACTACCCAAGATAACATACGATTTCATATGATAAACGACATTGTTAAACTCCGTGGTTTTGAACCTATTTAAAAAAATTTTATGTGGTAATTCCAATTTTAACCAATGACCAACATGGGGAGTTCCATTTGTATCAGTAATCGATGGAAGTACTCCATTAACCGCAACAGCTAAATAATCACCTGATGTTGAGTAACCACCATTAACCTGCCAGCGATAACCAGTTCCTGTTGAATTGAATGCGTTATATGATTTGAGTGCTTCTGTTCCATGTTCATAATTACTACTCACCACATACCCACCTTGTGAGTACCCCGTCATCGCAAACGGTGGGTAGTCCCCGAAGGTATCTTCGGCTTGGTCTTCGGCCACCTTACGTCCATCCAGGTAGGTGACTCGGGAGCCACCTTCACCTTGGTACGCGTAGGTCAGGTTGTGCCACGTGTTCGATTGGAGTTTCAAATCTGTGGTGAGGTGATGTGTAGTGTCGCGAGTGTATATGTAGGCGGCACCGGCATCGGTTCCTAGATCGTCATCATGCCAGCTACCAGCTACAAAATAGCTACCATCCGTTGATATACCAAGTGCTGAACCAAAATAGTCACTGGCTGTCTGATCTTTATGTTGAATTGTGCGCGAGTAGGTCCACGTACTCCCCGAGCGTTTGTATAAAAATACTGCACCCACATCTGTACCACCTACATCATCTCTAGAATGAACTAAAGCTACGGTACCATCTGGGGACATTTTAACGGCTCGTCCGAATAGATCACCCGTGGCACCTGTAGGATTGGTTTGTACACTACCCATTAAACTCCAAGTCCAATCAGATGTCGAGCTTCCGGTACGTTGGAAAAAGAAGACTGCGCCGTTATCACTCGCGCGACCATACGCACCAACGATGAGGTATGTTCCATCACTGGATATAGAAACACATTGGTTCTCTCCACCGAAGTAATTATTGATTCCACTTACATCCGGATTACTGATTTTTTGTTGTTGTACCCATGTGTTGTCCCCAGTCCTGGCGAACATGTACACGGAACCATTATTACCCGATTCGTAAAGTGCACCAAGAGCTATAAAGTTTCCATCATTCGAAATTTCAAGAGATGTCGCAATATTGTCATTTGCGGCGATATCATCCGAAATAAGCCTGAATGGTGTCGTGTTCCAGGTACTGCCAGTTCTTTTGAACACATACGCAGCACCACCATTACTTACTGTTTCGTCATCATTTTGCGCCTGGGTGACGACATATGTACCGTCACTAGAAATACTCACTCGTCTACCAAAGTAGTCTTCCGCGGATTCGTGACTCGATGCTAGAATCTGTTGTTCTGACCATGTATTAGTACCCGCATTTCTCTTAAATATATAGATCTTACCTACATTACTGGTATTGTTTCCATCTGTTGAATGCGCTAAATAGGCACCAACCACAATATAGTTTCCATCACTCGAAATGTCGGCCCCACAGCCAAACCTATCTTCTGTGGTCGCATCTGAGGCTGTAAGTTTTTGAACTTCTTTCCAACTACCGTTCGCATCTTTTATGAAAATGTATGTAGCACCGGTTTTTGTATTATCATAAAACGCGCCGACAACTGCTATAGAACCATCACCTGACATACCCACACTATTACCACCGTCACCTGCTCCAAATCGGTCATCCGCAGCTCCATCCGATGCCACAATCTTCTGCACAGTTTGGTACGTGTTACTAAACGCCGCACTGACATGATCTAACCTTTCCTCTGTACCTAACGAGAAGATACAAGAATTGGAAACGTTCGCCTCCAAATTAGAAGAATTGAACCACATAGAGAGGGAGTGTGGGGCATCACCCGAAAGGAATGTATTGGCCTCGAGGGTCACATTAGATTCAACATTCCCCGAAAGTTCCCAGTATTTCTCGGTACTCACATAGGTCGTGTGCGTGTTGGAAACGGTTGGACCCACGACACGGTTCGTGAAAGTCTCACCTAAGCTCCCATCGACGTACACTTGGGCCCCAGTCGTTTGGGGGGTGTTCATGATGGAGGTGAAGGTGGTATCCACGGAGGTGTCACCTAAGGGTATGTCTTCTTCGTAGCCGTAGAGACTCCATTCAGCTATGTTGGGTGTCATGGTATTATCGTTAAGCAATCCAGTTGGGAACAATTTATTTGTAGCCAATCTGAAATATTTATAATAACTGGAAGAATTTACTTGAAAAATTCGTTTTTCTACAATTGTAGCACTGGTACTATACGGACCCCGGGTATCGTTATGATCGTATACAGTTGTCCAGTTAGTTCCATCATTAGAACCGAGTATTTTTGCTTCCTTGGGCATAATCCCGGTTATACCACTCGCACGTTTCCCCAGTACATATTTGTTTAGTTTAATTTTATTAGGTAATTCTATTTGTAACCATTCACCTCTATATGTTCCGGATCCATCAACATTTGTCGTTTCGACTGCATTAGTGGTAGCAAAACCCGGATTCGTACCGTTACCACCGTCATATAAATGAACGGCGGCATTGAATTCTTGGTGGGTACTATCATTATCATCGAATGCACACCACGGACTTCTTGATGATCGATAGTCCTGACTACTCGCCGTGACCGTATATCCCGCTTGGACATAGGTATTGGTTGAGTGGTTCTGATCGAACTTCCCCTCTTCAAAAACAATCTCGGGGAACTTCTTCAAAGGCACCGCCTTTGGCAACCTCCCATGAGGCCCACTTTGCTCCATCATCGTCTCACCACCGGTAACCGGTTGTTGTGCCATCGAAATCTGTCCACCATCGATCGAGAAGGATTCCGCGAACAGTTTCCATTCCCCGAGTGCGACGTTTGAAGTTGACCCATTCGATTTGGTCGCGACCATCGCATACCTTTTGTACGATTCAGAAGCGTTCACGATGATCGTTTGGACGTTCGAAGACGTCACGGGATCCACGTCACCCCACTGTGCCACCTCCGTCCACGTGAGCGAATCGTTGGTCGCATAAATGTTCGCAGAGGCGGGGTACGACGCGACGATCGCGGGAGGGGTCAGTTTCATGTGACGCAGGGTCGTTTTGTATGGGAACTCGATCGCGAGCCAATCACCAGCACTTGAAACACCGGGTTGAATATAATTCCCCGCGAAAAGGTTGGATGTACCGCTGTAAACACCTCCACCGGCATCGTACGGACCCACAGATGTCCATTCCACCGCCGCCCCATCGAAAGCGTTCCACGTGTTTGAACCCGCGAGGAGTCCCGAGGTGGTCAAAGTGTATGTCCCATGTTTCGCCACCGTGGTCACGTTCGCGCTCAGGGCCGAAGGAGGCTGAACCGAAACGACCGCCAGTTTATTGGCGAAAAGACCCCCGGAATCCATGAGTTCCCCGGTGGTTTTATCATAGGTGACAAGGTTCGCCGCGAGATCTGCGATTCGAAGATCATCCACGAAAACGTTGGATGCAAATTTAAGTCGATCCCCAACCTCAACGTTCGCAGAGGTAATCACGGTCTGTGCGGTGACATTTCCACCCACCACGATGTTTGAATCCGCAGAAAGGCCGGTGGTCGCGTTGGTCAGAGAAATCGTATCCCCAGTCGCACTTCCTTGGGCGGTCACGTGGTTGAGACCGTACGCAGATGTCACAGCGATCGTTCCCAGGGTCATCTTTTGGGCGTTGACGTTCCCTTCAATACTCAAAACGTTAGAGCTATAGGTATTCACGAAAAGGTTCGAGCCGACCCCGAACTGAAACTCTCCGGTAGGGTTGACGTTCGAAACGCTGATCCCAACATCTTTATGGGTCACGAGACCTGTGTTTGAAGTCGCGTCCATACCAGAAATGAGTTGTAAAGTGTTGGAGACTGTGTTTCCTTGGTCAATAATTTGGTCGATCGTCGTCGCGATATTGGACAAAAGACCACCATCACCGATGAATGTATTCGCCCCCACGGAACCGATGATGGTCAAAACGTTCGAGGCGTGTGTGTTCACGAAAATATTGGACCCGATGGAAAGTTGATACTCTCCAGAGGGGTTGGTGTTTGAAACACTTATCCCCACGTTCGCATACGTCACGATCGCGGTATTCGCGATTGGATCTTGTCCGGAAATGAAAACGACCGTATTGGAAACACTATTTCCGTTGGGGTTAGAGATGATATCATCGAGGGTCGTGGCGATATTCGAAAGAAAGCCACCGTCACCGATGAAATATTCCGCTGCGACGTTTCCCGCTATGGACAAAACGTTCGCCGCCAGGTCGTTCGCGAACAGATTCGACCCCACCTGTAGGTTACTTAAAACGTGGACATCCCCCCCAAATTCTTGGAGATTCGTCCGTACCATTTATTAGTACCGGAGAAAATCTTATCAGTACCCAAACGTGATGACACTCGTCAAGTTCTCGTCGATCGATGTCACGCGTCCATCTGGGTTTGCGGATGTGTACTCCACGAAGATGTGATACTCCCCGTTGGTATCGAGTTGAAGGGCGGGTCGTATCGCCACTCGGTTTCCTGTGGTGACAACGATCGCATCCCACGGATTCGTATTGTCCGGATCCCCGAAAATATTTTTGGTACCCACGTAAATGTTTTTAGTCGGTGTGACTCCATCCTTAGAACCACCCGAAACTTCGAGAATCATGGTACTCAACTCTTCAGTACCGTCCACTAATTGTGCCGAAATCTTAGAGTAAAAGATATTGGACGTGAAATTGACGTTAATGTAAGGTTGTGCACTCGCTGTGATTGTCCCGGAATATGAATAGGTCTTCTTGGCCACTTGGTCTCTGTTCACGACCAGACCACTCGCCACCGTGACGACGTTGCTCACGTACGCGTTACCCACGACATGGAGATTTGCAGCTGGTGCGCGAGTCGAAATACCCACCTTTCCATCGGTCACGAGTGACGTGTCCCCATTTTCAAATATGACGGTGTTTGATGTGGTGTTCCCATTATCTGTGATTTGTTGGAAGGAAGAGGCGATGTTTTCGAGGAACGAACCGTCACCGATGAACCGGGTCGCGTAGATATTCCCCGTCACGTGTACGACATTCGAGCCTGCATCTTCCACGTAGAGATTCGAACCGACACTCAGATCATGGCCTGGCGCTGTGTTCGCGACACCCACCTTTCCAAAGGTGATCAAAGATGTTCCCGTGTTTTGGAACTCTACGGTATTTGTGGTTTCGTTTCCATTATCTGTGATTTGTTGGAAGGAAGAGGCGATGTTTTCGAGGAAGGAACCGTCACCTATGAATCGAGTCGCATAAATGTTTCCGGTCGCGTGAATCACGTTGGATCCCGTATCTTCTATGTACACGTTCGACCCGATACTCAGATCGTGATTCGGAGCCGTATTCGAGATACCTACGTTCCCCTCTGTCACGAATGATGTGAAGGTATTCGTAAATTGGATGGTATTAGACATGGTATTTCCGTTATTGGCCACATCTTCAAGAGTCGTGACCAGACCGGTCAGCTTCGACCCGTCACCGTGGAATTGTGTGGCATGGACGTTCGCGGTGACCCCAAGACCACCCGCGATGGTCATGGCGCCTGTTATCTTGGAAAACGCCTCAGTCGTATTCTGTACGTGGACGTTTCCTACGACATGCAAAGAAGCATCTGGGGCCGACACGTTGATACCCACCCGGTCGGTCGTCGAATTGACAATCAAAGTATCCGTATCCACAGTGAGATCATCCGTGATGACCACATCGCCAACCACATCGAGAGCCACCGTGGGGACCGCCTTATTGATACCTACCTGGTTCGTTCCCGAAGCCACGATGAGTGTATCTGTATCTACCGTGAAATCACCCGAGACGACAGCGTTCGAGGCATAGACGTCTCCCCCGACACCGACACCACCCGCGACCACGAGCGCTCCGGTGGTTTTGGACGTAGAGTCAACGACACTTTGAATGTTCACGTCACCCCCAACATCGAGGGACGCCCCTGGGGAAGCCTCGTTGATACCCACACGTGAGGTACTCACATCCACGAAAAGATTGGAGGCGGCACCCACGGTGAGATCATCCGCGAGGCTCGTGGTTCCGGTGACATTCAAAGTCTCATTCACCACTAAATTATGTTGGACCTCCACATTACCAAACAAATCAATCAACATTCGATGTGTCTCATCCTCGTAGTGAAGGATGTGATCATCCGTGAACGTGTTTTGGGTGTAGCTTACGGAGAAACGGTGTTCATCCGCGTGGTAAATGAGTCCGACGTTGGCGTATTCGAGTGGAATACCTTCCTGGTGTTCAATCATGAAACCACTATCCAGTCCCGAAGCCGAATTGTTCGCCCCAACACCGAAGATGCGATCCGAAATGGTCACGGATTCTGAATTGAGGATGGTGGCGTTACCACTCAAAGTGATGTTCCCCAAAAACTCCGCTTCGGAGGCTGAGATGACATACTTACCAGCGGGTGTGAGATAGACGGGAGACTTTTGGAAAAACCCATCCGTGTTGACCATGGGGAGGTACTTATTGATGGGATCTGTGAGACCCGTGACCGAGATGTTCGAGCCCACTTTAAGGTTTGAGGTGGTCACGAGACCTGTAGTTGCATTCGTGAATTGAATCGTATTTGAGGTGGTGTTCCCTGTATCAGTCACTTGTTGGAGAGTTTGGAGTTGTGTGAGTAAATTGGAGGGTTCAATCTTTTTGAAATCGTTGTTTTCGTCATTCACATAGACCCAATTAATGTCCCCTTCGTCCAGAACCACCTGTGCATTTGGAACGTCGTTCGCGCGACCGATACCCGTCACGAAAACACCACCATTACTCGCATGTATCTTTGTAACCACACCGACGTTTTGAATCAAGTTTGGAACTGAATCGGTATAGAAAGGCTTCACATTCGAGAGACCACCAGGTACAGTGTTACTCACGTAGACCGTTTCACCCGCGAGGAATGTATCTGTGACAACACTGAGTGCTTTACCGTATGCGACCGCAGTTCCCTCCTGACCAGGTGTCAGGGTCTGATTTGAGAGACCGATACAGGGCATGGTCGTGGCACTGTCGGACAGGGCGAGACCCACGTTAAGGATGTTCGCGTTGTGTGTACCCTTAACATAGACGGCATCACCCGCCTCGATGTTTACACCGTTGAGATCGTTTCGAATTCGGATATACGTGTGCATCGGGAAATCATTCATCCAATCGGTACCGTCATATATGAGTATATGCTCAGCTAAGGGTCCATCTATGGAGACACTGTTCAACTGGTCCAACTTGACTTCAACATTCGACGTGAGATCAGTCGTCAAAGCCGTCGTGGGGTTATTTAGGGTTAGGGTGCCATCTGTAGTAACATTTGAGGACACGTAGGCGTTCCCCGAAACGTGAAGATTGGCACTGGGCGTCAACGTCTCAATTCCCACAGAGTGTTTCACCGCATCTACATGAAGAGTATTCGTGTCGACCGTGAGATTCGAAGAAACATAGGTATTTCCTACGACATGGAGGTTAGCATTTGGTGTCAGGGTTTCAATTCCCACTGAGTGGTTCAACGCATCGACGTGTAATGTATTGGTATCCACCGTGAGATTGGAAGAAACGTATGTATTTCCTACGACGTGGAGGTTGGCATTTGGTGTCAGGGTTTCAATTCCCACTGAGTGGTTCAACGCATCTATATGCAAGGTATCGGTATCCACCGTGAGATTTGAAGAGACATACACGTTGCCCACCACATGGAGGTTAGCATCAGGGGACTTGGTCTCGATTCCAACACTATGTGTTGCCGTGTCCACATGGAATGTATCGGTATCCACAGTCAAGTTTGAAGAAACATAGACATTACCAACGACGTGAAGATTAGCATCTGGTAACTTTGTTTCAATACCAACAGCGTGCCGTCCTGCATCGACGTGGAATGTGTTCTCGTCGACTGTCAAATCATCTGACACGTACACGTTACCCACCACGTGAAGATTGGCATCAGGTGTCTTTGTCTCAACTCCAACACTATGGGTCACAGAGTCCACATGTAAAGTATCTGTGTCAACCGTTAAGTTGGAACTCACATATGTATTACCCACAACATGGAGGTTGGCGTTCGGGTTCACCGTCCCGACTCCAACGGAGTCGTACTCCGCATCCACGTGGAACGCATCTGTGGCGACGGTGAAATCATCCGACACGTAGGCGTTACCCACGACGTGAAAGTTTGCATCGGGATCCACAGTTCGAATACCCACGGAATCTGTGAGAGAATCGACATGGAACGTATTGTAATCGACTGTGAAATTGGAAAAGATGTATGCATTACCCATGACATGAAGGTTCGCGTGTGGCTCTTTAGTCGATATACCCACCCTATTCGTGACAGAATCCACGTGGAACGTAGACTCGTCAACGGTCAGATTCGAGGAGATGTATGCGTTGCCCACCACATGGAGGTTCGCGTTAGGGTTCACTGTCCCAACACCCACGGAATCTCTCACCGCGTCCACGTGTAACGTATCCGTGGCAACGGTCAAATCATCTGACACGTACACGTTGCCCACCACGTGGAGGTTAGCATCGGGGGACTTGGTCCCAAGTCCTATGGACTTGCCCGTCGCATCAACATGAAACGTATCCTCATCCACAGTGAGATTCGAAGAAACATAGACGTTGCCCACCACATGGAGTTTAGCATCTGGCTCTTTCGTTTCAATTCCGACACTATGGGTCACCGCATCCACGTGTAACGTATCGGTATCTACGGTGAGATTCGAAGAGACGTACGCATTCCCCACCACATGAAGGTTCGCATTAGGGTTCACCGTCCCAAGTCCTATGGACTTGCCCGTCGCGTCGACGTGGAACGTATCCGTCGCAACGGTCAAATCATCAGAAACATAGACGTTGCCCACCACGTGAAGGTTAGCATCTGGCTCTTTCGTTTCAATTCCCACGGAGTGTGTCGTCGCATCCACGTGAAACGTGTCATCATCCACGGTCAGATCCCCCGATGTGTACACATTGCCAACCACATGCAGATTTGCGTCGGGGGACTTAGTCTCGACTCCAACACTATGTGTTGTCGTGTCCACGTGGAACGTATCCTCATCGACCGTCAGGTTCGAAGACACATAGACGTTGCCCACCACATGAAGGTTAGCATCCGGCTCCTTGGTCTCGACTCCAACGGCGTGTGTTGTCGTGTCCACATGAAACGTATCTTCATCAACAGTGAGATTCGAAGAAACATAGACATTACCAACAACGTGTAAATTGGCATCGGGTTCCTTCGTTTCAATTCCCACTGAGTGTGTCGTCGCGTCCACATGAAACGTATCCTCATCGACCGTTAAATTACTCGACACATAGACGTTGCCCACCACATGAAGTTCTGCGTCTGGATCAGTCTCTTTGATTCCCACCTTGTTTCCAATTGAAAGAATATCTGTCGTATGGGTATTTCCAGTGACGTACAAAACATTAGAACCGAACTCATCTACGAATAGATTAGAACCCACATCGAGAGTATGTGTGGGTGTGGTGTTCAGAATACCCACGTTGGATTCTGTGAGGACTCGACCGTACACGTGTACATCGAGAGTCTCATCCACCTTTGGAATTATCGTAGACCCATCAGCACTACTCGTCGTGTATGTCAACACGAGTTCATCCGTTCCTTCTCGGAATCCCATGGCGACGTTAGACGCCGGGCGATCCATGATAAAACCGAGATCCGAGGAGAGGTTTCCCTTTCCGATTTCGACGATGGCATCTTTGATCGTGGTGTTCACCGTATCGAGTGTCGTGATCGTGCCGTTCACATCCAGATTACCATCCACCATTAAATTGTCTTGAATATATGCGTTTCCTAAAACTGTGAGAAGGTTTGAACCTTCTATGTCTACATTAAATGTCGAACCCACGTCGAGTGTGTGGATGGGTGATCCATTCGCTACACCAACATTGGAGAGTGTCGTGACGGAAGTGAATGTGTTATTGAAAGAAACTGTGTTTCCGGTGACGTTACCATTAATCACAGCAGCTTCGAGTGTGAAATTGAGAATATCTTCAGCGACAGCCCCCGAGTCCATCACCTCTTTCGTGATTTGGTTGTACGCTAATACAGTAATATTTCTATCGGTCAGATCCGTACGTTGCCGTAAGGGTGTCATGTACACCGAATCTGAAAATGGTACCTCAATTTGTGTATCACTTGCGTTGAACACGATCGTATTTTCCGCCTGGTCGTCGGTACAGTTCCGACCGAACCTAATCTTGGTTGAACGTTCCACCGTCGGTAAGTTCTTGACCATTTAATATAGAATGGCATTTTAATTTGCATAGAGGAGACCGGCCATACCGTTCTCGATACGTAAGATGTTGTAGTTGACCGCGTATATAGGGTCGTTGATGGGCATGGTTTCACTCATGATCTTGGCTGAAGAAAGGCGACTGAAATTCAGTGTACCCGTAGGTTGGAGGGAACTCGTGGAGAGACAGAATGGATACAGAAAGAAGTCGGGAGACGTCACGAAGTTTGTGTGATAGTAACTCGCAACATCGATGAAGTGTGGCTTTCCCCATTTGTAATTACTCACATCGAGACCGTTAATGTTTAATTTAACCTTGTTTGTTGTCGACGTGAGTGCACCGTCTGTGGTCGTGTCTGAAGATGCGAGATACTTCACCGGGTGATTGAAGGTCAAATCCTGAACGATAGTACCCGAGGCGATGTTTTTCTGAACTTGTGTGATCAGGAGATCGTGTTTGCGCGAGGCGATTTGTCCACGCTCTTCATTATCTAAATAGTAATAATTGGCGAAACATTCGACGTTGTAATTGGATGCCGTGGTTGCCCAGTGAATGCGAATCTCCACGTTGTGGTAATTAAGCGCGACGAGTGGAAGGGCACACTGAGGGCCTTCACAGAAGAAGAAGCGCAGGGGGTAAAAAAAGGACCTCGCACTCACACCTGGATGTGTTCCGTTCGCACTCTTGGATACATTTTGGGCGTACGTATCGATAGCAATCTTCTCTGTGAAAATGGCATCTTGACTGTCCACGAGAGACCCTCCAATATAGAGTTCCACCTTATCGATGATCGTGTCCCAACGTTGAACATCAAGTGCTTGGGTGGTATCATCAATCGTGAAATAGACATACCCCAAAAGATCACCGGAACGTTCGAATTGAATGCTGCTCATAGAATTGTTTTTCACAGGTCCATGGATGGTTTGTTTTTCGATGGACTGTGAAAAATTAGCATGTCTTTTGAATGTTGAACTAAAGAACGATATCTCTGGGTTACCCACGATGTATTCATCCTGAGCCCCGATAGCGATCAATTGAACAATACCAGCGGACATGGTATACTACTTTAACTAAAGAAAATTACAAATTAGGTTTTCTACACACGAATCGAAGAACTAAGAAATTATCCTTCGCGGGACTTGGGGGTACGATTGGGTTTCCATTTTGGTCGCGGATCGTCACCGTGAGACGGTCGAGGCGGCGGATGGGATCGATGTATTGCGTGGCGATGCTGTAATTGTCCTTGAACGAGATGGTCGCAGCTCCATCCGAGAGAACACTCGCGAAGGATCCACGGAGCATACTGAGTGAAGACTGACCTTCATAGACATTAGAGGCACGATCTGAGAAGATGGTGTCCAACTCCTTTATGGAAACATAGCAGTGTTCCGTAGCCACAGTCGAGTGGATACGCGCCGCGAGAAGCCTCGCCTGTACGATATTTTTAATGGGCTGTTGAAGGTGACACGTGAACGTGTTGGCGTTGTCTTGTCCAATAGTATCAATCGTCAGAGTGTGATACTCATAGTTGAGATCCGGAATAGTCTCAGCCGGAGAAGTGATGAGAGCCATATATAGTTACCTTAGATTAAAGATCCACCGATTCCCTCCGAAATCTCATAGCCCGCGAGGTCCGACACGAGTTCTTGGGCACCACAGAGACCACCGGGGGTGAGAGCCTTGGTGTACGCGCTACCATCCTTGCGACCGGGGGTGCACTCCACCTTATTCTCAAGGTTGAAGATGGACTCTTCACGGACGGGGTTGATCTTGATCGGCCTGGGCTGGTAAGATTCACGGGTGGAGATCAGAAGGAAGATGATACCGAACAGCACACTGATCATCGTGAGGGCATTACGATTCGCCTTGTTGAACTTGAACATTTACTATGTACAGACATTTTTTATAAAGCGCGTTAAAGATATTTTTTTAGTTTCCAATTAGAGAGTAGATGGACGAAGAAATCGTACTCGAACGTGGAAACACCACCGTGATGAAATTAGACGCTGACGAGCAGGCGCTCATGGATGAGATTCAGATTTCCATGCCTCGTCCCAAACCCGTGCCGCGACCCAGTCAGCCCATGCACCGACCACCCCCTCAGCAGCACCAAGAAGCGATGGATGCTTTTGTGAATCCCAATAAGCAGTCCGCGCCTCAGCAGCCCATTCAAGACGAGGCGGAGGTTGACTACGGAGAAGACTTTTACGATGATGAGCCTATGGGCCCGGGTCCGAGTATGCAGGAAGAGCAACCCTCCAAGGGGTACACCTCTATTGATGAGGAAAAGGCGGATCTCATCAACAAACTTGGGCGTCTGGAGAAGAAGGGATTCGCGGTGAACAAGAGACTCAACGCGTACTCAAACGTAGATGAGCTTCGTTCGGAGGTGAAGCGTATCACCTATAGCATCGACGTGGAACAATCCGTACGCTTTTCGAGGCGTATGCTCGTCGCCTGTGTGACTGGCCTGGAGTTCCTTAATAAGAGGTACAATCCCTTTGAGATTCAGCTCGAGGGTTGGTCCGAGTCTGTGATGGAGAATGTTGATGACTATGATGGTGTATTTGAAGAACTCTATGTGAAGTATCGCTCGAAGGTGAACGTCGCCCCAGAGGTCAAGCTGATTATGATGCTCGGTGGATCTGCAATGATGTTCCATCTTACCAATTCTATGTTCAAATCGGTGATGCCCAACATGAACGATGTCATGAAGCAAAACCCAGATCTCGTGAAGAACATGATGGCGGCGGTTCAGAACACGACCCGAAACCCCGGTGAACCCGCGACGGATGCCCCCGTGGGTGGAACGGGTAACTATGAGATGCAAGGACCCGGTGTGGACATCTCCAGCCTCATGGGTGGGATCATGATGCCTCCACCTCCCCCTATGAACACCACGATGGCACCTCCCCAAGAGAGTGACGATGACCTCTCTGATATTGTTTCCATCTCCGGTGACTCGACCGGCGGAGAGTTGAGGGAGGTTAATGTTGAGAATTCGAAACCCAAACGAACCAGGCGAAAAAAGAAGACTGAAATTAATCTCTAAATATATATAAATGATAGCGTATTGTCCGCTGGAGGACTTGGATCCTCCTGTCCGACAGGAGAAAAAGCCTGTCGTAGAACCCACTGCTAAGCCTCAGATTGGGTACGAAGAGACTGAATTGAATTACGTCATCATGGCTTTTATCATCAGCGTCATTTTACTCGCTGTTTCGGATTCCATGAGGGCATAAATGTACTGTATCTACCGCGGGGACACCCCCCCCGTAGTAAATATTTAGTAACTGAACGTTTGAACGACTTCTCCATCGAAGATATCAACACCGCTCGTATTTCTGTTAAGTATTGAAATAAGTTTTCCTCCCCGCGAAGTTATCAAGTCGATGTGTATGTCATATGAGTAGACGCGCGTACCACCCGTGAGTGGGGTCATGATGATACCTTTCGTACCGACGGTTATGTTTGGATTCCACGGGTAATCGTTATCCCCACCAAACACATTTTTCGTTCCCACCGTGATGGGTTCATCCAGACCACTCGTAGACCCATCGTGTGTACCACCTTGGACTTCGAGAACCATCGTGTTCATGTCACGAACTGCAGATCCATCTATCCTTCGCAGGATGGCGACAATTTTCGCGTAGAAGGATGCATCTCCAAACCGTAACTGAATATCTTTCGCCTTTGTCGCGTCGAGTGTGAACGTCTTTGAATACTTTTTACACGCCACCTCATTTGACCCTGAGATGAATCCACCACCCACGTGAAGGGCTGTGTTCGCATCTGCGCCACCTAAATCAACGGCGACTTGGTTACCCAGATCAATCTTACCATCAATCTCAAGATTACCGGTGACTTCGAGATTACTGTTGATGATCATCTCACCCGAGGATGGATTCACAAAGACGTTTCCGGTCGGGGTTGAGAGAATGTTTGATGTACCTCCAGTCGTCTTTAATTCGAGGATTGCATTACTCGTTGTGGTGGTCTCTACGCGAGCGACACCATCATACACGTGAAACTTTGTGGCGGGTGTAGATGTCCCGACACCGACATTACTCGTGTGCATCACGTGAAGACCATCAGCCTCCACTGTGTTATTCGTGCCTCCCACGACGATACCATGAATGGATCCAAGTTGATCATATCCTCGTATGTACCCACCGTACCCATCGTTCGTATTCAAAGAAATACCAGTCTTTTTGTTTATCCCGGGACTTTCGAGTTTGAGGACGTCAATATCCGCCGTAACACCCGAATAGATGTGCACATTCGTTGATGGCACACTCGTTCCGAATCCCACGAGACCTTCATGTGTGAAGCGAAGATACTCTGTGTCGTTTTGTTTAAACACTATGGGAGACGTGTCTAAACTATCGATCGTGTTAATAAGACCACCGGATGTGAAAATATCCAATTTACCGAATTTGATTTTCTGTGTTTCACCAAACTCTAAACCACCGTTTACGAATAAGGTTGTACCCGCTTCTAAAGCCGCCTCACGTGTCGGGTTTGGATCGCCCATGAGGATTTTACCGTTATTACTGATCAACATGGCTCTGGACAGGGATGAACTGTTTTCGATCGCATCTTCTACGAGTGATCCACTGATCGGTGTATTTGTTGAATATACTTGAAACAAATGATCCGCCGCTATATGACGAATCCTATCGGGACCCGCACCGGAAGTTGAATCCGTACCCTTGAATAATAAAAGTTCTGAAATACCGTTATCAGAATCGTATAACCGCTCTCGAATGAAGGCATTACCAAATTCGTCGTTGAGCACACCACCAAACATGAGTTGGTTACCGATGACAACATTACCGTTGACTTCGAGTTTACCTCGGGGTGTATCTGTACCTATACCCACATCAAACGTGAGGCCGTTTATATACACCGCAGTTGACGCAATGTTGGATACAGCATCAACGTTGGAAGTGATCCTATAGTCACCAGTCGATCCAGTCACACCAGTCGTCCAACCACGAGGATCATCATCACCGTCCGTTTGAATGAATGAAATGAACGTATTTCCATCGAGTGTATCTGTCTGCGCTGCCAAGATGGCATCTCCCGCACCTGTCTCACCGTGATTATGTACCATGAGACTGTTCGTTCGAGCATTTCCTATACCAGTACTCACAACCTCGAGGAACGCTTCGGGTTGTGTCGAACCGATACCCACGCGACCATCGGCTTGAAACGTCATGATATCCACTTCATCCGCGTAGTTTGCATCCGCGAGATACAGATCCAATTTTGTTTTTGATGTCGTTCCTCCAAACTGATACTTACCTAATTTGAACGTCGCACGCACCGCTTTACTTCCAGTAGCATTTCGCGACAAATCCAAAACGGCTTTATCGTCCGTGACACTCGTGATACCACTCGTGTTTGTCACGACGAGGGGTGTGGTTAAATGGTTGTGACCATCTTCTATCGGTGTGTTCACGAATACAGTTCCACCAGATGTATGAAGACGACCCTGGGGAGTCGTCACTCCGATACCCACGTTGCTCGTCTCGAGGATCGTCATCTTGGCTGGACCCATCGTATCTGTGGTACTCGCGTAGAAGTTGAGACCCTTACCGGTACCCACACGTGATTCAATCTTTGTTTGTGTTCCACTCGCATCAGAATAGGCCTTCATGTAATTCGTGGCGCTTCCCATCGTGAATGCGTTGCTTCCTATCACACGAACAGTACCACCCACCGTGAGTTTGTCCGTAGGAGAGGTATTCGCGATACCCACGTTTCCTTCGGAAGATATGCGCATGCGTTCAGTTTTCTTTGTCATGAACTGAAGCATCTGAAACTCAGGGTTTGTTCGCGCACCGAAAACGTTGATGAGTGATGTGTTCGACGCCACAGGTCCAGAGACGATAGTCACAGCGTTGGACGCTGTATCAGGTCCACCCGTATCTGCGTGGATGAGGACGTTCGCCACAGAGGTGATACCCGAATCACCTTCAACTTCGATGAAATCTTGGACACGAATAGATTCTGTGATGAGACGAGATGTCACGGTGTTTCCGTTGATTGTCAACGCGTTTCCACTAAAGGTATTCACGAACATGACGTCACCGATCGACAAAGTGTCCACGGGTGAAGAGTTTGCGATACCCGCTGGGAGTGCACCGGTGGTTCGGAGACCATCGGATTGTATGATGGAGTTCACCACCACGGGGATGGGGGCATCGGCGTCCATGGTAATGAGGTCACCAACCCTCAGGCCGTTGTCACCGATACGTAAACCTTCAAAGTATCCGTACCCATTCGCATACAGAAGGTTGGACGTACCCGCAGTATCGTCCACATAAAGATTTGATCCTACCGCGAGTGTGTGCATAGGTGAAGCATTCGCTATACCTACGCTGTTTTGCGTATAAAACTCACCAAAGATGTGAAGGTTTGTCGTATTGGACGTATCGAGAGTAAACGTCTGCGTCTCCGGTCCACCGAAAGTTCTCGATAGTTTAAACGTATCATCGTTTTGTGTGTACCCGAGGAAGATATTGGAGGCACCTGGTTCATCCACCATGAGCACCGCCGTATCGTATGCACCGTTATTACCAGTACCCATCTGAATGACAGCATTCGACACCACGAGGTTATTCACACTCGTGTATGCGGGAATCTCTGTGATGGCCAAGTTACCGGTAATGTCCACGTCACCAAAAATCCGAAGAAAGCCATCTTGAACGACCACGTTACCGTTTTTGAAAACAGCCACGTTCGCATCCGTGCCAGCCGTGACTTCAGAACCCACGACGAGTTGCGTTCCAACAGTCAGGTTCGAAGAGAATGTATTTCCTGTCACCTTCACAACGTTTGAAGCACCACTCTCCACCAAAAACTTGTCGTTCGTAGTCTTAATCGTACTCGAAGCGAATAAGTTTGTCGTCGCCACGTTGCCACGGACAGTCACCAGATTTTGAACATTTCGGTTCACGACGAAACTATCAGTTCCCACCTGAAATTCGTTAATGGGATTGTCTGTTCCGATACCAACCTGTGTAGCCGTCATACGAAATACATTTGTCGTACCCGCGAACTGCACAGTCTCGGCGATTGCCACGAGTTCACCCGTGATGTTCAGATTCGAGACTGTAATTTCATCCGCCGTAATCTCACCAGCATCAATACTCGCGAGACCCGTCAATATATCGGTCTCTCTGGGTGTTGCATCCAGACTGGTCACGAAAATCTGACCAGCTTTTACGAGCTTACCCATTTATACATTAGTTGCCGAATAAAATTCCGGCGAGACCATCCTTGATGCGAAGGACGTTATAGTTTACTGCGTACACGTACACGGGTTGATTCGCTGGTCGTAGTTCACCCTTTTCGACACCCCTGAGTATCAGTTTGGCATTATCAATACGACTGAAGTTACACGTACCAGATGGATTATAGTCGGATGCATTCAGACAAAAGTGGTACACGAAGTATCGTGTGTAGACACCGGTGTGTGTATCTACGTCGAACTCTGTTTGGCCATATGACGATTTGTAATAGTTTTGGACCGTGTGAAAATAGGTGGCACTCATGTTTTCGAGTAGAGGTGTACCGTTCACATACATATCAGCCGTTCGAAACGAAAAACGATCCTGAGCAAAGTTGGGACTCGAAGTTCCGTACCCAAAAAAGATGGACTTGACGGGATGATTAAAAATGGAAATGTCCAGGTCGTTGTATCCACCCGATTGACTCGTGTTATCCGAGACACTCTCGAGTGGATACTCAACACGTTGTGTCTGTGTGATGACAAAATCGATCGTTCGTTTCACGAGTGATTCTCGTTCTTCTTTATCCAGGTAAAGATAGTTGCCAAACATTTTGGCTCGTTTTTCATTTTCTGATAGACTCGCAAGGTTTGCTTCGTCAAAGGTAATCTTGAGTTCAACCTGATGATTCTGAAGTGCGACCAAAGGTAAAAATGCCTTGTGGTCACAAAAGAAAAAGTGAAGGGGGACAAATGTTTGATTCGACGTAGACGCTTTATTATTAAGTTCTTGGGACTTGTTGTACGTATCCGCCAAATAGTTTGGCCAAATCTCACTGTAATAATCGTAATGCTGAGAATCTATCTTTTGACCACCTATAAAGAGATCGATGGTCGAGTTGTAAAAAAGATTCGATGCGATGTTCGTGTTACTCGTGTCACCAGATTCGAACCAAATACCGTTGATGACGTCACCCAAAACTGGAATAGTGATGGACGTGTCATTCGAATCGATCGTCTTTATAAACTTTGGGGCTTGAGAAAAGTTTGTGTGTCTCGTAAACTTCATACGAAAGAATGAATGCCCCTCGTCGCTCGTGAGATACACGTCTTGAACACCCTTGGAGACGAGTTGTATTAATGCACCAGACATTTAATAGATGTTTAGATTATAAAAACAAACATCTTCCCTGAGGGAAGTCGCTCTTCTTTTCCTCGACGTGTTTGCCATGAATCTTGAATCCACCTTGACGGTACACTTTCATTCTCTTGTAATACATGGCCGTGAAAACTGACCAGGGGTCGTGGACATCGTAAATGTGTGGTTCATTCTTTTTACCTTTCGTCTCTCTCATGATACGCCCAATACTTTGTGTGATGTCCGACTTAGGTGATGCCAAAATAACTGTATCGAGCGTGGGAATATCGAGTCCTTCATGGGCTTGACTGAACGTGGCAAAGATGATTTTCTTCTTTGAAGATTCCTGGAGTGCCGCCTCCTTCATGCCACCCATGTAGAGTCCGGAAGTTTTTGGAAAACACTGATGAAGAAACTCACAGTGATGTCTACGGTCACTGAGGACCAGAAGTTGTCTCGTACCCGCTGAAGCTTTTTTCACGAGTTCAACTAACATTTGGTTTCGACGACGATCTTCGACGAGTTCTGTGATCATGTTGGGCATCGAGATTTTTCCATTTCTCATGGAGGGTGGAGGATTCCTATAATTGGGTGAATCGAATGTCACTGGAAAGACTTCAACCTGTCCCTGATTTTTACGTTCAACCGCAAAAAATGTGGGTCCCATGAACCAATGAAGAACTTTCGTGAGTCCATCTTTGCGTTCGGGTGTTGCCGAAAGTCCAAAGATATGTTTTGGGCACATTTTGAAAAGGGACTGGGAAAACACTTTGGCACATATATGATGGGCTTCATCAACAATCAACGTCCCGATACTTTCAAAGTCTGTGAATGAATACTCTTTGAGGGAAAGAGATTGGAGCATCGCTATGACAAAGTCACAATCGACTTCCTTTTTGTTCTGTTGGACGACACCTATCGTCGCACCGGGGCAAAACTGTTGAATGCGTTCCCGCCACTGGTCCGCCAAAAACTGTTTGTGAACGATGATCATGGTCCTGTATCCCAACTTACACGCTATGGCCAGGGATACCGTCGTCTTACCGTAGCCGCATGGTAGAGAAAGGACGCCATGGCCTGCTTTAAGTGCTTCTGCCAGTGCTTCGTTTTGATGGGTGGTGTCACGGAGCTGTCCAGCGAATTTGGTTCGGATACGAGTGGGTTCTGGCCGACGATCCTCTTTGGGCTCTCCCATCTTATCAGTTCCATAGAATCTTGGAACGCAGACTCCGTTCTTAGATGGTCTAAAAACTTTGAAAGGTGGTGGAGGAAATCCAAAGTCCCCATTGACGATAGGTCTTACGGTAAGTTCTTTTTTAATTTCCTGGATTGGTCCCTCAGTCACCAAGTATCCAGTTCGAGTGAGCATACTTATTTAAAGATGATAAACTTTAAATACGTACAAGATGCCTATCGTAGACGTTGATGAAAATATTAAGAAGCTTCGTATGAACATCGAGCAGCTGACCCAGGAAGTCTTCAGGCTTCAAGGTATGCTTCAAACTTTTGAGGGTTTCAAGAAGGGTGGTCTCACTCAGATCGATCTTCCCCGGGATCCCACTCAGGAGGTTGAGGAACTCGAGAGTATCCAAGAGAAGCCCGAGTGATTTCCTACATTCCAATACCCTTTGAAGTCCACCTCGACTTCCACTTCATCCCCCTTTATAAGAGACTGTACGGGTCGTCCTCGGACTTCACACATAACTCTTCGGTACCGAAATGGAACTTTGACTGTCAAAATGTTTCCGTCGAGCGGAATGTCCAAGTTTTGATTCGATAGAAAGTGCCAGCGTTGAGTATGCATTCGTTCTATAATTTCTGAAACTTTCGAGGGAATTATAAAACGAATATACTTTTTATTGTTAAACTCGTACATAGGTTCATGAACTTTTGTCATGAACTTCATTGGTTTCTGTTACGATACAGTAAAACTAAAACTATAAGTAGTACCACCACAAAAAGTACAACTTGGGAGATAACTATGGGTTGGAGTGGTTCTCTCGTGCCGAACTGTTGGTGACACAGGGATCTCGAAACTTCCACTGCCGCCTCTATACTCGAATACGGTGTATTTCTAGGAGACATCATACCACACATGGCAACCTTTGAACACTTTCCAAAGAAGGGAAGTTGTCCATGAAGACTGAGAACGCCAGAAGATTGCGACGTTTCCCATGCTTCACCTCTCCATTCTGCACCCCACCCGATACGAATCTCTTTGGGTTCTGGGAGTTCGAGTTGGCGGAGTACTTCAGCCTTTAACGTTTCTGGGTCAGTCTTGGAGATCTCTTCTGTGATGTCACATATGACACACGAAATAGTTTTACCATTTGAAAGAACGACGGGTTGAAGATTCCATTCGGTCGTAGATGCAATTTCCAGATCTGTTTTTATTTTGATCGGATCTTCATAGTCGAGAAGAACGTTGAGCGCGCCGTATGTACTTTCCCGAACCTTTTTGTCTGCGTCTGGTCCCCAGTTATCACCGAGTAATTTAAGGGCTGGGCTGTTGTCGACGCAGAGAAAGATCATACCATCATCGATGACTGTTCCATCAGAAAACTTGGCCACAAAAGAATCATCCCCGTATTCAACTTCCAAAAGTTCCACGTTAAAGATGAAGTTTGCACCTGCATTCAGAACCGCGTCTTCCATCGCGTCACACATGACTTTACCTGAAACCCTCTGTGTGTACGCCTTGGAGAGTGCGACGTGATCAATATTTTTTACAAACTCGTAGGCGGACATCCTGTCCCACGTGACACCATCCATGATGAGTGTCCAATGTTCGATGATAGGATGTTCTCCCTCACCGACCGCCTCTTTCACGGAGATACCTTTGTATTTCGTGGGTTGTGCGAGAACACGGGCGAACATGGACAAGACGGTGAGATAGTCTTTTCCCGTGAAGATATTGAAGTAGTCTTCCTTTGAGCGTTCGAACATCGCGTTCCATCCGATTCCCATCTCTGAGAAGAGGGATTGTGTGTTGACGAATGCTTTATCAAAGAGGATGCGGTGTGCGTGAAGATCGCGAACATCTTCCGAGGGTTCCCACCATGAACCACCAGCTGAAACTTTCTTATCGTACACCGTGACGTCGTGTTCACCTGACTTGAGTAATTCCCACGCGAGGGACATACCCGTGGGTCCAGCACCGACGATATGAACTTTCATTCTACTTTTAGCGAACATAATTATATGAGTCCAGTTTTTTCACGTTCTTCGGGGGTCTTGAGAGCGTAGAGACTACCCATGAAAATGAGACTGGAAATAAGTGCCGTCTCCACGTCACTCGTGACGACGAGGGCTATGATGAAAAGAGAAAATAGACGGAACCATCCATGATCAAACATAGCCATCACACGGTCTGGAACGTAAATGGCATTATGTGAAAAAATACCCTGGTACATCACCACGAGAGAAAATACGAGAGGCATTCGAAGAACCTTTTCTATTTTACCACTCACAGGATTTAGAAAGTCCATATTATATAGCTTATAGAAAAAAACCTCGGCATGTAATAGGATGTTATGTGTTGCGCAACATGTACCAATCAAAGTTCCAAATAGAAAACTTAAAACGTGGAAGTTTGCTGGTAAGTTTCTCTGGAAGAATGCCACTGTAAAAAATAAATCCGAACTTGGTCGTTGGACGAAGGAGGAACTCCTCGAACTCGGACCAACCTTTGTAAAATTAGGTCAAATCGCTTCGACGAGAGGGGATCTCTATCCACCAGAATTTACAAAAGAGTTGGAATCTTTACAAGATAATGTTCCTCCCGTGGAATTCGATACCACTGTAAAGTATGATATTTTCAAAGAGTTTGACCCTGTACCATTCAAATCGGCGAGTATAGGCCAAGTCCACATGGCTGTACTCCAAACCGGTCAAAAAGTTGTTGTAAAATTAAAACGCCCGGGAATCCTGGATATCATGAAGGAAGATACCGATACCATACGTGACATCGTACACTTCCTAGAACGCGTGGGTATCGACACGGGGAACAGTTCTGGTTCGGTCCTCGATGAGTCCATCGAGTACCTCTTGGGTGAAGCGGATTATCAACAGGAGATTGATAATGCCATAAAGTTTCGAAAAAGTATGAAAGATGTTGATTGGGTAAAAGTTCCGAGAGTCTACAAAAAGTATTCAAACGATGAGATGATCGTCATGGAATATGTACCCTCCACAAAGTTGACTGAAATCACAGATCCAAAAGTAAACAAGAAGAAGATTTGTGAAGCTCTGATTAACTCCTATGTTATTCAAACTATGGATAATGGTCTTTTCCACGCTGACCCACACCCGGGAAACTTGGGATTTTCGTCAAAGGGGAAACTTGTATTTTATGATTTTGGGTTACTCGTACCACTCTCTGAAGAATTGAGAGATGGATTCACAAAATTGTTTGGTTTCATAATTATGCGAGACACGGCTGGTATAGTTGACACGCTCGTCAAGTTGGGTGTGATCGTTCCAACGTCTTCTGATGTTTCAGACATCGAACTCTTCTTCGAAACTATTTTGGGATACTTGGAAACTCTGGATGGTTCCGGAATCGTGAACGATGATCTCGCCGCACAACTTGCTGTTGAGAAACCATTCGTAGTTCCCAGTAGTTTTGTGTACCTCGCCAAAGCCTTTTCGACGATCGAAGGTATTTGTCTCAAACTGGATCCAGATTTTAACTATTTCACATACCTGGAACCCCTCATTCAACAACAAATCATAGAATCCGTGGATGTTGGTGACATATTCATGAAGACAACAGAAATACCCGGAACAATCAGCAAGATAAATACAGCCGTGTCAGGTCTTCAGAAGTCGAGAGGGTCCATGAAACGTTCGATGGTCAAAACACAACAGGAAATTAAGCTCGTCCAGTACAGCGTGATGTGCGCTCTATTGGCTGAGAGATTTGGGGACAATCCACCCCTGGCGATGTTTTTTGTTTTCTGTACGTTGTGGCTTACTTTTCGTAAAAGTCGATAGACTTCTTACCACTCTTCTTGGGCTTATCATCCTTCTTGATCAGTTTATTGTGCTCATCAAAGTATCCCTTCAAACGACGCTGTTCATCACGGAAAATATCAGAGAACTTCTCTTTGATCTTACCCACGTCGGCGTCGCGTTCCTTCTGGATCTTCTTACTCAGCCTCTTGAATCCCTTGTTCTTCTTCTCAGCGGCGAACACAGTAAAAGTGTTTGTAATGGCAAGCATTTACTTTGTGTTGACATTTAATTTTAAGCGCTTTACTTTCTCCTCAAACTCTCTCCGTTCCCCTGGTGAATCGATTGGCGTCCCATTCGCGATCGCTTCAATTTCAGGTCCCGTGAGTTGCATAGCGTTGACCCTGAAGTCCATGAATGCATCCATCGTGATGGGGACGAGGGGTTGTACTAATTTGAAGATGGCGTTGGCGTAGTCACGAATCTCCTTTTGGGCGTGGTCATCCATTCTCAAACGTAAAAAGTGCATGAGGTTGTGGAGGTCCATCTTCCACACGAAGGATGTATAGGTCGATTGGGGGAGGATACCCCGCGCTTGTTCCCTACATACACCCTTCTCGAGTAAACGTTGGTACGTCCTGAAAGCGTTCTTCTGTTGAATGGAGATGATGTCGTTGAGTTCATCACCGAGTTCTATGACACCTTCAGACCCCTGATGATTTACCTCAGATTGACCCCTGTAAAACTCTGGTTCGTAATACTCTTCATCGACGATAGAGTACCGCGCGGACATTTCGTTCACAGAGGCGGTTCGATGCCGAAGCCACTGACGGGCAATATAAATGGGTGCCTTGATACGAAACTTGAAGGACACCAACTCAAAGGGGCTGGTGTGTGCATGTCGAAGGAGATACCTAATGAGCCCGCGGTCACCACGTGTCGTCTTCGTACCGGTTTGATAACTGACACGCGCACCATCTACGATAGCTTTGTCCAGATTTTCTTGGGGCATGTGCTCTACGAGTTCTACGAATCCATGATCCAAAACTTTTTCCATTATAACAATCTATCCGTTCTAATCTTTAATAATCACAACTTTCATCCATTGGGACTTCTCCACAAAAGTCGTACAACTCATAAAGTTTCTCTTGTGACTTTTCAATCTCAACTGTAGTATTATTCATGATGTCGATTGCATCATCGATGAGATCCAAAAATGAATCAAGTTGATCGATTGCGACACGATGATGTTTCCTATTCGTTTTTGAAGAATGCGCTGCAGCCCTAAGATGTTTATTACTCTTGATGATCTTGTCGATGTTGGGCTTTTGGGGAGTAGCGGACATTCGAATGGTGAGACTCATTTTTCTATTTTATTTCTCTAATCAATTCACTTAGGTCCCTGTAGTACCTTTTAAGATCTTTCATGAATCTTTTGTTATTCTCAAGAACTTCACATTCAGGTTTATTCAAATAAATCCACGCTAAATTACACTTGGAATACTTGGTAGCTTTTTGGTTTTCATTCGGTCGACGTGCCACCAACTTTGTGGTCTTTTTCTTTTTAGATGCCGGTGTGACCTCAACCCTGTTGACGAAAGAGAGTGCCTGCATGACAGTATCTGCGAGGTCATCTTTCTTTTTGGACTTGATAAAGGTGTCTATCCAGTGTGCATTCGTGGGTCCATTCCGAATAAACGCTTCACACCTCTCTATGGAAACCTTCTTTCTCTTATTGTATTGCGCTTTACCAGGTCCGGCGACATCTGGAATCTTGTGTCGAGCATCATACAGGATTGTTTCAGCTTTAGGACACCTGATAATGAAGTATGCATGGAGGAAGTGCATGACACTCACCATCTTCTTATTCCGATCGGGTTGTTTCTCGATGAGAATCGTGTCCGCTGTGAGAACCCATGGTCGGGTGTCGAGATGGTCTCGCATGGCGATGTAGACACCGTCCGCGTGTTGTGGTGGAATCCCATCTACATCCCATTCGCGAACGAGGTTACCACTTTTTTCATCCAGGAGACACATCGCCAAATTCCTTATACCGACATCAATACTTAATATCATTAATATAAAGGACAGACACATCTTTAAGTCAGGATGAAGTGTATCGCACATCGTGGATATTCCCTCAAATACAGAGACAACAGTATCGAAGCTATTCGAGAAGCGATTCATAGAGACTATGATGGAGTAGAGATTGATGTACAATTATGTGGAACGGGAGAAATTGTCCTCCACCATGATGTGTATCTCGGTGATCATTTCATCGGAGACACGACACTCGAACATTTGAGGGAGAAGGGGGTGTGCACTTTGAGAGATGTGTACGATCAAGTTCCAGAAGTTAGGAAAACACTTCTCATCATCGACATAAAAGCAAATAATTACCATATCATCAAAGCACTCTCCACATTTTACGAAAAAGAACCGACCCGAAACGTATTCTTCTGTAGTTTCAATCGTAAATTGGTACACAGTCTTCCGCGAGAGTTTCAAAGGGGTTCAACGTTCGAGACGACGTTTAGTGACGACGAGTACGACATGATCACCCGAGGTCTCTCTGCAGTCGTCCTTCACTGGACATGTTTGGATCATCACTTCATATCTTACTGTAAAATGAAAGATATCAAGGTGTTTACATACACACACAAAGAGGACAAAGAACTCGAGTACATGTATAGGTACGGAGTGGATGGAATAATCACGAACGGATTTTAATTACATGATCATGAAGATGGCGATGAGGAAGATGATACATGAGCAACAGATACAAATGTACAGACCAAAGTTGGTGAAGAAAGAAATCAATTGATCGATAATATTAAGACCACCACTCGCGGCATTACGCGCGGTCTCAGCCGCCGATTGGGCACCTTCGACCGCCGCTTGAACAGCTGCGATAGGGTTGGATTCTCCTGTGAGAATCATGAGTGCGGCAACACCCGCGGCACCCTTGAGACCGAGTTTCGCGAGATCATCCTTCTTCGTCTTGGCGGCATCTTGCACATTCTTCTGATTGGCCAAGTTCTTAGCCTCGGTGGTTGGTGATTCCTGAATCGCCTGAGCGTTCTGGGCTGTTTTAGTATTTTGTAAATCGGTTTCAGAGGTGGCACGCGTGGCTCCACGGCTACCAGCGGCATCGGTAGAGCCATCACTGATAGCACCGAACGTCCGCTTGAGGTCAGCTTTGGTACCACCACGGCCACCACGTCCAATAAGGTTTCCTACCCAGTCGAAACGACCCATCGTTTTATTATACCAAAAGATTTTTTAATTGTTCTTTGATGTGTAAAAACTTTGCGAGTTGGAGCATGTACTCATCTTTCATTTCTGTTTTGATGTGTTTGAATCCATGTTCGTCTGACGTTACGTACCTTGGGTCGAGTTCATCTGCGATGAAACCGATATCGTGTCCCGAGAGACCGTACAACATAGATGCGATGTCATTCCATTTCCACGTGTACACGTTCGTGCCCTTCACGGGAAAGTCTTCCTTGAGAAGCATGATGTTATCCTTGAGACGTTTGTCACTCGCACGTTGTTTTCGAATGAGTACTGAACCCGTGAAAAACTCAAGAATCTTTTGGGAATCGGAGACGTAGCAATCCCTTTCGTTCGCGTTGTAGCTCACACCTTTCGAATCGCAGTACTGCTTTGGAATGTAACATTCCTCTTTACCGTTTCGAATGTTGTACTCAAATCGAGGTGTATTCGTGACACCCGGAACTTCTTTGTCCGCACGTGTTCGAGGCATCATACACCACTGCCAAAGTAAAAAGTTTGCACGGGCACACACCTTCTTATTCGGACTCTTTTTCGTCGTTTTCCAAACGTAAAAACCTGGTGGATTCTTTTCCCAAAACTTTCCATAGGTCACGTGATTTTTTGTGAGACTTCTATAGTCTCCACTCGATGTAAACATGGGTTGAGAAATCGGGTTGGTCACACTGGCGTTACACCCTTGTTCTGTGATGCGACACACCTTTTCCCTGTCATCCCACTCTGTCCGACCAGCCCGTCCAAACTTTTCTGGTATTTCTCCACAGAGTTTGGACATCGCGTAGTAATGAGCTGCTGTCAAGTCATCTGATGTTGGAGCAGGCTTACTCATCCTTATATTAATAGTAATGAAAATAATAAAAGGAGGCACATACACGATGAAGAGAGAGACAACAGTACAGAACTCCCACCCTTTGGTTTGTTTAATACGTTCTGGGGAGCTTCAGTAGTCTCTGGCTGAATGTTTTGTTCCCAACCATCGGCGACACCGTTATTTTTGAGATATTCGTTTCTGTATTCGACATATTTCTGAACCCATTCGTTATTTGGATCAAGTGTGATACTCCCATCATCCTTAAAGTCAAATACGAAGTTTTCAGGGTAAAACATCACTTCCTCTTCCATGAGATCGGGGTAGCCCATCTCGGCGTACCCAGCGTTCAGAGAATCTTTAAAGTCTTTCGCGATCGCTTCGATTTCCGCCTTGTGAAAAATGTTTAGAATACCAGACTTATCTTGAATATCTTGAATGGTCGTGAACACCGTGAAAGCGAGATCCGCCACGAAAATCATACCACCCAGGGCCGCACCAGCGGCACATCCAGCTGGACCCAGGGTACACCCACCGGCAGTCGTCGCACCCGCTCGAACAGCACCGGTCGTCGCCGTCTTACCGAGTGCCCCGAGAGCAGCTTTCGCGGAACGTTTCGCGAAGGTCTTTCCGAGTTTTTGTGAGATACTTCCAGTGACCTTTTGAGTCGACGCCTTGGACAACTTTTCAACCATCTCTTTGGTAAAGTATGAATCGAACCGTCCGAAGCCAGCCTGTAATGCTTGCTTACCACCAAAATTATACACAGTACCCCGCACGGCATCTTCTACGAGACTCGTCACCACGGTCGTCACGATGATATCCTGTGCTATTTGTGCCCCGATATTATCCGAACCCAGGATGTTCGTGTTTATGTAGTCCGCATCATCGGACATTCTTATAGTACATCAAGAAAAAATCTCATTAGATTATAAATGTTTCAGACACGTGTTGTTCTTACTCTCACGGCGGTGATCATCGCGATCGCCGTGTACTACTCCACCCAGACCAAGAGTACGTACTTTTACTATGACAAGGAAGGTCGCAAGGTTGAAGTTAGACAGGGGAAGTAATTTTTTTACCAGTATAGTATAAGATGTATAGACGTCCGATGAATTTAGGTGGAGGAGGTGGAGGAGGTAGAGGAGGTATCATCATAGTGCTCGTATTATGCTGCTGTTTCATGGTCATCATGGGACTCACTGGGTATTGGACATGTACAGGTGGTACGTTTGATGGTGCATTCTTTGATAGTGCCAAGTGTTTACAGATCCCAGGGGGTGATATCGCACCCGCGGACGGCGACGGCGACGGCGACGGCGACGGCGACGGCGACGGTGACGGCGGTGGGTCATCAGGGGCCAACAACATGAATACCCCGAGTTGGGATTCTTCGAATCCCAACGATGTCGAACAAGGAGAAGATTATCTCCTTTGTGTAGGAACGATTTTCCCGAACGATGCCAAAACGTGTTACAACGGTGCAGAGGAAGGTGCGGGTATTCGCTGGGTTTGGAGTGATAACCCAGAAGCGACTACGTGTTCGCAAAAGGTTGCCAAATGGCGAATCGATGTGACATCGGATTCTGAGCAGCATCTCAATTTATACACGCACTACATACACA
>Ga0213863_10000400_pt1 | contig 33374 bp, 33 predicted proteins | sample PICome_8_FD_160128 | JGI IMG/M metagenome (GOLD analysis project Ga0213863, IMG submission 160128) | Coastal seawater microbial communities near Pivers Island, North Carolina, United States - PICO497 | ecosystem: Environmental > Aquatic > Marine > Coastal | place: USA: North Carolina... | reverse complement strand
GACATTAATTATATATAATTTATAAATAATAAAATTTATCTTACATATACATAATAATACAAATCATATAATATGAATTATTATATCTATTATATGAATTATATCTATTATATATATATATAATGACCAATTACACAAAAAAAAGAGGGAAAAAAATAAAAAATAAAACTAGTAAAATAAATACAATTAAACCCCATAAAAATAAAAAGGGTACAAAAAAATGTTATAATGATTCTCAAATGGGAGAAATATGTTCTACTGGTCAATTTAGTATGTATAAAGGAAACTTTTACAAAAATCCAAAGAATATAGAAAAGTTTAAAGAAGTGAAAGATAAATTCAGACAAAATCCCAAATATAAAACATTAAAAACATATAAAGAAAAATATACTGCCTTCTTGAAAGACAATTTTGCACAAATTAATTTACCTAAAGTGCTTCATTTGATTAAAAATGATTACTATACTTACGTAAATGATGAATGGTTTAAACAACATAATATTGAAAAAAAGAGTGACAAAGATAAAAATTATTATGTTCAATATGATCACTTTCGTATTGTTCAAGAAGAGGTTTATCACAAATTAATTGACTATATGAAAACATATATAAAAGAAAATCCTAAGGATAAAAGAGCAATGGCAATTGATACTGTTTACAAATCACTTTACAATGACACGCGTAAAACGATGTTTAAGCACGTAGATGCAGTTGTGGATGAATTAGATGGATTTATTCAATCAGATGATATGTATGGATTATTAGCAATGATTAACTCAAATGAAACTATTTCTTTATATTCGCCGATACAATGGTATTTAAATCCGGATGAAAAGAATGTCAAGAAATACATTAGTCATATTTCTTTCGGAAAATTAGGTATATATGATTATTTGATATACATTCAAGACTTAGCAACAGATAATGCCGAAACCAAGAAATACAAAAGTAAGGTAAAGAGGGAATATTTGAAGTATATTGACGAAGTATTTAAAGCGTGTCTTGGAGAAAAAAGAGCAAAAGAATATAAGGCCCAAGATATTTGGGATGTTGAATACGATATGTTATTGGCAATGGGGTGCGATGAACATATTAAAACCGATCCCAATTTTTATAATAAGGTTAACACACATAGTTTAGAAAAAACATATGGATTTGACTGGGATACATTTGCCACAAAAATTGGATATAAAACAATACCCAAAGAAGTTGTTATTACAAACTTAAATGGATTTAAATGTATGACGCGTTTATTGAAAGATAACTGGAACTCTAAAAAATGGCAAACTTACTTTTTGTTTATTCAGCTTAAGCAAATGATACGATTTGAAGATTCGCTGCGTCATATCCACTACAACTTTCATCACAAGTTTTTAGAAGGACAACCAACACAAATGCCCAAAGAAATTTATCCATTATTTGCATTGTCTTTAATGTTTAATACCTTCTTATCAGAACAATATGTTAAACATAATTATAATCCACTCTACGTAAATTATGTAAAACGGTTAACGGACGATTTAAAACAATTATTTATTGGAAAAATAAAAATTAATACTTGGTTATCGCCCAAAACAAAGAATGCGGCTTTAGAAAAATTGAAGAAATTAGAAATTTTGGTTGGAAAACCCCAAAAATTACGATATGATCCTATTTTTGATTATAAAGCTGATGATCCTTTATATAATGTTGGTTTACTCCTTCGCTGGAAGCATAAAAAATATATAGAACTTGAAGGAAAACCTATTGTTGATGTGCCTGAATTTGATTGGAATGTATTTAAATTAGTTGGAACTCAATGCTATATGGTTAATGCTTACTATAGACCCAATAGTAATTCTATTTATGTTCCTCTGGCCTATTTACAAAAACCGTTTATTGATTTAGAAGAAAGAGGTTTAGAATATAATTTAGTGTATATTGGTTATACTTTAGGGCACGAATTATCACATGCGTTAGATGATACCGGTAGTAAATTTGACGCCGATGGAAATTTAAATAATTGGTGGACAGAGGCTGACAGAAAGGCATTTAAAATAAAGGTAAAGGATGTTATTAATCAATATGAAGTATTTGCAAAAAGAGATGGAATTATATTTGATGCTGAAATGAGTGCTGGTGAAAGTTTAGCAGATATTTCGGGAATGGCGTTAGTTGAAGGTTATTTATTGGATAATCAAGTTATTAATGATGAGTTAATTAAAATGAAGAAAATGAATTTAGCGAAATTTTATATGAATTTAGCAATTCAAGGGCAGCAATTAATTTATAAAAAAGCAATTCAAGCACAATTAAAAACTAATCCTCATCCTTTAGAAAAATACAGAGTAAATTGTGCAATGGCTCGTTTAGAATTATTCAAACAAATTTATGGAATTAAAAAAACAGATGGGATGTGGTGGAAAAGTGATACTATTTGGTAAATTTTAAAATAATTATTCATATATTTTTAATATAAAAGATTTAGTATAAGTATTCATATTTTTAATATAAAAGTTTAGTATAATTATTCATATTTTTAATATAAAAGTTTAGTATAATTATTCATATTTTTAATATAAAAGTTTAGTATAATTAATATTTATATCAACATTAATGATTATAAATATTTTTTTTTGTTTATTATATATATAAATGGTTAAATCGCGTAAAGGTTCTCGTAAAGGTTCTCGTAAAGGTTCTCGCAAGACCAAAACTGCTAAACGTGCTGCTGCCACTAAGCGTCGTGTTGTTAAGAAATTAAGAAACTCTGCTAAGAAGGCAACTAATATGGCTAAGGCTGCCGCTAAAACCGCCGCCAAGGGTGCTTCTGCCGCTGCCGCTGCCGCCAAGGGTGCTTCCGCTGCCAAGGCTGCTGCCGCCGCCAAGGGTGCTGCCAAGGCTGCTTCCGCTGCCGCCGCCGCCGCCAAGGGTGCCGCTGCCGCTAAGGCCGCCGCCAAGGGTGCCGCCGCCAAGTAAATATTTACATTGATTATTTACATTCATTATTATTAATATAATAAAAATACTATTATTATATTATTTTAGGTTATCTAGCATACATTAATGCAGCATTTCCAGCAGTAAATGTTAAAATATTGAATCGTTCTTCAAATACAGTTAGATCATAATTATAATCATAAATACGCCAAGTTGGTTTATTAATACCAATAATATCGCCGGTTGTTTGGTCACAAACTGTAAATACTTGCGCTGATGGATCAAGCGGTGGTTGAAATGTATTAAATTCAAATTGAATATTTTTAAATTTACTTAAATTCATCGCTCCACTTGGTTGAAAATCAAATGGATCCGTTTTTAAATTAAAATTATAACAATACAATCCGTCAGGTGAATTCCCTGATGAACGTGAGTATTTTTCTACATAATTAAAAACGCCAGCATCAAATTCATTTTCACGATATTTACCGTCTAATAATAATGCCCATGTTTGCATAATATCTTTTTGATTCCCTACATTATAACGCCCGGTTACATAAATATTTGATGGAGTATTATTCATATTGTCATAACACCCAATACCGATTGGGTCAGTTGACGGAGTATACTCTTGACCATTTAATACTATACTATCAAATCCATTTTGCTGCGATGGAAGTTTTAAATCAGATGGTAAATAGTTATAAGGCCAATTACTGTAGTTAGACCATTCGTTCCGTAAATAAGCATCACTTCGTTGAAAATGCCACATCCAATTTGCTACCATACTCAAACTATCTAATTTAACCTTTTTTGTTCCTGTTACATTAGGAAATGAATATTCATATACTTCCTTTATTAAATATTGTTGATGATTTGCCGCAAACACTTGCATTTCATCTTCCGATAAAAATGCATATGTACTTATTAAATGAACATCAGCTGCCCAATTACTTCTCTTATCAGCAGATGTATAATCTAGTTGAGTATTAGGTGGTTGTTGAAGAAAACGATAGAATTGGAATTGGTCTATTGTTTGATTTGCTTGAATATAATTCATATCTATTGTTGTTACATCTCTTATTACATATAATTCATTTATCGGGCGCATCTCAATTTCTATATTTAGTTCATTATATTGTAAACTCACTAACGGAAACGCCATTTTCGCTGCCAATGTAAACCAAACATTTAAAGGAATATATAATTTTCTTGCTCTGATAGATGGTTCAGATCCTAAACTATTTCCGTCATAATACGCATTTGGATATACATTAACACGTGTTCCTGAATTTGCTGGATCATTTAGTTCACTTACATTTCCAGTCATATTATAATACTGTTGTTTCTTACTTTCGTTGAAATCACGCTCTACTAAATTTTGTAAATAACTTCCAGAAAACTGTTGAATAATTTGACCACCAATTGTAAATTTAACCTCTTTAATCATTTGTGAGCCAAGATTTTTTATCCATTTAAATTCATATGGTCGCCATTGATTTCTATCATCACCATTCGGTGGCAATATTGGACTCCATATATGTGGCAATGAAACGACTAAATATGTATCCATTAATAATTCAGCATATCTGGAGATTTTAAACTTAAAATGAGAAGACTCATTAAGGCGAAGTGTACGTAATCCATCAAAATCTGTTCTAAATTTTTGTAGTCCAAAATTTGTATATTTAGAATACTTACATTTAAACATTGTTTTTGAAGGATTACCATTTAACATTACATTTTGATTACCATATGAAACCAAATTTAGTATTCCACCTGGCATACCTTTTCTATATAATGATATTACTTTTTTAATTCTATTTCTTTTTAGATTATTATTTATAATTATTGTAATTATTGTAATTATTGTAATTATTGTAATTATTGTAATTATATATAAAAAAAAATGAAATGTTAATATAAGTTATGAGTTCTGTTCAATCAGGAATTAAAGGAGCGAATACTGTTGCGAGTGGTGTAAAAAATAATGCGCCTCAATTTACAAAAACTGGAGCAAATGCTGTAAAACATATAGGTGAAAAAGGTATAAAAATGATAACAAATACTAAGTTGTTTAAGGCTGCCTCGGATAAATCAAGCGAATTAATTGGAATTGTTAGAACAGGTGTTGCAAAAACATTCAATGCCGGATTTGATAAAGTGGATGAAATTAAATCGTTTGGGGATTTGGCAAAAACGGATTCAATTACTCAAGTAATGATTATTATTATTTTTTTATTATTTTTGATGATATTTATATGGAGCGTTAATAAAATTGGATTAAATAAAAAAAATTGTGCAAATATTGATGAAGTTTATTCTAAGTTTCCACTTATTGGAAACATTAGTGCTAATAATGATAAATTTGTTGATTTTAAATTAAGAGATTATTACATAAAAACTGCATACAATTGTTGTTCTTCCGGTAAATACAAAAATGATTTTGTAAATTTATGCGCATTACGTAGTTGTATTAGACAAGGCGCTCGTTGTTTAGATTTTGAAATATATTCTGTTGATAATCAACCTGTTATTGCTGCATCATCAAATCTTGATTTCAATGTTAAAGAAACATACAATACTATATTATTTTCTAGAGCGATGGAAACTGTTGCAAATTATGCTTTTTCTGGCAGCAATTGTCCTAATCCAAAGGATCCTCTAATTTTACATTTTAGAATTATGACAAGTAGTACAAAAATACACGATGAAATTGCAAAACAGTTATATGATACATTGTCTAATAAATTATTAGGTAAAAAATTTAGTTATGAAAATAATGGGAAAAATATTGGAAGTTATCCTTTATTAAAATTAAGAGAAAAAGTTATTATTATGGTAGATAAAGCAAATCCAATTTTTGTATCAACATTATTAAATGAATATGTGAATATAACCAGTAATTCTGCTTTTGTAAGAGAATTAAGATTCAGTGAAGTAAAATTCAGTCATGATACGGATGATTTGAAACATTATAATAAACAAAATATGTCTATTGTTTTACCCGATTTATCTCCAAATAATAAAAACATTCCTCATCGGTTGGCAAGTATATATGGATGTCAAATGATTGGTTTATCTTTTCAAAATTTTGATGATTATATGAAAGATTATACTCAAATGTTTGATAATGAAGGATATGCGTTCATATTAAAACCTGAAAATCTCAGATATGTACCTGTATTCATTGATAAACCGCCGGATCAACATAAAGAACTTTCGGCTGAAGAAAAGCCATTTTTAATTAATGATGGGTTGCCTAGTTTAAATATGTAAGTTTTAATAGATACTACAAAAAATATAAATAAACAAATATTATTTATATTTATAATAAATAATATTCATTTAATATAAATATAAATGGTTAAAACCAATAGTAATTGTAATAAAAAATTAAATTTCCAAGAAAAAGAATTATTATTACTAAGAAACGCCGTTGATATAGCTGAAAAAAAAACTGGTATGAAAATAAAACAATCAAATAATATTGATGCTATTATTAAAATACTAGAGAAATTTCTTAGACGTAAAAAAGTTGTTTGTTATGGCGGAACTGCTATAAATAATATTCTACCATTAGAAGAGCAATTCTATAATAAAGATATTGAAATTCCTGATTACGATTTTTACTCTTCAAAAGCAATATCTCTTTCCAAAGAGTTGGCGGACATATACGCAAAAGAAGGATACACTGATATTGAAGTTAGATCTGGTGTACATACAGGAACTTATAAGGTTTTTGTTAATTTTATACCAATTGCAGATATAACTCAAATGGATTCAACATTATTTAAAGTTATATATGATCAATCAATCCGTAAAGATGGAATATCATATTGTCCTCCGGATTATTTAAGGATGAATATGTATAATGAATTGTCTCGTCCTGACGGCGATGTTTCACGGTGGGAAAAAGTATATAAGCGTCTTGTATTATTAAATAAACATTATCCTTTTGTTGCAAATTATAAATGTTCTGAAATAGATTTTTTGAAGGATTTTACTGAAAATAATCAAATAAATGACTCATTACATAATATAGTAAAAGATGTTATGATTAATGAAGGGTGCGTTTTTATTGGTGGGTATGCTGTCAGCTTATATGGACGTTATATGCCAAAAAATAAAAAGGTTCAATTAGAAAAGGTGGTTGATTTTGATGTATTATCTTTAGATCCCAAAGCAGTTGCTTATATAATAAAAGAAAAGTTACAGAACAATGGATTTAAATATATTGATATTACAAAAAAGCAAAGTGTAGGTGATGATGTTATTTCAACACATTATGAATTATCGGTTAATGGTGATATAATATGTTATATATACGAACCATACGGTTGTTATAGTTATAATGAAATTACATTGGATAATAAAATAATAAAGATTGCGACTATTGAAACAATATTATTGTTTACATTGGCTTTCATTTACTCTGATCGTCCATACTATGACCATGAACATTTAATGTGTATGGCACAATATTTAATAAATGTTCAAGATAAAAATCGTTTAGAACAAAAAGGATTATTAAAACGATTTAATACAAATTGTTATGGTAATGAAAAAACAATCATTGAAATACGTAGCAAAAAGGCAGAAAAATATGAAGAATTAAAGAACAAGAAAGAGACACCAGAGTATAATAAATACTTTTTAAAATATATACCAAAACAAATAAAGAGGAAAACTACAAAAAAAAAACCACAACTTAATATAAAACCGGGAAACCCCACACGAAAAAATATAATTAAAAATGTATTCAAAAATTTTTTTTAATTGCTATTTTATCATATTCAGCATTTTTATAAAATAAAATTATATTATATATAATACTATGGATAACGAACTAATAATTGCTTATCCATTTGACAACTTTACCCCTCCAGAACCTAATGATGGAATAAGTAAATTAACAATTACAGACATCCCGGAGGACGATGATATGACTTTAATTATAAAATTATTGACAAATGACAATCGTAAATACAAAAGTTTTTTAGACAGGATTAAATACAAAGATTTTTTAACAGGATTAAAAATTTTAAATTTGTCTAACAATAATTTAGTGGAAATTGATCAATCGCTTTTTACAAAAAAATTAAAAAATTTAGAAGAATTAAATTTGTCTAACAATAAAGGTTTAGAGTTTATTTCCCCTTTTTCAAACCTAACAGGACTAAAAATCCTTAACTTAAGTAATTGTGGTATAGAAGAGATTATAATGAAAGATTTTAATGGTTTAGGCAATTTAGTGGAATTAAACTTAAGTAACAATAATATAGAAAAACTTGAAGAAAACGTATTTGAGAATTTATATAGTATAAATAAAATATATTTAAACAATAATGAATTAACCACCATTTCTTATAACCATTTTAATAAGTTACCCCATCTTGAAGAATTAAATTTATTAAATAATAAGTTTAAAGAAGGTCTTATTTTTGAAATCGAATTGTTTAATGTTAAAGATGATAATGTTCTCATTGAAAAGAAATTTTTAGTAGAGGAGGATGATGATTACGACGAAGCAACTGATGATGTAGCAAAAGAAGATAGATGTTTTTGGTCTATTGGTCCTTATGATATTAAAAGTACAGACTTTTTAAAAAAACCAAATAATTTTTTATTTCAACTTCCAGGAAATAGTGAGAATTATGAATGTGCTTCATTAACTGATATGAAAAAAACGGCAGTTTTAAGAAATAGACATTATAATGGATATTATGAATGTAGCAACCAAATTATGAATAAAGTTTTTGAAACAGGTCAAACGCCATTATATTTTGGTCCCGGAGATTATAATGAAAATGTTGAATACGTTCAATTTGGAACAGCATCTAAATATTATGTTGAGAAACCAGATTGGTTATGGAATGGACCAGTTCCTGAACCAAGGAAATTTAAATTAGTTCAAGTTGGTACTAAACAAAAATATTTTGTTAGTAAATCAGTTATAGAAGAGGGAAATGTAGTAAGTGATACACATTGTGATTTGAAAGATACGGGTTTTATTTACCGATTAGAAAATATAAAACCAAAGAGTCGTTCAAGAAGTGGTGGCGGTAAAAAACCCAAAAAAACATTTAAAAAACCCAAGAATATTCATAAAGGTAAAAAAAAAACCAAGAAAAACATTTGTCGGCGACGTAAATAAAAAACAAATACTGGTTTAATAGCAATTGTATTTTAGAGTCTTGTCGTGTTTTATGTGTGAATGTATTCAGCATTTTTACATATTCACTTAAATTGTGGATTCCATTTATTCGTTCCATTAATAAATTTAACTACAAAATCATCTTGTAATAATGGTTTAAAATTTGAATGTTCAAAATCAATAACCCATACTTCATTATTATACTCAATAAAATTATAACCAGTAATATCAGGGTATACGATATTATTATCGTATAGGGTTTTTATGATATTTCTAATTTTTTGAAATAGTTCAGAACTTGTGTATTTATCCTTATCGCCATAAAAATCGGCAACATTCATATGATTAATTTTTTCCATTAACATTATTTGTGTATCTTTATCATATGCTAAAATTTTCGGCGTTTTAACAATTCCAAGCGAATAAACATGTTTATGCATTTCATATTCTTTTGAAGATACATTATGTTTAATATAATATACTGTTTCGTATGGTGGTTGTTGTGCGTTTGGCATTATATAAATAATTATTATATATAATTATCATTAAGTATATTTAATACAACAATTAATATACAACAATTAATATACAACAATTAATATACAACAATATTATATAATGAAAATACATTACATAATATTTTTACTATCAACCGTTATTTTAATTACAACATTATTTTTATGGAATAAAAACAAATACAATGAACCAATTGTAAATGAAGGTTTTGAATCATTAACGAATTGCTTATCACAAGGATATTCTTCTGATTTTTGTAGACGTGTTCCATTAGAAGCATGTTTATATAATTGCCCAAAAGGCACATTTGAACCAAAACATTTTAATACATTCTTATGATAATTTCATATAGATGCGTTTTTATACTAGTGTGTTTAATATATATATCCATATTTTTTTACCAATACCAATACTTTTATTATATAATATACAACTCTTTGCACAATGAGGTAGATTATTATTAAGTATAATTATATAATCAATTACTAATACAATAAATAAAACAAATAATTTCCGTATATATAATTGCATTTTTATAAAACAAGTTGTATACATACATAATGTTGTATCATTATTAATAAAAAAGTCATTTGTTTTGCTTACACCGTTTATTAAACGCGTGTAAATATTTTTTTCATTTTTTATATTAACTGATTGTAATGGGTTATATAAATCAATTAATTTTATGAATATATTTTGGCATTTATTATTATTATTTTTATTATTATTATTATTATTATTATCATCTAATTTAAAAATATGAGGAGAAATACCATCAATATAACGATTATTTAATTTATATACATTACTTGTAATAAATGGAATATGCGAAGATCTTAATATACATTTAATTAAATGAGTTCTATCTGAAAAGCTAGAAATAACACATTGTTTATGATGTTTTGTATCATAATAATTGATATATAATACATTTGTTAATCTAGATAAATCATCATTATCAAATAATTTATATATGGTGTTTGTTACAATTGTTTCATAAATAAAGAATGTTTTATTTGTTTTGTAATAATTAAATAAATCATCTAAATATTTATACAAAGTATTAGGGCAACCACACAAATACCATACTGCAATAATTGATCCAATGCTACAACCAGAAACTTTATTCACCCTTATATAATTTTCTTCTTGTAAACGATTTATATAAAGAGCAGCTCCGACACCCAATAATCCATTTACCGCGCCGCTATCAAATATTAAATTTACGTTTTTTGGAAAAATTTTATTATCTATATTAACCAATAATGCATCAATATATTGAGTTAATAAGTTTATATTGGTTAATGGTTTATTATTAATAGTATCGTTATTATTAATAGTATCGTTATTATTAATAGTATCGTTATTATTATTTTTATCTGAATTACTTTCCATAAATAATATATGTTTTAATATATGTTAATAACTTATATTATTTTGTAATTCAATACGCTAATTTCCAAGAAAAAATATTCCTTTAACTAAGAAATAATAAACAGAAGAAAATATTGAACTTGTGAATATATAACCAGATAAATTGGGATTTCCATCACTGTTGTAAAGGGCCGGAATTAATTTACATATTTGTTTTTGAATAACAGGTAACTGAAAAATAAAATATAGTATTCCCAATATAATTGGTCCTTGTATTTCATCAAAAATAACATCAAATTTAGATTTATTTTCTTGATGTTTCATTTGTGCCCTTATAATTTCTTCAGATGTTTGATGTTCTTGAATATAATCTATCTGATTATTCTGTTCTGGTATATGATTCGGTTGTATTTGAACATCTTGTGCAATATGCTGTTGATTCTGTGGAATATCTCTAGAAGGCAATTCAGTTAAACCGGCCGCACTTGCTTGTTGAATTCCAGTTACAAATTGATTAAGATTTTTCTGTTTAACCGAAGGATCACTTTCTCGTTCTTGCTGTAATGATTGTGATGGATTATCTACTTGTATATTTTGTTCAATTGTATCCATTCTAATATTATCACCTGTTTGAGGAGAAATTGGTAAAGAATCAAGACTAGTTGTTCCAATATTCATTTATTATAATAATCTGATTAATTTAATATATAATAGACGCAATCGCTTTATATATTAAAAAGTTACTTTTTCTTTATTATCAGGATTACATTTTGTTAATTTTTCCTTAAATGTATAACATTTATCTCCATAACCATATGTATTTTTAGTTACCTCTTCTAAAGGAGGTGCTTTAAATACAATACAATTACGATCTTTACAAACCTTTCTAAATAAACTAGCAAGACCTATACCTAATATAAATGATATCGCATATCTTCCGTTGTTAGTATGAAGCAATCTAGATACGCTACGTTTTCCTTTCATAATTGTTTACTATATTATATAAATATAACTTATTTTTGAATAGGTATTTTTTTAATTGATTTTTTATTAGAAGGACAATTTACTTCTTTCGCGTCAAATTTAAAACAATTATTTGCTTTATCTATATATTCTACCGTAGATACATTATCAGGAGTAGGGTATACATGAATAATTGTTGGTGTTGGTGTAGATAAATATGAAAATAATAATCCAATTGATAAACTAACTAAAAATACATTAAATGAAATATATTTAAAAAACATATACATTAATAGTATATATTTTCTTTTTGTTATTCGGTTATTAATTAAAAATAATAATGTCATTATTTGTTAAATCTACAATTCTACTTCTAATCTTGCCTCTTTATATGGTAAGGAAATCAATAACGTTTCATCATTTTTATTTTCTAAATTATAATATTCATATTTCATTTTACGTAATTTTTCTAATAACGGCATTATTTTATTTATATGCACATCAACTATATTATTAATTAATATAGGGAGAGGGTTTTCCAAATATTCTTCATAATTTTTCTTTAATTCATATATTTCATTTGCTAATTCCATTTCTACATCTTTTAATAATGGGTCACGTATAATACCACTAATAATGGTTCCATATGTTTTATTTAATAAAATATCTTTTTCACTTAAATTTGATAATTCAACTTTTAATGAATTAAAACGTTCTATAATATCTTCTTTTGAATTATTGATACCAAATAAATAATCTAGTTTTGTAATAATAATTCGCATTTTTAAACTTTCTATTTGTTTATTGTATAATTTTGATAGATCACGTGAGTTATTATAGAATGTACGCTTTACTTTCATATTTAGATCACATTGTTCATTTGAATTACAAGTTGCTTTTAACATACCATTTGTTTCATCAAATAACGTGCCTCCTTCTTTACCACAATTAACACAATTGTATTTTAATTGTTTTATCTGCTCCCTCTTTTCATTTGTAGTAAGTGAATTATCTTTTTTAATTTTTAATTTCTTCTTATCAATGGTATTTTGGTATTTTTCCTTAAGTTTATAATATTGTTTTGTTGTATCATCATTTCTATTAATACTATTTTCATTATCACCTATAATATTACTTACACTATTATGTTCCATATGTATAATACATTGTTATTAATTTTTAGAATATAATTTTTAAAATATAAAAATTAATATAAAATTAAATTTTTATATTAAATATAACCATTCAATATTCGTATAAATGGACCGAGTAGAACAATTTAAAAATATTCAAAAGGATGGACTAGATTTATTCGTAAAAAAGAATTCTGATTATGGCGATGCCTTTGCAAGGTATGGTGTTGTTGGTGTATTAATGCGAATTGAGGATAAAATACAAAGAGCATTATCAATATCAAAAAAAGGAATTACTTTGGTAAACGACGAAGGCATTAAAGATACTTTAATTGATTTACATAATTATGCTGGCATGGCATTAATGTTAATGGAAGAAAACACTAGCATCAACAATAATTAAAAGGTCATTTTTATAAATATAATAGAATAAATATTTAATTTAGACATATACATAAAACAAAGTTTACATTTATTTAAATATAAATTTATTATTTACCAACGTGGTAACTCTGTAATTAACCCTTGATTTTTACGTAAATGTGCCATTTGTTGTAATTTTGATACAATATATTCTTGTTTCTTTCTGTTTTTTATTTCAATTTCTGCAGGTGTTAATTTACCACGATATTTATATAATAAAAAGCCACCAACCACAGCTATAAATATCAAAATCATAGATATATTAAAAATAATGGTTTGATTATACTCTTTTAATCGTTTACAATCCTTTAAAGTAGAACTTAAAAATGATTTAACGCCTGGTTCAATTAATCTTGGATTATAAGATACGCCCGAATTACTCATTTACTATTAATTATACATTTATTCATTAAAAAAAATTATATATATTATCTATAATATAAATGACTACTTTATTGGATACTACAGATGAAATTAACAATGATATAAATGAAGATAATTCACCAGAACCCAACCCATTAGCAGCAATGATATTTTTCTTTATTGTTACTTCTATTTATTGTATAATTAGCATATTTATGAGTGGAGATGCTATGCAACAGTTAATAATAAAGGTCTGTTATATTTTATTTGTAATTGTTGGACAATATTTTATTAACCTTAACTTATCAGCTGCTATGTGTGGTACAGGTCAATGGAAAACTGCTTTATATATTACGATTATTCCTTGGATTATGATATTTAGTATATTACATTTATTCTTATATTTATTTCCTGGTTGGTTATCACCATTTTCTAATACATTTGGGTTTTTGGTTGCTAAATTAATGGGATTGCCTGATTTAATGAAAAAGATATTAGTACCACTCAGTGATAACCCAACCAATGATGCATTAATACAAGTTAATAAAGATAGTTCTATGATAATTAATCAGTTTGCACCCGAAACTTATGAAGAATCGTATGAATTTCAAATAGATAAAAATGGTGAAATTATGAAAAATGAAAAGGGTGAAAATATACCAAAAATTAGAAAATTAGCAAATGGGACATCCGCTGATTTACGACTTATAAAACATAGAACTAATTTTGACGATGCTTGGAAAAAACTACAAGATAGTAAAATTATTAAAGAAACATTTTTAAAACAATCTGATCCTAATTACGATCCATATGAAAATGAAAGTTATAGAAACAAACTGTATAACTTTGTACAAATGAAGTATTCTATTTCAGAATATGTATGGAATATGTTAACAGGATTATTTGTTACATCAATTAGTTATAATTATATAATTAATTCTAGTTGTGCCAAATCACCTAAAGAAATGAAAGAACGTTATGATAAATATCAATCAGATTTAGAAAAGAAAGAACGTGATAAAGAAATAAGAAAATCTGATGATGCTCAATATATCCAGACATCTTAATACCGAATAGTTGTTGTATACGCCATAACACTAAAATAAGAAATGATTGCAATTAATACCGATATTAACCACACTGGGATAATTGTTTTTTTACGATAACCAATACCGAATTGCTTTATAGAACCATCAGGATTATACATAAATGCTGGTTTTAAAATATTAACTAGTGAATATAATACAATATAAATAAAAATAGATACAACAATTTTATTATTTCTTACCCATCGTCGTTCAAACATTATATAATAATATAATTTAAAAATATTATATTATTATCATTTAATCCAAATATCATATTATTGAAAGGGACCAAATATATTAATTTATTTTAAATTATAAATATATAATGATGATGCGTTTATTCTACCCTTCCCTTCTTATTACTTTACTGTTTTTTTTAAGTGGATTTGAAAAAATTTATTTATTTTCAAAGAGAACTGTAGATTTCTCTAAGAAAGTGAAAATACCGCTTACTATTGCCAAATTAGTTATTGGTGGTGTTATTTTATTGGAACTTATTGCTCCTATAATTATAACAAGTTACACATTTACTGGTTTATTTGCTTTATTACCCTTATTTAAATTTGCAGTTATTTCTTTGATAGCATTTACGGTTGCCGCAACAATTATGTATCATAACCCATTAAAAGGCGGCGAAAATTATTATGCATGTATGTCTAATATATCTACTATTGGTGGTCTGCTTGCATTATATATGTGCGCATAACTAGTTTATATTAATTAAAATAATAATAAAAAGTTTTATATTTGTATTATTAACATTATATAATATTTGTATTATTAACATTATTATTAGTAATTCTCATCACCGACCATACCATATTCCTCAGGTTCTGCATCTTCGCCCATATAAGTAATCATATTTTCTTCACGATCAATTCTATCATCTACCTCCTCTTCTGCTATCATATCTAATTCAAATATGTCTCTATTCATCTCAGTTACAATATTTCGGTTATTTGAGTTCGCTTCTCGTGATGCCATTTTCTCCATTGTTTCGCGTTCTTGTTCATATGTTTTCTTGTCATAATTACGAAATCCTTTTTGTTCACCAATACTCCATTTACCTAATTTATGTTGTTTAAAAAAAGTATCAATCTCTCTTTCAGCATCTGTTTCATTTTCTAATTGACTAGTCATATCATCCTTTTCTTTTTCCTTTGATCTTAATAATAATTCTGATAATTGCTGGTAATTATAATTGATTGCTTTTTTATCCTTGCAAACAATATCAGTAAATACTATAATTATATTCGCAATTTTATCTGCTAATTCTGATTTATTTCCGACCAATATATCAATATTATCTTCATTTGCCATAAATATTGTTTCTTCATTTTGTTCATCTTGATTTTCTTGTGTTTTTAATAAAGGTTGTTGAAGTATTTCAGTATCATCTTGAAGAGAAATTAAATCGGTAAATATACTCAAAAAATAAAAGTTAAATAACATTGTAGTTAAATCCAAATCAAAAACAGAATAACTATGTGTATGTTCACCTTCAATTGACTCATTCGTTTTACTATTACTACTATCACTGTTAGTCTTACTTTTACTTTTATTTTTATTCATTATTTCAATCGGTGAATAAAGTAGAGTATTTTCTGATAATTCACATATATCATTTATTTTTTCACCCATTTTATTCATTAACATTGTAGTTTGTTGGTCATTATAAAAACGTTGAAACTCAGTATAATGTTTTTTTATAGAATTGAATAAATCAGCTCTATGTTTATCAGAAAATCCCCAATGTTTATGTGTATAATCACTTCTTTTAACATATTTTTTCTGTTCTGCGTATTCCTCAATAGGTCCTTCATCTTCTTCAAAATTATATACATTATTTTTAATAATATTCGGATATTCTTTTGACATAGAACGAATTGTTTTTTTCATAAAATTAACTAATTTGTAATTTGATTTTTCTTCAACAGCGTCTTTGTTAAATTCCATAATGGTTTCAATACATAATTTAAATTTATTGAAGTGTATTTTTTTTAAATTATTTCTATTTTCTTTAACAAAACTTACTACTTGTTCTTGCATATCTTTATTCATTATCGCCAATATATTTTTTAATTTTCTCATTTGGGCTGTATCCTCAGTTAATGAATTCAACTCAAACTGTTCTAATACATCTATAAAAGATTTACGAAAATTTGCAGGACGCGTTTCTTCTTGATCTATCTTAGTTAATATAGATGATAATTTTTCGGCATTTGTTAATTCAATCGGGCTATATTCCACCTTTTTCATACTAGAACTGTTAATGATATTAAGTAACTTTTCTAATGACTCTACATTATAGTTGCGGGCATTACTCTTAAGTTTACGAATACTTTCATCCAATGTATCATTTGAATTAAACCCGTCTGGTTTTGTAGGGCATATTGCTTTTAAATCATCACTTAATGGTGTAAAACTATTAAATTTACAATGCACAATAAATGCTCTATAAATTGTATTTTCAGAGAATTCTTCATCTAATTTTCTTAATTTACGTTTGGTATTATTTGGATTAAACAAGAAGGAGGCTCTTGTCATATTTTGAATATCATCATATATATCACTTAATTTTACGACTCTATTATTTAAAATAGCAATCTCGGGTTGATCCTTAATAAAATATCGTATTGTATTAGTCTCACCTTCATCACAGCATGCGTTCTGTAAAAATGGTTCGCCGCCGTTTGTTTTTAATAAGGCATTCTCTTTTTTTACAACTTTTTCAATTAAGTCTATTATACCAAATGAAAATATTCTCATTTTAGACTTTATTTCCGAAATAGAATCATTCTGAACTTGCGTACCTTTACGTAAACTTTCAGTTAATCTACTTTTAAATACTTCACCAATATCTTGTGTAGTGTTTAATTTAATTTTTTTTAAAGGCGGTAAAAAGTTAGACCACTGTTCAACACTATGTTCTTTAGGTATATCTTGTTCAGGATTTGAACTAATATATTGTTTTATTTCTTTAATATTATTTTGTATTTCATCGGTTGGTAAAATATATTTTGTTATAATTGATTCTATTTTTTTTGCAATATAAGATGCATTTCTGGTCTTAATAGAAGACCACGGTAAACTAGCACTATTTCTTATTTTATAAGCAACACAAGCGACATATACCAAACCACTATTATTTTCAGTTCCATCTATTGGAAACCCACTAAATGATTTTTTACAACCAGGAAATGTAATTTTTGTTTTTATTGGGGGTATACTTATCTGTATAGATATTAAATAATAGGCAAATGTCAAATAAAGCAATGTTGAATTGTATGCATCTTCATAAGTATCAATTGGTTTCCCTTGCGCAATAACCAATTTAAACATTTTTTCATATTTATTTTTTGGAGAAATAACACTACTATTTGTTAATTGTTTTAAAACATTTCTTACTATAAAATCATATTTTTCATATATATTAATTCCCATATTTTTACTTAGTGAATCAATAACATTGTAAATTTTATTAGCATCTGCAGATGAGTATTTTCGCGGAATAACTTGTTTATCATTATCTTGGTTTTTTGACTGTTTTTGTATTTCGCCATTTTTCCTTATAATATCACCACTATCGCTTTCAATCACGGCATGTGAAGTAATTTTGAATCCTTCTTCATTATATTCTTCTGTTTCGTTCAAGTCAATCATTTTAATGGTATATCCACTATACTTATCAACCCATTTATCTCCATCTTCACTAATTGTTCCTTGTTCAGCACAAATCTGGTTTAATAGATTTGTATAGTTCAATCCTCTTAAATACGCAGTTGCTAATTTATAAATAAAAGTAGGAAGCATTTTTTTATTTGTTTTAATACAATAAAACCAATATTTATTCTCTCCTATATCACTATTTGATTCTCTAGTAAATGTGTTTACAAACATACAAATATCTTTATACCGTTTACTCATATCTACTTGACCCATTATTGTATTTAATAAACTATCATACGGCGATGTAATTCTGAGTTCAATGCTATCATCGGTTAGTGTATTTCCAATTGAAACCTTAATTGTTTCGTTTTTATATAATTTCTTCTTCTTTATATGTTGTAATATTTCAACTCTATAGCCAGCATTTGTCAGAGAATTTTCTATTTGATTTATCATAATATCTTTATTTACATTCAATGTTGTATCAAATTCCGATAATATCAGTTTTAAATTATGTTTTTTAATTTCATTTGCACCTGTATTTTCATCAGTACATGTATTTTTTATTGAGATACATTTTTCATTTAAATTACAAAACATTTTTGCACTATCTGCAAATGTTTCAGCATCAATAGAATCGTCCAATTGCCATTGCTCATTTAAACGAACATAATATTGTAAACTCGCATTGATATCATCAGTCAGTTCTAATATAGCATAATCACCATCTTCAACAGTTCTATTTCTTTTAATAATTGATTCTGCATCACGTCTGGCATTTTCATAATCTACCTTTTTCATTTGAATAATTTTATCTATATAAAACTTAATTTGTTCGCCGGTTGTTAATGATTTATCTACCTTAAAACGTTCTTCTATATCATATGGCGTTATATCGTATTTTTTATCAAAAAATATCTCTTTTCCATTATCTTCGGTTAATTCATCTAATGCAATATAGCGTTTTGCAATAACTTTAAATTTACTACACTCGGTTAATGTATCTTTATTCTTGGTAAATGTCTTTTTTGATTTTGTAGATTTACCTAATTTTCCAGTAATAATATGTTGCTCATTATTCAAATACATATCAATATCAGTAATATCTCTTGATCCGTCAGAAATCATTAAATTTGTTGTTATTAATCCAACTGCATTATTATAAAATATACCATTATCAACCTCCATAATACGTTTAAAAAAATCTGAATTGTTCATCAGATTTATTGTATCAGTAATTCCATAAACATCCAATATTTTACTTTTAAGATTTGGATTTTCATCAAAAATTTTAATAAATGATGGTATGTATACACTTTTAGAACTTTTGATATTATTAAAATCACGAGACCTAGATAAATATTTTTTTTCATATTCAGCTATTTTTTCACTAATATATTCCATCATTTCCTTGTATTGTAAAAACGATAAATCAGATTGATAAACCATAAATGGTTCTAGATAAGTTAAAATTTCAGTTATAGAGAGATTATTAATATATGGTTTGATTATATCAAATAATACTTTTGTTTTTGGAATTACATTATCTAAAAATCGGTGATATAAACTATTATCATCATCTGTTGTTTCATTTTTATATTTATTATCCATATTCATTACTTCAAGAATTTCAGGATCTATACGATAATTTCTCGTTTTATTTAAAAAATTATCACTTGTATGGCGAGGTGGTTTGTCAAATTCAGAAATAGTTTTTCTATGAACCCTTGTTTTTTGATTTAATAATTTCCAGTATTGTAAATAATTTAAATTTAGATTTGACTTATCAAAAATAGACGACTCATTCATACTAATGCGAGAAAAATAAATTGTAGATTTTGGTAAGGTTAATATAGATTGTATGTCTATTTTATCATTATAGGTTAAAGGAACTCGTTTTATTATTGGATTTTCACCTCTAATCTTTGTTATATCTAATTTGGTATTTCCTACATTATAATTTTGAATATAAAATCGTTTTTGTAATTGTTGTTGTTTTCTCTCTGAATCATTTGTACTGTGAGGCATAGAATAAGTATCATTGCCTTTTACCGAAGAATTAAAATCATCCAAATTATTAATAATTGCTGTTATATTTTCATTAACGCGCTTATTAAATAGTGTGGTTTTTAGTTCATTTAAATCAGTTAAGCTATTATAGGGTCTTTGAAAATTATCTAATTCTTTATTTAAATATTCGTACTTATTTTGTTCTCCACCAGTATCATTTTTTTGATAATTATTTATAATATTTTCCTCTTCTTTTCTTTCATCAATCAAAGACAAAATCATACTATCTTCTTCTGGTGTTTCATCTTCGTCTTCATCATTATCTTTTTTATTTTCATTTTTATATAATTTTTTAATATTTTTTGCTACGGGAATAATCCAATGTAATTTTTGTTCTAGGTTTTTAAGAGTTTTTATTAATGGTTTATAATTTGAATCACGTGATTTTGGTTTTGTTGCATACCCTTTATTATCAAATTCAGAAAATGTATATCTCAGCTGATTAAACCGTTGTATCATATTATTAATATTTTTTTTTATTCGGTCACTTCTATTAGCATTTGGCACTGACGATAAAAAATCATCTAACATATCATCTAATTGTTTTTCAATATCATAACGTTGTTCGTTTTCTGGCACATCAATTATATGTGTTATCTCTTCTAAATAATCGCCAAATTTTATTTGGTCTGCATTGAATATTATTGTTTTTATTTGTTCCTTCACTTCTTGTGGAGAAATTGTTGTTGTTTCTGTTTCAATATCTCTATCAATTAACATTTCTTCATTATCATTATACTCATCTCCCATTCCTTGTTCATCTCCCATTTCTTGTTCACCACTTGTCCCTTGTTCATCAATTGTCCCTTGTTGATCACTTGTCCCTTGTTGATCACTTGTCCCTTGTTCATTCACTTTTATTTCGGTATCTAACCGATTATCTTCATCATCTAAAACAATCTTTGTATCGGGTGCTCTTCTTATTTTTATCTTCTCTATTGGTAAATAATCAGGTAATCCCTTATATTCAAAATCAATAAACACTACGTCATTATCAGGATATGTTGTAATTTCTATTTTATCCTCTTCCAAATTAGTAATTTTTCCAGTAATCGTTAATGGTAAATCTCCATTAAAATATACATCAACCCATATACCTACGATTAAATTATTTTGTCGCGCATAGCCACTTTCTTCTGCTCTACTTTTAATTATAATACTTTTAATAGATTCATTATCTAATTCTCCATCGGTTAATGTCAGTATTACTTCATTGCCATTGGCTTCTTCTAAACGTATTTTATCCGAGTCAATATATTCAATATAATATACTTGTTTATCTATTTCATCATCATTAGGAGCAATTATTTCAATAATATCACCTAATTGTAAATTAACTTTATCAGACATTACCTTATATTTATAGTAGAAATTTTTATAAATAGTTAAATGAAAAACATATTTATAAAAAAAGACATTTATAAAAAATATAAGAAATAAAAATATATACTTGATTTTGCGTAAACAATGAAACTTATTTATTTTATTTTGTAATTTCAAATACCTTTCTAATATTATTATAAACCTTAATTAATTCGTCTGCCGAATTTACAATGTATGTTGTTACTGTAATCTTATCGCTCGGGTTTTTAAATCCAATACGAATAATTGATTCATCAATATGTGGATGCGGTTTACGAAATCCACAATAATTTAAACTTTTATCGTAATGCGTATTATATAATACAAATTCAATTACTTTTCCTAGTGTATAATCTTCATTTTTTAGTAAAATATCAAAACAATTGGGTATAGTTGTTTCTGATGAAGAAATAATATTTTGTTCACTCTGAATCGTGTCCTTTAAACGGTCTAATTTTTCAATCATTAGTTTAGCAGAACGAGTAATAATTTCTCTATTATTAATTTGTCCAACTGTTTCAACCTTAAAATCAAATGAATCTGGTATAAAGTGTCGTTGCGCATCTAATATATGCCAATCCTTTTCGGCGAAAGACACTTCTTCAGGACTAAGTGTTTTTGATAATTCTGTCTTTTTTTCTGACCAAACTGCTTTAATTTTAGCCGGATCGGGTGTATTTGAGTATACAAATGTTGAAGTAACATTAAATGCACTATCTTCTTTTGTGGTCCCTATATCAAATTTACATGTAAGCACTAATTGTTCTCCTTCAATATCATCAGACACTTTTGGAAGTAAACGAGCTAATTCCGGGTAATCGCCTGTTACTGAATTTGGTGGAAACAAAGTAGACGCAAGTTGTTTATCATATTCCTTTGTATCTAAATTCATTATTTCAAAGTCAGCTGTCGTTACATATTCTACACTACTTGAACTATTTTTTTTTCTTACAACTAACATATATTTATCAAGTGGAAAATCAGATACATCAGCATAAATTGGAATACAGCTAAGACGTTGTTTTATTAATTCATTATTTAGTCTAGTCGTATTTATTTCAAAAATAGCTTTGTTTGCCTCATATGGTGAGGTTCGGAAGACAACACTAGGAATTTCGCTTGAAATCCTTCTTAATCCATTAGCAATACTTACATTTACACCCTTTAGTGTAAATGACAATACGCTGTTCGTCTCAGAAATATTAGTAATCACAGGATCCATTATGAATGAATGTATATATTATACAATACGATTATTGTTAAATCAATTTTATGTTTTATTAATTATTAATTATTAATTATTAATAATTAATTATTAATTATTAATTATTAATTATTAATTAGTTTATTTAGATATCTTTAAAATAGTATTTTTTATATAATGAGCACAATATTATACTATAGTACCTATTGTGACAATTGTAGTAAATTATTACAATTAATATCAACATCAAATTCTAAAAAAGATATGCATTTTATTAATATAGACAAAAGAGTCAAAAAAAGCAACGGCGCTACCTATATTATTTTAGAAAACGGACAAGAACTACTATTACCCCCAACAATTACAAAAATACCAGCCTTATTATTATTAAATAAAGGGCATCATGTTCTTTTTGGTGAAGATATATACAAACATTTAGAAGCACAAAACATAACACACACAAATCAGGAAGTTAAATCAAATGGTGAACCAATGGCATTTATCTTATCTGGTGGGGGTGGTTATGGTGTAGCATCTGATAATTTTAGTTTCCTAGACCAAGACCATCAGTCATTATCAGCAAAAGGAGATGGAGGTATGAGACAACAACACCATTACGCTGACATTGAATATTTAGGTAATATTGATACTCCACCTGATACATATGAGCCGGATAAAGTTGGAAATGTATCAATGGAACAACTTCAACAATCACGTAATAGCGATATACAACCAAAAAGATAAATCATTATAAAACAATTTAAATAAAAATTGGTTTAAATAATATAACTTAGATATATTACATTATTTAAAATGAATAAGTCCCAAATAGTTGATGCCTTTAATAAGCATTTTATTGAGTTTATTATTGATATTGAACGAGTATTTCCAAATGATACAGATATTATGTCAACACGCAAAACAATAAATAAATCTCTTATGCTAATGCCAAAAGCATTAATTAAAATGTTTAATGAAAATATGGTAAAATTATACAGCAAGCAAATTGATGAAGGCGATATTTCATTTTTTATTGAAAATGATTATAGAAAAACGCATGGATACAAAGAAAACGATCAAGTATGGGCATTGGATAAAATAGAATCATTAAGACAACCAGTAAAAAGTATGAACGACGATGAAAAACAAAAGGTGGTTAAATATTTACAGAATTTAAAAAAATTAACACAACTATTTAATGACCTAAAAAACAATTAAAATTACTAATAATATACATATATATATTAACAAAGTTTGATTTAAATATAAAAATATTATAATCAAATATATAATAATTATGGAAGAATCACAACAAGAAGGGAAAAAAGTTCAAGTACCTGCAGATTTTAAAAAAATTATTGTAGATATGGCAAAAGATATATTGGTTTCCTTTCCTGAACAAAGGGAAAAAATGAATGAAAATTTACACAATTTAATATTTGAGAATGATGTAGAAAAATTAGATTATTCACTCAAATATGTATTTACCTTTTGTAAGACAGTGTACCCTAAACGTTTTTTTGATATTCTTTATCAAACCGCCGATATATTTAACGAAGATATTGAATTTTTACCAGGAATTAACTTTAAATTGTTATGGAGTGAAAAAATTACCGATAAAACACGTGAAACAATTTGGAAATATTTACAATTAGTATTATTTAATATTGTTTCTAGTATTTCAGACGGTAATACATTTGGCGATACTGCTAAAATGTTTGAATCGGTTAATCAAGATGAATTTAAATCTAAATTAGAAGAAACAATTAGCCAAATGCAAACATTGTTTGGCGAACATAATACTGATGCGAATACTGATGCGAATACTGATGCGAATACTGATGCGAATGATAATAAAACGGCTGGAATTAATTTAGAAGATTTGCCTAATCCTGCTGATATTCAAGATCATATGAATAATATAATGAATAGTAATCTTGGTAAATTAGCAAAAGAAATTGCGGAAGAAACTGCTAGTGATTTAAATATTGATATGGAAAACGCAACTTCTATTAACGATGTATTTAAAAATTTAATGAGCAATCCATCTAAGTTGATGGGTTTAGTTAAAAACGTTGGTTCAAAATTAGATACCAGGATGAAATCTGGTGATGTTAAGGAAAGTGAATTATTGGCAGAAGCAAGCGAAATGATGAAGAAAATGAAGGATATGCCTGGTATGGGTGATATTCAAAATATGATGAGTAAAATGGGAATGAATCCACAAGGAAAAGGGCCAGGAAAAGTAAATGTTAATGCAATGCAACATAATTTAGATAAAAAATTAAAGGATGCTAAAAATCGTGAAAGAATTTTAAGAAACTTGGCAGAAAAGAAGGCGGCAGCAAGAGCAGAATCATCAACTAGTGTTCCAATGGAAACTATTGAAAATATTGTTTTCTCAAAAGGAGAAAATGTTGAAAGAAGTACACGAGATCATATGACTTCTATTGACAACATAAACAATAACCCAGATAAAAAGAAAAAGAAGAAAAAGAATAAAAATAAATAAATATTATTCTACTATAATAAATGAGAGGGCCATATTTTTTAAGATCAAAAAGAAAGAGTGACAAAAATGAAAAAGAAGTTATTATACCTGCAGAAAGATTAGATGAACTTTTAAAAAACTTACAAATAAATACAATAATTGTTATAACAGTAATAACTGCTGCATTTTATTACACACATAGAGCGAAGGAATACTCAAAGGGAATAAATATTTTAAAAATAGGAGCAGTATATTTAGGTGCCCTTTTACTTAGATATACTCAAATAATGTATTCATACAATAAAGATACTAAAAATAAGAATACTGTATGATACTCTATAAAATATTTATGATTATATATATAAATGAATAATTCATTCTGGTTGGAAAATCCAAATATTTTATTTAAATCAGATCAGCTATCTAATATATGGCCGATGACTGATATGACATTTGAAAATAAATTAAATGCAATTACACGACTTGTAATAATACTAATAATGCTTGGATATTTATTTACAAAAAACAATAAGGTAGTATTGTCCGGATTATTGTCTTTAGGGGCTATTGTTCTTCTTTATACAATGAAAAAGGGAAAGAAAGTTAAGAAAGAAGGGTTTACTGATAATCAATTATTTAATGCTTTAAAAACAAGTTTTACAGAACCAACTCAAAGCAATCCTGTAATGAATGTTTTATTACCTGAAATAAATGATAATCCTGATCGCCCTAAGGCAGCTCCGTCATTTGTTCCTGTTGTTGAAAATGATATAAATAACAAAACAAAAGAATTTATTGCTAGTAATTTTAATGACCCAAATATTGATGAAAAATTATTTAAAGATTTAGGTGATAGTTTTAATTTTGAACAATCTATGCATGCTTGGCATCCTATGCCTAACACCACTGTTGAAAATGATCAAAAATCGTTTGCTGAATTTTGCTACGGTGATATGATATCGTGCCGCGATGAAGAAAACAATGAAAATGCATGTCTAAAGAATATGCCACCTCGTTGGACAAACTATTAATTATCAATCACCAATTATTAATAATAATCCGCAATATATAAATTATAGATAATCTATTATGTAATATTTTTATATTTAATCATATTATATAATATAATGGCTTCTGTATTTGATTATAAATTTAACCAGGCCGCAAGATTAGGTGATGACCGAACCGACCTTAGTCAGCGTACATTACAGAATTCTGAATTTGCAAATTATATGCTTGATAATTTTCGCCCTTCTTGTCCTACGTCCAATCACGTTGATTTTGCAACTAGTCAGCCCAGCATAAATTTTACGGGTAGTCATCAAGTTAGTGTAGGCGGAACCAATATTAAAGAAAGTTCCGAATTATTAATTAAAGGTATATCTAAACCTAAATGCCGTATTTCTTTGAATGAGCGTCCTTATTTAACTATTCCTTATTTAGGACGTGGTAAATGTGACCCTGAATTAGAATCTAATATGCAACAAGGTGATTTTGCAAACAATAAAAAAAGTATTAATCCTAGTAGTGAAGTTTGTTATTCTCAGTATGCTTTAACTCCAATGATTCCTACATTAAAAGCAACAATTAGCAATCCTGCGAATTTAATTGAAAGTAATGCAGCAGAAGGGTGGATTCGTGGTGGGCTGCCTTCACGCGAATTAGCACGTGACAAAGAATATACTGAAACACTTAATCGCCATTAAAATATAATATTTTTTATTATAAACATTTAAACCTTAATTTATCATTTAATAAAATGTATCAAACCGATTTTGTATGCACATATAAATTATTCAATGATATAGATGAAAACGATCAAGAACAAATGTATCGTATTCAATTACTACAAGCATTTGATTTAACTGAATGGAATGACGATAAAATTAATAAAATAATTGAAGAAGTATATTTTTCTATTTATCGTGATGGTGTTTTTAAAGAAATTTTTATAAAAGCAAATAAGAATAAACATATTAATGAAATATTAGAAATATACAAAATGAATAATACAGAAATAGAATCCGATAAAATTGCTATTATAGACCAAAATGATATTATATTTAAACTTCTATTCAAGTATGAATATTTTGATTTAACGCATAGATGTATCATTGATTATATAATTAATAAATCTATTGATGAAAAATATTTGAATAAGTTACTTTCTGAATTATAATACAATTATCTATAATTATATTAATATTTATTTTATAAATCTATATTAATATAATATAGTAATGGCCTCAACGCGAAATATAAATACACGTGGTAATTATAATTTAGAACAAGAACATTTTAACATAGGGAGGGAAAATATTTTATATATACATAATCCACAAGGTAGAGCATATATAAATTCAATGCCTAGTGTAGGCTATATGCCCGAACGTATGCCGAGAGATACATTATCAAGTAATCCAATTGAAATTGAATCTATGCTCTTTGGTATTAATTCAACAAATCTAGTTAAACCTAGAAAACCAATTAAACCCGAATTGAAATCTATTCCAACCTTGAATTTTTTTGATCGTCTTCCGACGCACTTACCGAAACCTCTTGTTGTTGAAAATAATCAACGACCTTACCCTATTTAATTTATGTACTATAAAATTATGTACCAATAGAATTATATACAATATTATAAAATATAATAATATATATAATAAATAATGGCATTTACGCGTTTTCACGATGACCCTTGTCGTATTAATAAACAATTACAAGAATCTACTGGAATTGGTAGATATATGTTAAACGTTCCGGGTAACGGAAGTAAACCATTATATATGGAAGACCCGCATATTCGTATGCAAAAATGGGGCGCAAATTTAATGACTAATACAGTAAATTTAGAAAGTGATTTACTTGGTTTATCTAGAAATAACAATCGCGATGATATTGAAAAAAATGAATACAAATTAAATGCTGTTAAAACAAACCAAGTTAATTATGATAACGGAAATGCCACAACGGATCAATCAAGAGTAACCCATCCTGCTTGGGAATATCGTGATTTAGAACAAACCAAATACAGTATATTACCATTAAATCCTCAAGAAAATACTTGCTTTCCTTTTCAAAATAATTTAAGCACACGTATATTGGAAAAAGATACATTTGTAGCAAAGGCACCTAGACAATTAATTGATAACTAAACTATTATTTTTTTACACATATAGTTATACAAATAATAATCTATATGTATAACTAATACAATATATAATAAATTTACTATTTATTATATTTAATATATATAAATGGCTGAATTAGCAGTTCCTTTAATAGCATTAGGAAGTATGTATGTTATTTCAAAACAAAAAGACACTAAAAGTAATAATGAGGGTTATACAAATATGCAATCTACAAAAAATCCATTACCTGGAATAAATCCACCCAACCCTATTAAAAATTTTCCTACATCAGAAGAAATAACAAGAGAGAATAATGTGAGTGCTTACATTAAACCAAATCAACATACTGACAAGTATAGCAATCCTACTCAGAACGGAGCATCTAGAAATGATTTACCTGGTCCAAATTATTCATTAACTGGAAAAGAAATTGATAAATCTAATTTTAAACATAATAATATGGCTCCTTTTTTTGGAGCGAAAATACGCGGAGCAACTGCGGATAGTACTGTTCATGAAAGCATTTTAGATAATATGCAAGGTACTGGTTCACAGTTTTTTTCTAAAAAAGAACAAGCGCCTTTATTCAATCCCCAAGAAGGATACCAATTTGCAAATGGTGCTCCCAATGTAAGTGATTTCATACAATCACGTGTTAATCCTAGTATGAAAATGGCAAATGTAAAACCATGGGAAGAACAACGTATTGGACCCGGTTTAAATAAGGGATTTACAAATGATGGTAGTGCTGGATTCAATTCTGGTATGGAAGCACGTGATTTATGGACTGACCGAACAGTTGATGAACTTCGTGTTGCTACAAACCCAAAGATGACATTTGAATTACAAGGACACGAAGGACCCGGAACGCATTTTATTAAAAATGCTCCATCTTCGCAAACGCAAGGAAAGGTTGAAAAGCATTTACCTGAAAAATATTTTGCATCTGGTCCTGAACGATGGATGACAACAACTGGTTTAGAAAAAGCACAAACGGCAAGAGGCATTGAAGTATTACACGATGTGAATAGAACCAATACAACTGCTGAGTATTATGGTACACGTGCAAATCAAGGCGAGGGTATGTATGTTGACCAAGCACATCAACCGTCTCGTCGTCAAGCACTTCCGCAAAAAGCGTTTGCTCCAGCCACCTGTCCTGGAACCGCATGCCCAAATACCGGTGATTATGGAATCCAAAGTTTTTCAACTGTATCAAATAATCGTTCTACTACTCGTCAAAACACTACAATGGGTCCTATTGGTGGTATTATAAAAGCAATTGTATCGCCAGTTGTTGATTTTATTAGACCTACTCGCAAAGAAGATGTTGTTGATAATATGCGTATTAGTGGAAATCCCGCAGCACCAGTTACAAATGGTCAAATATACAATCCTGCAGATCGCACTAAAACAACAATTAGAGAAATGACTGAAGCTGATTTAGATTGTAATCATTTAAATGTTCAGCAACAAAATGCAAGCGCTTATTTAGTTTCTAAACATCAACCGGTTCATTTACAACGCGATACAACTACGAAATCGCATACGGGTGTTGCTGGTCCCAATGGACTTGGTTCTACCAAATCATATGAAGCTGAATACCGTCAACGAAATAATGTGAATAAAACACAAGAAATTCACCCGAATCAAGGAGGAACACAAATGTTTAACCAAGTGGAAAACATTTCTATACATAAACGCGATGGTGATAGAGATAATAATAGATGGTGGGTTCCTAGTTCTGGTGGAACCGCCGGAATTACTGCTAGAGGTGTTGTTGAAAATTTAGATCGTGTCAAGGTTACTCAGGGTTATGACCAAAATATGAATAATGACCGAATTGCGCCGGAATTATTAAATGCATTTAAAAACAATCCGTATACACAAAGTTTAACTAGTTGGGCGTAGAATGTAATATAATAACATAATAACACATTTTACCCAGTGACATTAAGACTACAATCAATATTAATATAATTTTTTCCGTCCTTATAATCAGTTTTTAGTTCATAACTTTTTGAAAATATCAAACATTTTGAAGCATCTTCTATAGCGGGTATGAATTTAAAATTATCATTATACCTGTATCCATTTTTCTTTAATGGATTAAAATCAGAAGCGGTGGTTGAGTTTATAAATTCATTAAATATTGTTTGTTTCTTTTTTTGTGAAATATAATCACTTGAATTACCATTTTTAATTAATTTATTAAAAATATTTGCCATTTATATTATATATATACTAATAATTATATTTTTTTATATAATTATTATATTTTTTATATAATTATTATATTTATTATATAATTATTATATTTATTATATAATTATTATTTTTACTATATAATAATATAAAATGGATTCATTGCAATTAACAAAAACATATAACAGAACATTACAAAATGTAATTAACTATTATAATAGAATTATTTATTACATTAGTCGCATGCGTTTACATTACCGAACAAAACAATATTATATTGGAATATACAAACGCCGTTTTGCTCAACACCATAAAGTATTAAATACCCAATATCATAACAGTTTAATATCCTTAGTAAATCCCGAGGAAATTCAAATTACCAAAAATAAAAGAGGATTACTAATTGGTATTAATTATAATGGAACCAACGCACAGTTAAACGGATGTATTAATGACACTAATTCTATTCATAGTGCGTTAACCAGCAACTATGGATTTAATGTGGATCATATTTCCATTATAACAGATGATACCGAGAAGAAACCTACCAGAGATGAAATCTTGTCTGCATTTAAGATATTTTTAGAAAGTGGGCAAGAAGGTGATTTACTCTTCTTTTCATACAGTGGACATGGATCCTCTACTTATGACCGTAATAATGACGAAAATGACGGAAAAGATGAAATGATAGTAACGTCAGATCTTAAAGGTATTTTAGATGATGAATTAAAATCTCTCATTCAAACACATTTGAAGAAGGGTGTTACTCTCTTTGCATTGTTTGATTGTTGTTTTAGTGGAACGGTGTTAGATCTTAAATATCAATATTTAGATAGTTTAGAAAACAACACATTTACTACCGATAACAATAATACAGAAACCAAGAGCAATGTTATTATGATTAGTGGATGCAATGATACGCAAACGAGTGCGGATGCCTATATGGAAAAGAAGTATCAAGGAGCAATGACGTGGGCATTTTTAAATTCCTTAAAAGACAAATCATCATCTAATCTCTCTTGGAAGAATTTATTAATTGATATGAGAGATAAATTAAAGCAATCCGAGTTTACCCAATTACCTCAATTGTCTTCTGGTTGCTTGATTGATATTAATGATGGTATTTGTTTTTAGATTTAAATATATATATTATACTTTTTAAAATTTAAACACAACTCTATATATCACAATAACTATACCAGACAACATTATGCCGTACTTAGTTAAAGGAAAGTTGCGGTTTACTGATGAAGATAACGCGATGACTGAATTTAACGAGAAGGTTCAAAAACAATTCGGACATACAAAACAAGATATATTATATGCTATGCTTAATCAACAATTGACATACCAAACCCTTTTAAAAGATCGTGAAATAACTGATACGTTTGACACACAAAATAATATTAAAATTTCATTATCTAATTCATTATCTATTTTATCTGCAATTGCGAAAAATGAAGGTTACGAATTAAATGAGTTAATTACTTTATTTATTCAATAAATTAATATCATAATAAATATTAAACAAATTATTATGATTTAAAAATGTTTTAAATACCATATTAAATAGATTATACTTTTAAAATGAATAAACAAATTTGTTATCATCCAGAAATAAAGGAAAAATTAGATTTTTTTTTAAATACAAACAATATACCGAATATTATTTTTCACGGGAAAAGTGGGAGCGGTAAACGAGTGATAGTCCATAATTTTATAAATGACATTTATAACAATAATAAAGAATTATTAAAAAATTATGTTATGTATGTTAATTGTGCACACGGAAAAGGTATTAAATTTATTAGAGATGAATTGAAATTTTTCGCAAAAACACACGTAAATATTGAAGGTACTAGCAAATTTAAAATAATTGTATTATCAAATGCTGATGAACTCACGATAGATGCCCAATCTGCACTTAGAAGATGTATTGAATTGTTTAGTCATACTACCCGGTTTTTCATTATTATTGAAAATAAATATAAATTACTAAAACCAATATTATCGCGATTTTGTGAAATATATGTTTATGAGCCAAAAAATAAAGATAAGGTTTTTAATTTTCATAAACAAAATATAGAAAATACATTTTCCATTTCAAAAAGAATTAATAATACAAAACATAATTTTTTTGATAAATTATTTAATGATTTTAACAAAGAAACTATTATTACAAATACCGTTAATGATAATACAGACGTTAATGATAATACAGACGTTAATGATAATACAGACGTTAATGATAATACAGACGTTAATGATAATACAGACGTTAATGATAATACAGACGTTAATGA
>Ga0213863_10000396_pt1 | contig 33461 bp, 46 predicted proteins | sample PICome_8_FD_160128 | JGI IMG/M metagenome (GOLD analysis project Ga0213863, IMG submission 160128) | Coastal seawater microbial communities near Pivers Island, North Carolina, United States - PICO497 | ecosystem: Environmental > Aquatic > Marine > Coastal | place: USA: North Carolina... | reverse complement strand
TTGGTAAGCCTAGAGTCTATTTGAAGAAGAAGCGCTCAAGGTTCCCTAAAGGCTCTGTGTTGAGTGTGTGTAGTGGCTCAGACATCGTGACAAGACTCCCACGTTTTCTGTACACGGTCGGCTGTCAGGACCAAGATTTTCTCTATTTAGCCAATGATAATAATAACTACCTAAACCCGAAGCCTGAGTTTGTTGAATCTGATTTCTCGATAAAGGACGCGGTGTCCGACCATTCTATGGAGCTCTACCTCCAACGTGCTTTGGAAGTCGTTTGAACTATTACAACGAATTTGAGCCGTTTGCTTCCAAGTGGCTGAAGCAGTTAATTGTTGATGGATTAATACCACCTGGGGATGTTGATGACCGGAGTATTGCAGACGTTAAGTCCTCAGATCTCTCAGGGTACACCCAGTGTCATTTCTTTGCAGGAATCGGAGGATGGTCAAGAGCACTTGAAATTGCCCAGTGGGACGCAGATAGACCTGTTTGGACCGGAAGCCCTCCATGCCAATCTTTCTCAGTCGCTGGAAAAGGAAAAGGAAAAGACGACGAGCGACACCTCTGGCCTGTCTTCTTTAATCTCATCCGAGAGTGCCAACCTCCAGCAGTGTTTGGAGAACAAGTTGCAGCAGCTATCCGACATGGATGGCTCGATGATCTACAAAGCGACTTTGAGGCAGAAGGTTACGCCAGCGGGGCGTGTGTACTCCCATCTGGCAGCATCGGCGCGTACCACAAAAGGGACAGACTCTTCTTTACCGCCAAGCGCGTGGCCGACACCGATACTATCGGACATGAAAGATCGTGGAAGTTGGGACGATCTAGCTGTGCAAAGAAGGATAAGAATTGGAAAGCAAGTACCCTTGTCAAGTCTTGTGCAAACAACCTCTCCGTGGCCGACCCCATCGACCAGGGATCACAAAGGGGGTTACAAGGGCGGTCGGATTCGCAACGGCAAGTTATCGGTGGACGTTTTGGACGTAGCTGCTCAGTTAACAGCATGGCCGACCCCACAAGCGATGGATTCAGCCAGGGGTCCAGTTCGGAGTCTTCAAAACGGACAAAGAGTGAGCAAGAAGGGTGTGAAGTTCGGGATGACGCTAGTGACGGCTGCAACATTAAGTCCGTGGGCAACTCCGAACACTCTGGATCACATGAAGCAGAGATCGGACGAAGCACTGGCCCGGGCAAAGCAGAAGGCGGGATGCTCGAATTTGAAAGACCAGATTCCTTATTCTGGGGAAGCTCAGAAGTCATCTACTGCCGAGACGGAAAGCACCGTCCCATCCCAGTTGAATCCGCGCTTTTCCCTTTGGCTAATGGGATACCCAATCGAGTGGGCATACTCCGGGGAGCGGGTAACGCCATCGTCCCACAAGCAGCAGCGGAAATCATAAAGGCGGTAATGTGAAGCCAAGAAAAGGTAAAGCGAAGGTCAAGGTCACTTCCACAGGCAAGAAGGTCTCCTACGGCCAAGCGGGAAAGGCGAAGGGTGGTGGTCCTCGTGTTAAGCCTGGAACCTCTAAAGGGGATTCGTACTGTGCTCGGTCTTTAGGGATTAAGAAGGGTTTATCCAAAAAGAAGCAAAACGATCCAAACACACCAAATAATTTGAGTCGCAAACGCTGGAAATGTAAGGGGGCTAAAAGTGGCTAGGGGACTGTACGCAAATAAGAAGAGGAAATAGCTATGCCGAAAGTCGGAAATAAGAGTTATGCCTATACACCGAAGGGGAAAGCGGCGGCAAAAGCGGCTGCAAAACGCACTGGTAAAAAAAAGGGTAAGCGATGAGAGCCCTTATTTTATTACCTTTTATATTACAAGGTTGCGCGGTGGCTGACATGGTGATTGAAAACACAAACCTCTACTGCTCCCCGGCTTATAAAATGGCTAGGAGTGCGACGAGAAGTGTTGTGGCCTTGACCGCTGGAATCGCAGTCCCAGACGCCTGTGATGTTTTGGAGCAAGAAGATGCCGTCGAAGAAGAAACTTAAATTCGAAAAAGACTCAAGGATCTTAGCCGATCCTGAGTTTTGGGATAACGCTTTTAAAATTGTCGCCGCTGGTGAGTACACTCGGTCCATTGGTGATCACTTTGGTGTCTCTAATGATCGGATGATGGCTCACATTAAAAAGGATCCCGCGCTGTCTGCACGCTACGAGGAGGCACGTTTAGCGCGAGCTCAATATCACACCGAAAGAATAGAGAAAATTATCGACGATGTAGAGACCGGGGCGATGGATGCTCACGCTGCCAAAGTTTCAATGGACGGTCGTAAGTGGTTAGCCTCTCGAATGGACCCGCACTTATGGGGTGATAAAACTCGGGTCGATATGAACGTCACAGACACCACGCAACTGCACCTCGAGGCAATTAGAGAGTTAGGGATGATGGAAAGCTACACTGAGGATTTAGTCATTGACCAAAGCTAATCCATTTGTCGTCTTTGTTAAGAAATATAGAAACAATCCCGCGTTATTTGTTACAGAAGTTTTAGGTGTTAAACCGGACCCCTGGCAAGCGGATTTATTAAAGAATATACAAAAACAAGAAAGAAAGATCTCGGTAAGGGCAGGGCATGGTGTCGGTAAGTCAGCCGCCGCGTCCTGGGTGATTATTTGGTACTTCTTAATGAAGCACCCTTGCAAGATTGTTCTAACCGCACCGACAAGTAGTCAATTATTTGACGCTTTGTTCTCTGAAGTTAAAAGCTGGATTAAAAAACTCCCGCCGGCGTTACAAGAATTATTAGAAGTCACCTCCGATAGAATTGTTTTATTAAGTGCTCCTCAAGATGCTTTTATAAGTTGTCGTACAGCGCGCGCAGAGACCCCAGAGGCGATGGCAGGGGTCCACTCGGATAACGTCCTATTAGTTATTGACGAGGCGTCAGGTATCCCAGAGAAGGTCTTTGAGGCGGCAGCGGGATCCATGTCGGGTCACTCTGCAACAACGCTCATGTTAGGTAACCCAGTGAGAACCTCGGGCACTTTTTACGAAAGTCATCATCGATTAAAAACAGAATGGAACACGATGCACGTTAGCTGTGTTGATAGCCCTCGTGTGTCGAAAGAATTCCTTACTGAAATGGCAATCAAGTACGGCGAAGACTCTAGTGCTTACTTTGTCCGGGTCTTGGGTGAGTTTCCAAAGACCGACGATGACACTGTAATAAGTATGGGTCTGGTGCAAGACGCGCAAGATCGTGACATCACGATGGCTGAGTTAACTCCCAAAGTTTGGGGATTAGACGTCGCCCGGTTCGGTGCGGATAAATCAGTGCTCGCTGAACGCCAGGGGACGGTTATAAATTGGATCGAAGACTGGAAAGGCAAAGACTTGATGGAGCTCACTGGATTGGTGAACTCAAAATACGAAGCGTTAACACCTTCCCAACGTCCGGTTGAAATAACCGTAGACTCTATTGGACTCGGCGCGGGTGTCGTTGATCGATTGAGAGAGTTGGGTCTGCCAGTACGAGGTATTAATGTTGCTGAGTCTCCCTCGATGCGTGGGACTTATGTCAATTTACGCGCTGAGCTCTGGTTTCGTATGAAAGAATTCTTAGAAGCGCGAGACTGTAAAATTCCAAGAGATGATGGTCTTTTCGCTGAGTTAGTCTCACCGCGTTACGGTTTTAACAGTAGCGGTAAATTAAAAATTGAATCAAAAGAAGATATGCGTAAGCGTGGACTACCGTCGCCCGATAAAGCCGACGCGGTGATTCTTACTCTCGCAAGCCAGCCCACTATCGCGATGTTCGGTAAACGGTTTGGTTCTGGTCGCATTCAACGAAACATAAGGTCGATCGTATGAAATATGAAGCTCAAGCGCAATTAAACGACGCGCAAGAAGAGATAAACCTCGAAAATGACGGCATGAGCCTCATCGACCTTCAAGGTTACGTTGGAAGTATTATTGATGATGCAAAAAAGTATATTGATGATGAGATCTCTCCGAATCGCGCCAGGGCGTTAGAGTATTTTCATGGGGAGCCGTTTGGCAATGAAGCGGAGGGTAGTTCTACTGTTGTCGATATGACAGTGAGAGATACGGTCGGTAAGATCATGCCGTCGTTAATGCGCGTGTTTTTTAGCTCAGATAAAGTCGTCGAGTTTGCTCCTCGGACCCAAGAAGACACTCCCTTTGCCGAGCAAGCCACAGACTACATTAATTACGTTTTAAACAATGATAATAATTTATATTTAGAGCTTAGTTCTGCCTGGCAAGATGCGCTCGTGCAAGGTACAGGCATTGTAAAATTTTACTGGCAAGAAAATGGCGATAATGAAACTCACTCGATGAGTGGTTTAACCGAAGAAGCGTATATTGCTATTGAGAGTGATAAAGATCTACAGGTCGATATTGTAGAACAGACAATCACAGAGATGGGTCCGTTATACGATGTTTCCGTCACTAAGATTTCAAAAGACAGTCGAGTAAAAATAGAATCTCTGCCAGCCGAGGATTTTTTAATAGATCGGAGTGCGAGTAGTTTAGATGACGCCCTAATGACCGCGCATCGCAGAATGGCGACGGTTTCTGAATTAGTACAAATGGGTTACGACAAAGATTTAGTAGAGTCTAAGTCCACAGGTGTTGATGAGCTTGATGATAATGTTCTAAGGCAAGCGCGGGATCCAGCAGCATTAAATTACGGATTTAGAACAGAAGAAGTCACCCGGCTAGTAGAATATACCGAAGTGTATATGAAAGTAGATTGGAACAATGACGGTATCGCAGAACTTAGAAAAATCTGTTGCATGGGTAATGATTTCGAAATCGTTCACCATGAGCCTTGGTATACACCACCGTTCGCAATTTTTAATCCTTTACCCGACGCCCATGTTTTCTTTGGCTCCAGTATTTTTGATTTGGTCGGTGATATTCAGCTAATCAAATCCAATGTCCTAAGAAATATGCTTGATAGTTTAAGTCTCTCTATCCACCCCAGGGTCGCGGTAGTAGAAGGTCAAGCCAATATCGATGATGTCACAAATCAGGAGGTTGGTGCGATTATCCGACAGTCGCAACCGGGCGCTGTGACACCGTTTAATTTGCCGTTTGTGGGCAAAGAAGCATTCCCTATGCTGGGCTACCTCGACACCATGAAAGAGGGTCGTACAGGCATTTCTAAAGCCTCACAGGGTCTTGACGCAGATGCCCTACAAAGCACGACGGCGTCGGCAGTCAATGCCACGATTCAAGGAGCGCAAGCTCAAGTTGAACTCATTGCGAGGAATTTTGCTGAAGTCGGCATGAGGCAACTAGTGAAGGGTGTGTTTGGTTTAGTGTCTAAGCACCAGGACTACGAACGTGTTGTGCGAATGCGGAATATGTGGGTTCCAATTGATCCCCGGTCATGGAACACCGACATGGATGTGATGGTGAATATGCCCATTGGTGCAGCGAGTGAAGCAGAGAAACGATCTGCGCTTTCTGGAATTGTTAATAAGCAAGAAGAAATTATTTCTAAGTTTGGACCGTCTAATCCTCTGGTCACGTTAGAACAGTATCGTAATGCAATAGCTTCGACGATGAATCTCGCCGGGTTTAAAAACACCAATCAATATATTACCGAAGGTCCAATACAACTTCCCGAGCCACCACCGCCAGAACCCACGGCTGAAGATCTACTAGCAGATGTTCAAAGACAGAGCATCCAAGCTGACATAGATAAGAAGGCGGCTGAACTTGAGTTAAAGCGTCAGCAGATGATCCGTGACGACGATTTCCGACACGACAAACTCGAGGCAGAGATATCAATGAAAGCCGCTGAGATGAAGGCTGAATATGGGGTGCAATTAGACACCGCGCAGATTAAACAAATGAAAGATGAAATCCGACCGGAGAATATGAATTGAACGAAATAGAAGAAGGCAAAGAGGCAACTCGGTTACTCAATAACGAACTTCTCCAACGTGTTCTGCAAAACATAGTCTTGGATTTAGAAACAGATTGGTTAAGAACCAAGCCAGAAGAAAAGGACAAACGAGAATTGCTCTATATGGAAGCCAAGGGTGTAGAGCGTTTTGGATACAAGTTAAAAGCAATAGAGGGAAACGGTTTATTAATGCAAAAAAGAGGGTGATATAGATGAGCACAGAAACTCCAAGAACTGGAACAATTCAAGAAGCTCAAGCTCGTGTACTGGAAATGATGACTCCAACAGATACAGAAGCGGTTGAAGAAACTGTGGAAGAAACTGTTGAAGAAGAAATAGAAAGTACAGACCCAGAAGATCCCGAGGTTGAACAAACCTTGGAAGAGACTGAGGAAGACTACACAGACGAAGACGAAGAACCTACTCAAACTTACAAACTCAAAGTCGATGGCGAAGAGATTGAAGTTACCGAGGAAGAACTTCTGAAAGGCTATAGTCGTCAATCGGACTATTCGAAGAAGACACAGGAACTGGCTGCACAGCGAAAGGATCTGGAGGCAATAACTTCAGAGAATCAAGCTGCCAGGGAAAGAATGTCACAACTCATTCCCGAGCTCGAGTCCAACCTCCTTCAAATTCAACAGAGCCTTAACGCGGAGCCAAATTGGGACGCGCTTTACAAGCAAGACCCGCAAAAAGCCACACGACTTGAAAGAGATTTCAATCGTAGGCGAGAGGCAAACAAGCAAGAGCTTGAAAAGTTAGCGGTTGAGAAACAGCATTTACAGGCTGCTCAAGAAACTCAACTTGCTCAACAAAGAGATACATTTCTGAATGAACAGGCAAAATTGCTAGTAGAGAACATCCCCGAATGGAAGGATGACAAACTAGCTTTGCAAGAAAAATCAGAAATAGAAAAATGGGCGCTGAAGAACTCTTATCTCGATGAGGAGAGAATCGCGAACATTATGGATTACGGCTCAGTGGTGATGATGCGTAAGGCCTGGTTGTATGACCAAGGCAAAGTCGGCATCAAAAAAGCGCAAGCTAAATCCAGCAAAACCCTATCTCCAGGTTCTAAACAACGCTCCGCACCAAAGCGAAGTCAGATTCGAGATCAGCAAAGCAGACTTCAAAAATCTGGCAAGAGTAAAGATGCTCAAGCGCTGATTGAGATGATGTTGAATAATCCCAAAAGGAGATAATTAAGATGACGATTAATTTGCATTGATCCTTTTACTGGCAACAGTAATCGAATAACTCCGTGAATTGTCAAGGAAGCCCTAACGTAAAGCCGAGGGTAATTTGCAGCCAAGCATATCAGGAATGGTATGAAGGTTCAGAGACTAACGCTGAGTCCAGACCGGACGATAAAGCGACACGAGCGCGGAGCTACCCACGCGGTAGATGACATAGTCCGTCCTATATAGAAATATATAGAAGTAGTAATTAAAAAAGCTACGATAACAAAATTGATTTAAATCAATGAGATAGCAAACACTTTCACATCCTTCGATGCGAAGGGAATTAGGGAAGATCTTTCGAATGTTATCACTAGCATTTCACCGGAAGACACACCCTTTATGAGTAACATTGGCACACAATCTGTCAGTAACACTCTCTATGAGTGGCAAACTGACACATTAGCTGCTGCTGATGGTACAAACCAACAGATAGATGGTGACGATATAGCTGCGTTCACTGCGGTCACTCCGACTGTCAGAGTTCACAACTATACCAACATCTCTCGTAAAACTTTCATCATTGCTGACAACTTACAGTTCCAGAATTTAGCAGGTAGAAATTCTGAGATTGCATACCAAGTAGTCAAAAATGGTAAAGAGCTACGCCGCGATATGGAAACCATTCTTTTACAGAATGTAATCCCTACTGCTGGTGGCGCTGCTGCTGCAAGAAAAACTGGCGGCTTATCATGTTGGTTAGCAACAAATAGTGTAAGTAACACTGGTGGTGCGGCTGCTGGAGCTAATCCGGTTTTGACCGCTGGTATACCAACAACTGCCCAAACGGAAGGTACGAAACGTGCTTTCACCGTTGATCTTCTCAATGATGTTATTGAGAAGTGCTGGGAGTCTGGTGGTAACCCATCGATGATAATGGTTGGTGCTTCAAACAAGCAAACTCTATCCGGGTTTACTGGTATTGCGGCCAACCGTTATCAGATAACGTCACCACAGCAAGGTGTGATCATTGGAGGAGCCGATATCTACGTTATTCATTAGCGTCTTTATGTAGGAATACATAAATGTAATCTGTTGAATTCAAGGGAAGCCCAGAGATGGGTAATCTTGAGCGAAGCCCGAAAGGGAACGTGCAACGACTATCTCGAGAGAGAGTAGGATCAAGCGATCCGAAGCGGCAGACACCCAGGCCGGGTGAAGACATAGTCTGAACAATACCGTATCTAACTAAAGGTATTGCAGCGAAAGCGGGATTAGTTTAGCGAACTAATTTGAACATATTGTAGTGATTTCGGTGAACTCACTGTCGTACCTAACAGGTTCCAACCAAAGCGTAACGCTTTTGTACTTGATACTGAAATGTTCAGTGTCGGTATGCTGCGTCCCATGCAGACGGAAGAACTTGCTAAAACGGGTAAAAAGCATTGCCCCCTTCACTAGCGATAGTGATTGAAAAACTCTGTGAATTCAGGGGACATCCAGACCGGACAATCCTGATCGAAGCCTTGAAAAAGGAACGTGCAACGACTATCCCGAAAGGGAGTAGGACCAAGTGGTCCGAAGCGCAGAGCAACCCTCGTGGTTGATGATATAGTCTCATCTGAATAGGAATATTCAGCAGCGAAAGCGGGAACAAATTAACGACTTGTTTTGAAGAAAAGCTATATAAATCAATAGCTTACGGATGCTGAGAAGCGGCTAATGTTAAGTGAATATGGCCTCATCGTGAAGAACGAAGCGTCAAGTGGAGCGGTCTACGACCTAACTCATACTTAATCCCTTTGTGTAGGAGCCTTCGGGGGCTCCTATTTTTACCTGGAGTAAAAATGAAAAAGATCCTCGATAAAGATCCTCTTACTAATTCTGAACAAGTTTTCCACGCCAACGAGCACGACCAAACCTTTGCGGTGGAAAGTCGGCAAGATGTTTCTGGAATTATTAAGCACGCTACGTCTCTAAGAAACGAGACAGATAAGCATACCCGGTACAACGACGGTATGACTAAAGTGGCGTCGATCCCTATGAATATTTACATGGATTGGGTCCAAAAGGGATACACGAAAGATCAAAAGAAAATGAAAGAATTATTGAACTCACCTGAGTTGCGAGGATTTCGCACCAGAGAAGGAAGAGTCTAGTGGCTATTACAAATTATGGGACGCTAAAGTCGGCGCTTGCGGATTTCTTAAACCGTACTGACCTGACGGCAATTATCCCAACGTTCATAACTTTCGCGCATGACAAGATCAATCGAGATCTTAGAGCGAGAGAAATGATTGCCCGAGCAACGGCAAATATCAGCGCAGAATATAACGCATTCCCGCCAAGTTTTTTACAGGTGAGGGATATAAGGCTCAACACCAATCCGGTGCAGCCTTTGGAATATGTAAGTAGTGAACAACAGAACCAAGCACGAAGCAGAAACTCAACCAGCGGTCGCCCAAGACTATTCTCGGTTATTGGAGAATCGTTCCAAGTCTTTCCCACACCAGATACGACATATGAGTGTGAGATTGCATATTACGAAAAAATCCCAACGATGAGTGCTGATTCAGATTACAACTGGCTGCTGACTAAATCGCCAGAGTTATATGTTTATGGTTCGCTAGTGCATAGCGCGCCCTACTTAAAAGACGACGAGAAAATCGTTATTTGGCAAACATTATATCGAGATGTTTTTGACTCGCTCACGCTTGAAGATGAGAAATCTCGTTTCAGCGGAACTACACCGCGCATGAGAACAAGGAGCTTTGGATAATGGCTGGCACATCTGATTATTTAGAAACTAAAATTTTAGACCATGTTTTAAGGGCCACAAGTTACACGGCTCCAACAACTGTATACTTAGCGTTATATACCTCTGACCCTGGCGATGATAATTCTGGAACAGAAGTTTCTGGGACTAACTATGCGCGGATCAGTTCGGCATTTAGCGTGACTAACAATGTGGCAACCAATTCTGGAGCTCTGGAATATAACGCAGCAGGGTCAAATTGGGGAACAGTGACCCACGTTGGAGTCCTCGATGCGTCGTCGAGCGGAAATCTGTTATATCACTCAGCGCTTACAACGTCGAAGGCCATCACAACAGGGGATATTTTCCGCATACCCGCTGGTTCGCTTACCGTTACTATGACTTGATGCCATGCAATATGGCACAGGTAATTACGGCGATGGCGAGTTCTCAGCCGTCACAGATGGCTATGGCTCGTTTTTATACGGCAACGGCACTTACGGTCAATTCCATCCCAGAGTGGATGGGGCGGCTGCGATTACGTCCTCGACATCAATGTCAGCGACCGGGGGATTTCTTACCGATGCTCAAGCGGCTATTACGTCTTCTACGGCGATGGTTGCAGAAGGAGAGATACTTAACGATTCAGTTGCGTCGATCACAAGCCAAACGCTTATGGTCCTCGATGATTCCCCAGGCTACGTTTTTGAAGCGGAAGCTCATGTAACCAGTAGCACAAGTGTTGTTGCTAGTGCTCGACCAATTCTCGAAAGCGCTGCACAAATCACGAGTACGACAAGTATCGTCGCTGTCGGGGCGACAACAACTGACAATTCTGTTGAACCTATTTTATCTATAACCACGGTCGTCGCTTCCGGGCGATTTAAGTGGGAAATCATAACCAACCCAACGTCACCAACTTGGACCGAAATTGCAAATCCTTCGGATAGCTGGACACCAATTAATTAAAGGTACTTATCATGGCAACACAAACTCCTAATTATAGTTTTCAAAAGCCTACCGTTTCTGGCGACAGTGGCGTCTGGGGTGGGTATTTGAATGATAATTTTACAAGTCTCGATAATTTGCTCGGTGGTAATACAGTAATTACTGGCATTGATATAAATTCGGGCTCTATTGATGGTACGGCTATTGGAGCGAATGCAGTAAGCACTGGAGCATTTAGCACTGTCACTGTTGATAATATTACTATTGATGGTCAGCAAATTACTTCGACAAATACCAATGGCAATATTCAGTTATTTGCAAACGGCACAGGCTATGTTGAGTTATACGGAAATACGAACCCTGGGGCGGTGCGCTTCAATTGCGAAAATAATTCTCACGGTGTCACGTTAAAAGGGCCAGCACACTCTGCCGGGGCGACGTACAGTTTAGAGCTCCCGGATGCGGATGGTTCAGCGGGAACATTCTTAACAACCGACGGTAGTGGAAAGTTATCATTTGGCTCATCGGGTGCTGGCTCAGTCACTAGCGTTGCGCTATCAGGTGGTAGCACAGGCTTAACTGTTTCTGGATCTCCGATTACTGGCTCGGGAACAATAACTATTGCTGGAACACTTGCGGTTGCTAACGGTGGAACAGGAGTGACAACGTCTACCGGAACTGGCGCGGCAGTTTTAGGCACTAGCCCTACAATAACAGGAATGACTCTTGCTGGAGCAGTTGTAGGTGCAGATCAAACTGTCTCAGCAATTAACTTAAAAGACTACGGTGAAATTACTAACGCGCTTGGTAACGTAGCAGGTGCAACAACGATTGATTTAACACTAGGTAACAGCGTGACCGCCACGACTACTTCGGCTGTAACATGGACGTTCTCTAACCCAACCGCTTCTGATGAACTTTGTGGTTTTAGTCTTAAATTAGTCAACGGTGGTAGCGCAACACAAACGTGGCCTACATCCGTAGATTGGCCCGCTGCAACTGCTCCTACACTTACGACATCTGGTACTGACGTTCTAGTATTTACAACCTGTGATGGTGGTACTACATGGTACGGATTTGTTGCAGGACTCGCTTTAGCGTAGAGGATATTTAGATGCCAAGTAATAAAAAGCTATTACAAGCAGCAGCAGGTAGCGCAGGTGGTGATAATCTGTTTGTGGAAGATGTGTTCTCTACTTATATATACAAAGGTAATGACAGCACAAACCAAATTGTAAACGGGATTGATTTATCTGGTGAGGGCGGTTTGGTTTGGCAAAAGGCTAGATCAACGTATACAGCTAATCATTTGTTGACGGATACTGTTAGAGGCAGAACTAAGATATTAAGCTCAAATCTTACAGCAGCAGAGGTAACTGCAAACGACACTCACATAGCATCTTTTAACAGCGACGGCTTTACGCTTGGTAGCGGTTACACCGCTTACGAAAACTTTAGTGGTATTGTTGATGGCATTATGTCTTGGTCATTCCGCAAAGCAGCAGGTTTTTGCGACATAGTTACCTATACAGGAAACGGACAGACATCTCAGACTATAAGCCATAATCTTGGTAGCACTCCAAAAATGATGATTATGAAATGTACCACTCATGTTACTGAATGGTATGTTTATCATGCGAGTTTAGGAGCAAATAATTTTTTACAACTTCACTCTACTGTTTATGCACAAGCTTACACAGGAGCTTTTAATAATACAGCACCTACTGATACGCAATTTACAGTAGGAAATGACTCAGCAATTAATGCTAGCGGTAGAACCTACGTTGCCTATTTATTCGGAGATGACGCAGTCTTCGGTGAAGACGGTGATGAACAGATATGTAAGATGGGTACTGCTACTTTAGGCGGAAGCGGTACTGGTGAGGTTTCTATTAATTTAGGATTTGAGCCTCAATTTGTTTTATTAAAAACATCGGCTGTGTCGGAAAATTGGTTATTAGTTGACACAATGAATGGCGCGCCAGTTTTTCCAAGTTCTCAAAATTATTTATCTCCCAATACTACTTCTGCGAATGCCTCTTATAGCTTTTTAAACATCACCTCTACTGGTTTTAATCTTGCGAATTTAGGTCTTAATAGAACCTACATCTACATGGCTATCCGTAGACCTATGAAAGTACCCGAAGCAGGGACAGAGGTTTTTATTGCTAATGAAGGCACACCTGGCTTTACTACAGGTTTTCCTGTTGATTTTAATATTAATACGGTCACTGGTAGTGCTTCAAACAGATATGCAATATCAAGATTAACAGGCACACAATATCTTCAGCCTCAAAGCAATGCTGCGGAAGCTACAGGCACTGGTGCAGTATGGTTTAACAATGGCACTGCTAATACAAAAATAGACTTAGCTACTAATTGGTTTGCAGGAGTTTCTGATGTTATTAGTTGGTCATTCAAGCGCGCGCCTAAATTTATGGATGTGGTTGCTTATACAGGAACAGGTAGTAATCGCACATTAACACATAATTTGAGCATCGCTCCTGAAATGATGTGGGTCAAAAATAGAACTGACAGTCAGCATTGGGCTGTTTACCATAAACATTATGGTGGTACACACTGGGCAAACTTGAATGAGATGGATGGTTTTGCAACAAGTAGCACTATCTGGAATAACACTAATACGACATCCTCTGTTTTTACGGTAGGAACTGCATCAAACACTAATCAGTCTAGTAAAAATTATATAGCCTATTTATTTGGTTCATTAGATGGAGTGAGTAAAGTTGGAAGTTACACAGGCAACGGCTCTACTCAGATAATAGACTGTGGGTTCAGCGCAGGAGCAAGATTTGTTCTTATTAAAAAATCTAGTGAATATGGTAACTATATGGTTTTCGATTCAGTCAGGGGCATAGTATCAGGCAATGATCCATACATTATGTTGGATAACACTACCGCAGAAGTTACCAACACAGATAAAGTTGATCCTGCTGCAAGCGGATTTGCGGTAAATGTTGGTGATGGTTATCAAAGTGACGCAAACGAATCTGGACAAACTTACATATTTTTAGCAATAGCATAGGATAATCAACTATGGAATATAGAATGGAAGACGGATCAATCAAGTCGCAAGGCGAGATCCGCGCATTAAATAAAAATGTCTCAATCCCTAAAGTTTGGAATGCAGATGTCTGTGCAAGTCTAAACATTGATCCAGTATTGGAAGCACCTAAACCAGAGCCTAGCGGAGCGTATAAGCAAGTCGTGCGTAACGGCGCTGTACAGGATGGTGACAATTGGGTACAGGCGTGGACAGAAACAGATATGTTTGCCGACACTACGGTTGACGGCGTAACCACAACTAAGGCAGAACATGAGACAGCCTACCAAGCAAGACTAGACGCTGAAGCTGCTGCTGCGGTAAGAACCAAGCGTGATGGTTTACTTGCTGATACGGACTGGACTGGTATGTCCGATGTCACTATGACTGACGCAATGACTAGCTATAGACAAGCCTTGAGGGATATTACTACTCACTCAGACTTTCCTAATCTGGCTGACGATGATTGGCCTACAGCCCCTTAAAACTTATTCTCCCCAACGTTAAAAAAAGATCCTTTGGATGCTAATTAGCCAGGAGTTCGTATACCCAAAATAAACACGAGGTGATTTATGATCGCAGAAATTGCTATCGCTATAAAAGCGCTTGATACGGCTTTTACACTCGTGCACAAAGGTATCGAAAAGAAAAAAGAAGTCGATCAAATGAGCGCCGAAATCCGGGGCTTTTTTAAATCGAAAGAAGTAGTAGAAAAAAAAATAAATGAGGCTAAAAAAAACGGCAACGATGATTTGTTTTTTGGATCTGCGTTAGAAGAAGCGATCTCGGTTTCTGATCAAGAAGAGCGGATTGAAAAAATGATGGCGCGTATCGGCGCTCACTACTCCCGGCAAGGTAAATCACCCAAATGGGCCGAGATTAAGCTCAAGGCTAAAAAGATCCAGCGTGATCGAGACCTAAAATCCGCTGCACAAGAAAAAAAACTACAGGCTAAAAAATTAGCTGCTTCAAAAAAAAAGGCAAAGCAGAAAAAAATCCAAGATTATTTAATTGCCTTTTCCGTGCTCGGTGGGCTGCTTATCATTTTATTTCTGATGATTATTTTTATACTGAGAATTTAATATGGCATTAGTCACGCTTGATATACCACCAGGGTTATATAAAAACGGAACAATCTACCAAGCCTCTGGACGTTGGCATGACGCTAACCTGGTACGCTGGTTTGAAAATTCTTTAAGACCGATTGGCGGCTGGCAAACAATGTCGAGCAGTCAGTTCTCAGACATATCGAGAGGAATGCACGCTTATTACGACAATGGAAATAATCGCAGAGTCATAGTAGGCACAACCTCTAATTTATATGTCTATGCCGAGGGGAAATCTCAAACCGACATCACCCCGGCAGGGATTACGGCAGGGCAAACAGACGCTACGTCTCAGGTTGGCTACGGCAGTCAATTTTATGGCGAATCAACCTACGGCACGCCCAGACCCGATAACCAAACTTACGATCCTTGTACGACATGGACCATTGATAATTTTGGTGCGAATACGGTTGCTAGTAATACCACTGACGGCAAGATTTATTATTGGCAAAACGACGTTAATGTTGTGGCTGCACAATTAACCAATGCTCCGGTGAACAATCAAGCAGTTCTCGTAACCGATGAGCGCCATGTGATGTGTTTAGGTGCTGGCGGTACGACTCGTAAAGTCCAGTGGAGCTCGCAAGAGGCAGAAACCGTTTGGACACCAGCAGCGACTAACTCGGCCGGGTCAATTGAGCTTGCGTCAGACGGTCAGATTCGCGCAGGGATCGTGGTGCGAGGTCAAGTATTAGTCATCACAGACAGTGACGCACACGCGCTCTCATACGTCGGCTCACCGTTCTATTACACACCCGAAAGGGTAGGGTCCAACTGCGGAATAATTGCCGCTAAAGCCGTTGCTGTGACAGGTACAGCCGCTTTCTGGATGGGTGAGAAATCATTCTTTAGATATGACGGTGGATATACAGTTCCTATTGCTTCAGAAGTCAGTGACTACGTTTTCACGAACATGAATGAAGTCCAACGATCTAAAGTGTGGGCTGTTGTTAATGGTCAGTACAACGAGATTTGGTGGTTCTATCCTTCGAGCTCGAGCTTAGAAATAGATAGTTATGTTGCTTATAACTTTGAGAATGGAACGTGGACGGTAGGTTCATTAGCTAGAACCTCGGGAGTGGACGCTGGTAGCTTTCAAAACCCTATTTGGGCCAGTTCAGACCGATATATTTACGAGCACGAGACAGGCTTTAATTACTCCTCAGACACGCCTTTCGCGGAGAGCGGTGCGCTAGAAATCGGCGACGGTGATCGCTTTATGAACGTCAAAGAATTGATACCTGATGAGAAGACGTTGGGCAGCACCACAGTCACATTTAAAACGGCAAACTACCCCACAGCGACAGAGACATCTACTGGCCCATTTTCTATGGCTAACCCTACCTCGATTCGTTTAACTGCACGCCAGGTACGACTCCGCATTACCGGAAACACACTAACGGATTGGCGATATGGAAATATCCGTTTAAACGTTGACCCTGGAGCGGGACGATGAAGTTATCCAGACCTCTTCCAACGTATGATCCTAACCAGCGTGCCAGTGATAATTTTTCGCTTGAGCAAGCCGACAGAGCAAATCATAAACGAGATCAGGACATTGAGGTTGGTACTGCCAATATAATATTAACAAGCCCCAATGGTACTCGATACTCAATAAGTATTGATAACTCTGGGACTCTCTCAACGGCGGCAATTTAATGTCTTTGTTTGAAACAGCATCAAAAGGGCTATTTAATTTTGGGGGTCCGATAGGGGTAGCGTCCTCAATTTATAACGTTGGCAAAAAGCTCGGCGATATATTTGGCGGGGATCCTGAACCCTATGTGGATAATACATACGATATACAGCAAAACTTAAACACTTTACTGGCCGATCAAAACGGTGAGCCCGAGGGGCGTGAAGAGTTATTTGTAGATTTAATGAATCGAGCGGGTGAGCTCGGTGCAAATGATATTGCTGATCAAATTGGAAGTTACGGACAGTTTAAACCGTTCTCTGATTCTGCGATGGGAACGGTGGCAGGGAATATCTTTAGCGATGCTAGTAACAACAACACAAGACCTGTTGCGGGTACATTGCCAACTGCCCCAACTCAGGCAACTCTTCCAACGTTAGATCAACAAACACAAACCATTTACGACAGTGGTGCTACACCGACTGAGGTCGTTAATCAAATTGGTGATTTATATGGTGATGACACCGATGGCGCTCGTGATGTTATTTTGCGTGGAGCAAACGATAGAGAGTTAACAGCAGAGCAGATCGCAGATAATTATGATTCTGACGGTGATGGGAACGGCTTTCCGCTTGATGTTCTTTTCCAAATATTAAGAACAATGCCAGACAATCAAGACGCTGTAGATATTCTTTCACGCAGTCCGATGGGTGGACCACGCGGTGCATTTGATGCGGATGGGCAAGTCCCTGGCACTGGTTTACCGGGTAGCGGTGATCCCGGCGCTGGTGATGGACTTAATGATGGACCTGAGAATGGACCTGCAAATGGACCTGGCAATGGACCTGGCAATGGACCTGGTAATGGACCTGGAGTTGATCCTGGGGGTGGTTCTCTTGATGACCCTGTTATCCCTCCTGATGATCTTGTAATACCAGAAATACCAGAAATACCAGAAATACCAGAAATACCAGAAATACCGACAGAACAATCAACAACCGGAGGCGGCATGGGTTTTCTCGACGGAATGTTTAACCAAGAAACAGAAGTTGAAAGAGAGGCAGATCAGCAATTAAGAGGGCGCGCACAAAGTCTTCTTGGTAGTGAAAATGCAAACTCTTCACTTTTAAATCGATTGAATCAAAGTTATACCCCATATACTGATCCTCGATTTGCACCGCTCAATCAAGATCAAACGGATCTGGGTGCATTGGTTCGTAATAATTATCAGAATATACCCGGTAAAGATATTTTCGATGCTGCAAAAAATTATGCGACAGGTATTTCTAATATTAATTTAACTAACCCGACTGCGACTAACGTTGGGAGTTCTGCCAATACCTTAACAACTGGCGGTCGTCAAAATATCCAAGATTTAGTTGCTGGACAGTTTGCGGGTAGCAACCTTGATCAGTATATAAATCCATACAATCGACAAGTAGTTGATACTGCGCTCGGTGATATCGAACGTGCTCGACAAATGCAAAATCTTCAAAATAATAGCGCGGCGACATTGGCTGGTGCTTATGGTGGGGACAGGGCGGCTCTCGTAAACGCAGAAACTAACCGCGCCGCATTAGACGCAAGTGCTCGTGTAGCTGCTGATTTACGTTCTCGTGGATTTGATCAGGCCGCTGCTTTGTATGGTCAGGACGCAGACAGAGCGATGGATGCAGATATAAGGAATCAAGCAGCCGATGCGACAACGGTTCGAGATGGCATGAGTATTGCGGCACAACTTGCAGCTAACAATCAGCAGCAAGATCGATTAGCACAAAGTCAGACAGCATTAAATCAATTAGCGGCTGGAGATAATTTGTTGCAAGCATTTGGTCAAGGCACTGATGCTTATCGTGATTACGTTGGTGATTTTGCCGATTTAGGTGAAAGAGATGCTGCACGATCTCAAAGAGAACTTGATTTTGACTTTAATCAGTATTTGCAAGGTTACGCTTACGACGATCAGATGATTAATAATCTTTTGAAAATGTTCCAAGTCAGCCCACAAAATCAAAAAGAGATAACAAAAGAAGACACGAATTTTAGCGGAGATTTAGATGCGCTCTTGATGCTACCTGGCATGGTTGGTGCTGCTAGGAGTGCGGGAAGCGGTGTTACAGGTATGATTGGCGATGGATATAACTATGTAAAAGGTCTTGGCGATCCTAATAAATTATTTGGGTAAAAAATATGACTAATATATTTGAAAAAATTGGTAATGCGCTAGAAAAGGGTGTGCCGGGTTTAGAGCGTGTAGGTGGCGGTATTGGTGATTTAATCGCTAGAAATGCAACGCTTCCGACCGTTCCTGGAATGGATTTGTCGCCCAGCCAGCAACGAGGACTGTTATCAGCACAACTAAGGGATAGAAGAATTGGTCGTAATGTAACCAGGGGTAATGAAGATGATTTTCTAAATCGTATAAGATCTAATAATGCAATTGCGAATATGCAAAGCGGATTACAAAATTTAATTGAAGACCCTAAGTTAAAAGCCATTGCGGGAGGTTTTACGCCTCAAACAGGGCAAACAGTCGGTCAATCAATATTTGAAATGAAAACCGGAACTGGGGGCAATCTAAGTGGAACACCGATCTACATTCGTTACCCAGACGGCTCATTAGGATTGGCACAACTTTCTAAGACGGGTGGATTGACGATGGCTGACGGGTCTGGTTTTTTCGACAACAGTCCAGGTGGAGCGCATGACGGCGCAAAAATAATAGGAAATTTAGGTCAAGATGTTGACACACAAGGTGAGATTGCAGGGGCAAGGTCGCGTGCAAGTGTAGAAGGAGAAACGCAAGGGTTGATGGCACGATATACAAGCCCCGAGTTTGCAAACGCTACAATTGATTTTGATATTTTGACAAAAGGAGAGTTAGAAGAAGAATTACTCCGTTTGCGACGACAGTCTGCGGCGGGAACTTTGGTTGATAAAAATCGTATAGAGAAACTGACAGCAACGTTGAACGATGCAAATAATGCTTTTTCAAGAGTCGAAGGAAAAGAAGCACAGCAAGGTTTACTTAACGGGTTGTTTGAACAGGCTCGTAATCAAACTGGTTTCTGGACCACAGGTTTTGCTGGCGCTCGAATAGCAAACCTTGAAGGTACTGACGCTTATGACCTAAAAGAGACTATATCGGCTATTCGCGCTAATGTTGGTTTTGATAAATTACAAGCAATGAGAGACATGTCAAAAACTGGCGGTGCGTTAGGTAACGTTTCCAACGTCGAAATCAAACTTCTGACAGATTCATTAGGTAGCTTAGACTTAGCGCAGTCTGAAGATCAATTTCGAGCACAATTAAAGCGAGTAGAAGATCAAATTACCGAATCTTGGGGAAGAGTTACAGATGCTTTCGAGCAAGATTACGGTATCAGTTATTATGACCCAAATGCTAGAGAGTCATTGCAAGACTTCCTTCAAGGTGAGCTTGATGCTTTAGTTAACCCAAGCGATTTACGCGGTAGAGGTGCAGATAATCCAGTGGATAGGGACGAGTCGCTACGATTAATTCAAGAAGAAAGAGAAAGAAGGAACGCTGCGCGAGGGTTAAATTAATGGCAAGTTTAAGTGATTTAACAGACGCTGATTTCGATGCGATTGAACGCGGGGATTTAGCTGCTCTTTCTGACACAGGTTTTGACATCTATGAATCAGTGATGACGCAACAAAGTCAGGCTGATTTAAATACAAATATAAATGCACAAGTGCAAGATGCGATAGATACTCCTTACGCTTCAGGCAGCGCGCCTGTTGTTGTAAATCCAGAACCGGAGATGGAGCAGTCTAATTTTGCCGCACAAGGTTTCTCTGATGCTTTTAAGCGCCAAGGAATTGGGTTAGGTCAGACATTAAATGAAATGTTAGGTGTTGTTGGTTTAGATACAGATAAGTTACCAAGAGCTTCTGATACGCGAGAATTTAATCAAAGCGTACAAAAATACGCTTTAACACCGAGTATGTATCCAGGTTATAAAACAGGCGATACAGTCGGTACAATTGCAAGTGCAGCGCCTTTAGCTTTGGCAACAAGAAATCCCGCTGTGTTTGGAGCCGGGGCGGCCTATGGTTTTGCACAACCAACAGAACAAAAAAACGATCTTAAGACTAGAGGATTGAACAGTCTCCTATACGGAACTACCGCTCTAGGTGGGAATCTGCTCGGTCAAGGAATAACAGCAGCGGGGAGGGGATTGTTAAATCCAGCGCTGCCGTCTAAAGCTGTTGCAGATTTGACAAACCGAGGCGTTCCATTGACGCCAGGGCAGTTTAGAGGCGGCTTACCTAAAACAGTGGAGGATGCTGCAACCTCTGTACCGTTTCTAGGTCCGAAAATTACTGATGCGAGAATGCAAAGTATAGAAGGGTTTAATCGTGCTACTTTAAACAATGCGTTAGAACCAATTGATAGCACTGTAACAAAAATTGGATTTGAGGGATTTGATCAAGCCAATACCGCTATTTCTAATGTTTATGACGATGCTTATAAGGCGCTGCCTACAGTCAAGATTGAGGGTGATTCTGGAAAACAGTTAGCTGATGAGTTCTTTAATATTCAAGGCAGTATTATTAAAGATGGCTCAAGAAAAGATTACAAAAATCAGATGACCAAAGAATTTTATAATCAATTTAATCTTAACAAAGCAAGCGGCATACCGGGTCGTGCTTGGGGTGATGTGCAGAAAACGTTGCGAGATCGTGGGTTTAAAATTTTAAAAACAGACGAGGAACTAGGACAAGCTCTTATTGATACCTCTGCCGCAATGAACGAAATGGCTGCGCGAACATCTGGCAAATTTGGAGAGTTATTGAAATCTGCTAACTTGGCACATAGGAATATGCGAGGGGTCAGAAACGCAACCGCTTCAGCCGCAACTAATGAAGGCGTTTTCATGCCAAGCCAGCTTCTCTCTGGTATAAAAAAATCTGACAAATCACCAGACAAATTAAGTTTTGCCAAAGGTAATATGCCTTTACAAGATTTTGGCAGATCGGGACAAAGCGTCTTACCAAGCAAGATGCCAAATTCGGGTACAGCAGACAGACAAGCCTTGATGCAACTTGTGGGTGGTGGCTCTGCCGCTCTTGGAGGTGCTGGGTTCGGATTGCCCGGAGCCATTGGTGTACCAGGCGCTCTTATGGCTAGTAGAGGTTTATACAGACCAGGTACGATGGCAAAAATAAATAGAATGCGAAATCGTCCAGACCTTGTCAGAGCAGCGGGATCAGGATTCAATATACCGCAAGTTTTACGAGCACCAGTAACAACAGGATTGTTCGGGGCTAATACTCGATAACCCTCCCAACGTATAGATAAAGCGAAATTTATTAGGGCGGTAATTTTGGCAATGGAGGTAACGGTTTTTGGTAACGGTTTTGTTGTCCATCTCTGTCCATCTACACCCATCACCGACTTAGCAACTTTAATAATATCAATTAGTTATAAAGGACACAGACGGACAGAAAAGGTCATCACAGGGGTTCGAAACCCCTAGGGGACGCCACTTTTCTTGTTATAAAATCAATGATTTAGGTTTTTATGAAGGCCGTTGGTAACGGTTTTGTAACGGTTTCTTACCTCATTCGACCAGATGTAGGCCATGATTTTGCACTGGAACACCGTCTAAATGGGATCGATCCTTCTTTCCTGAGAAAGAATTTATGAAATGTCCGTATATCCTCTGAAACACACCTACCCCATGACCTAGTTCCTTGGCACACTCAGCATCAGCAGTGTTAGGTTGACTTATTAATTCGGACGCTCTGGTATGCCGACAGGTGTATATATCTCTTGCAGCATAGCCTCTTCTTTGGAGAGGGATTTTCATTTCTTGGTGAATAGCTTTAAATCTCTTATAAAGAGGTTTTCTGTCCCTAATAATATTCCCCTCTAAATTAACGAAAAGAAAATCATATTCATCCAGGCTAGATACATATTTCCTGATAGATTCTCTCGCCCAAACTGGTATATAAACCCATCGGTGCTGGCAAGTTTTAGTTGTGTCAATACCGCTTTGTTTGACTGATTGGTAAATATGAACATCTTCAAAACCGTCACTAAAACAATCTTTTGTAACAGCCAAGATTTCTCCCGTCCTTAAACCGCACCCAAACCCCAAAATTAAGATTAAGTTAAAATCACCACGCCTTGTGTAGTCAAAACGATTTGCTGCAGAGATTAGCTTTTGTCTTTCTGGTTCTTCATATTTATCGACAGGTAGCTTCTGCGTAGCCTGCACCTCTATACCATCTACAGGGTTGGGCCAGATTTGATGTTTTTTGAAAACCTGTCTACACGGTATTAACCGATTTTTTATTTCAGAGGAAGAATATTGGCTACCATCTTTTTTACGCCAGCTAGATTTGATATCGTCAATCTCAGTCTGATGTATCGCACCTAATACCCTACCTTTAAGTTTCGGTATCCAGTAAATTTCGAGATCGCTTTTAATCTCTGTATAGGTTTTTTTATTACAGATTAAATTAAGGTATCGATCAACAGCAGATTCAAATGGAAGTAGGTAATAGTCGTTTCCTAGTTTCCCTATTTTATTTTCTTCTGCGCGGATTGCTCTTAGCTTTTTCGCTGCTTCAATATGCCTTGCATTGTATGGCGAGTACGATTTGTCGAGCAATTCTTGTTTGTCTTTCCCCCATCTGATAAGAATTTGTTCTCCAAATTGCCACACTCCGGTTGCAAGTTTTCTAACGATTCTTTGTCTAGCCATTGGTTGACCTCCCGCAAGTTCACCAAAATTTGCCTGCCTACTATAATGTAATGTTTCCCTTCGTCCCAATGCCGTTTTTTCCATCCATCAAAAACGCCGTCTGTAATACCTAAATCGGCTGAGAACTTTCTTCTATGAATAAATTCTAAATTCATTTTATTCTCCTAATACGGCACATCGTCATTGAAAAACTTATCAAGGTCAGCCGTTGTTGGCTTCTCTGCCACGCTTGCGTTAGACCCTTCAGACTTTTTCTCTTTTCCGATTTTGCCAGAGAGGAACCCTCCGTTTTCACCTTTACGGTTATAAGCGTTTAGAAAATACCACTTACCCTCAATATTGATCGAGCCAGACCAATCAGCGTGCCAATCCTCTTTCTTCTCTCTCTGTGGGTTCAGAGTAAACGTCCCAACGTCATCAAATTTCTTATTATTCATTCATGCTTCTCCTTTTGTTAACTCGTTCATTGAGTTCATTAATAAATTTTTCGGCCTCTTCCATCATCATCGCCATGCGTTCTGGATCTATTGGAAAAGGTATGATCATTAGTTGCTGTGCTTCTTCGACTCGAGGATCGTACTGTACAAAGTCAACTTCAGTCGCTCCGGTACAAGCTGCTTGGCATAGCATCTGCCATTGGTAGTCTGAATTGATTTGATCGATCCACCGCGTATCTGTTTTCGGTACACCCTCAAGGTTTAACTGAATGAGGGCATCGTGCTTATCTGAGTATGGGCATTTAATTTCAATGAGTTTATTTTCCAAAATCAGTTTGCCATCAGGGCTTGCTGCTAATCCTTCCAACGTTGGGTGGTCAACAAGTCCCATCTCTTCTATTGAATCTCCTGTAGCTAACTCGTAAGCTCTCCGCGCATCTGGTTCATATAATGTTCCCCAATCCGTTGCACTCGAACGAAAGGATTGAGTGCTTCTTTCTCGCCTTATGTTCATTTTTTGATTCTGAAGTTCAATAAGTAGGTTTTCTCGTGCCGCTAAATAACCGCCGCGTTTACCTGGCATGATGTGTCCAATAACACTAGCGGTTAATTTCCCCATCCGCGCCTCGTACCATTCCCTACTTCCCTGCTTCAACAGCCTGACTCCTTGCCTCTTTTATAATGTCATGCCCAGCCGAAAAACGTTTCTTGTATTCTTTGTCCAGTTCCTTGAAATCATTACCCTGAGTTATTTCTTTGTATTTTTTTGCAAGCTCTACTTTGTTTTTGGTTTTCATTAGGTCGTAGATTGCGCTGGCAATCATAATTTCTGACTCTCCTTGTGGCTCTGGAGCGACAAATTCTTTGACGGTGTTAGATTCTTCTTGACCATCTACGTCGTCGGGATCTTTCTCAAAGGTTAGATTGAGAAGTAATTGAAGATTGTACCGTCGCCAGTAGGTTATTTTTTTACCGTACTCTTGGTCAAAACTCGGTCTATCTAAGACGCTTGATCCGCAAGTTGTAATAGAAGACGAAGAATCCACATGGGTTATAGTCGTTTGCACGTCGAGGACAAATTGATCTTCAATTACTCGGGTTGAAGAATTGTTGCTAACGATCAGCCCTTGTTCTTTTAAACAATGCTTGATAGCTCCTACAAGTGCTTTGAGCGACGCAAACTTCCAACCACGGCCTGTCGTATCAACTTTCGAATCAACCTCTATCGGACCAATAGCTTCTGCGACATTTTGGAGTGCAATGTGTAGCATTTGATTTTTATTTCCCATCTATATTTACCTCATTGTTTTGGTACTTTTTATACACATCCTTAACAAAAAAAAGCTAACTGCTTACTTGATGTCCAATGACCAGACCTACACTGTCTTCTTCGTTGATTTCTATTGTCCGGTTTGGAAAATTATCGTTAAGCAAAGTCGCAAGATTGTCCCCTAAATATTTTGCAAAAGTAATTTTGTTTTTGCCGTTCACACAAATCATCTTCCCGGCTTTTAAATCTGCTTCGAAATCAACGTAGCAAATAGCGCCGCTCGGTAATAAGGGTGCATTCGCCTCGCTCAACACTTCAATGCAGTACGTCTGTTCGCTGTGCTTACCGGGCCAATAGACCTGGTGCTCAGATTTCGTTCTTCTCTTAATGTGATTACTTATTGCCAATTCTGTTTCTCCCACGAGCCAGTTCACATCAGCAGCACCTTGGGCGGGGGCTGGCGTTCGTACCTGGCTGGCTATCCGATTCGCCTCAGATTCTAATCTTGGGCTAAAATCTCTTAATTCGATTTGTAAAATTTCGCAGAACTGAACGCCATGTAAAAGATTAATGTCGTTTATGCCGTTAAGCATATGGCTGACCGATGAATAAGCTCCTGATTTGAACCCCATCAGTTGAGCAATCTTCTCGTATGTCAGCCCCATTCCGCGAGCTTTTTCGTTATATATCTGTTTTAGCTTTGCGCTTTCTTCTTTTCGCATTACACTATCCCGAATTAGCATTTCAAGGATAGTATCGCTTCCACCAAATGTATACAAGCAGTATTTAATAACATACAAAATGTATGGCGGGTTAGAAACAATCTCAAAAATCTTTAATGTTGTAAATGCAAAACGTGTCAAAAAACGCAAATAAAATAAATATTTTTAACAAAAAATAACAAAAGTGGTAAACTTAGGTATGACCGACAAACGATTAAAAAAAGTTTTCGAGGATTATAAAAGAAAAACTGGTCAGTCGATTACAGCTACGTCCAAAAAAATTGGTTGGTCAACTTCTAAACTTGGCCTGTTCTTGACCGGAGCTCGAAAAATCTCTGTCGAAGACGCCATTGTTGCCGCTAATTTTTTTAACGTTGACCCAAGAGAAATCAAACCAGATTGCGTTATGCCGCAAGTGCTCCGTATCAAGGTCGATCATGTGGTGAGTGGCGCGACACCCCTTTCAAAATATCGAGATTTCCCAGTGCCAAATCTCCGTCGATTTAGCATTTATGTCGATGAGCCATTAAAATTTGAAGCAGGGGATGATGTAGTAGCTAGCGAATTTAAAGAAAATAATTTTGTCTCCCAAAATTGTTTCATAACCTGTAACCACCCAAACGAGCCTATACCTCAATCGACCACATGGCCTGCAACCCTCGCACCGTCTTGGATTTTGAAAAAAGACAATAAGATGCGATTAATTAAAAATATGGGTAAGCCAAAAAGACGAGGCTGGAAAGTCATAGGGTACATCGTTGCTATCCGGTATTTCTAACTGCGACAATTTTTCTCATCATTTTATTTGACAATATAACCATACAGATTGTATGGTTCAATGCATGGATACGAATAGCATAATAAGAAAAAATCTTTCAGCCGAGCTAAAACGACAATCGTATAAGGCTATTGATATCACCAAAGCAACCAAATTATCTGCACGCCAGGTTAAACAAATTCTTTGTAATCAACAAAAATCCTTAAAAATAAATTTATTCCACGCCATTGAAATATGCGATTTTTTAGGCGTAAGCGTCGATGAAATGCTAGGTCGGGATATGTCACGGACGACGAAGGTTGCTAAAATAAAGAAACAAATTTTTGAATATCGCGATTTAAGAAAACAGCGTGATACAGATTTATCGACTAAGGCAGACGAACTGTTCAAATTAATTAACGATCTACACTGATTTTTTCTTGCATGAAAACTATATAAAAAGTACAGTTAGTTTATCTACTGTATATGTGAGGAACTTATGTACCCGACAACTTTTCGAAGACCCATTCCCCTTGGTGAGTGGATAGAGGCTAAACGGTTAAAGAAAACCGATGCAGCAAAGCATTTCGATTTCGCTTTAGTCACGATTCAAAAATTAATAGCGGGTAAGCGAGACATCGGTGTGCTTAACAACGAAGAGTTAGTAGAGACAAAAGAAATCGAGGTTGTCAATATCCATGCGGATGGTCAAATGATCGGTTATCCAAAGTCTCAGAAAATTATCATCACAAGAAAAATCCATCCGCGAGGTGCGATGAAAAATTCAGAGTGGAGCACCAAGTTCATATGATCGACGCTGCCCATTTGAATGATTTTCTTGATGGCAGGGAGATTCGTGATGGTCAGTATGTTTCTCGCTGTCCTTTATGCACCAGTACGAGTCAGACTCTTTATTACAGAGATGGTCACACCGGGACAGTGATTGAGTGCAAGGTTGGCTGCGATAAGAAAGAACTGCTCTCATACTACGGTCTCTCAATGAAAGATCTTTTCCCCAATACCCAAACCTATGTGCGGCCTCCCTATGATCCAAGCGATGATTTGATGAACGCAAAGATTATTAAGGCTGCGCTAAAAAGAGGTGAAACGTGGTCCGACAGCGATTTGCTTTGGGCCTTCAACGTAAAAGATAGATTGCAAAAAAATGGATTTTTAAATGGACGTTGAGGGTTTAAAAAAAACAATAGCTCTCAAAGATCCAGTAGCAACCGCTATTTACTCTTTCCTCGGCACGCTACCAGACGGTCAAGCTGCGAACGCGAAAGGTATCATGGCACAATTTTTGATCGGCAAGGCTCGGTTCTATCGTGCGAGAAAACTATTGCTTCAGCACAACTTTATTGTTGAGCATAAGAAGCATTCTGACGACGGAAGTTTTGCAGGTGTTACTTATTCGGTTTCATGTGAAACCGCTATGCCGAAAACAGCACGCCGCGTTATCGAAAAAGATGAAGCGGTGGAGTTGGCACGGAAATTGATAAGAACAACAGATAATATATCTAACGATAATATATCTAACGATAATTTAAAACCTAAGATAAAAACATTGTCGGATCGTAATGCCGAAAACGGCATCACGGCGAATTACTCTGATGAATTTAATTATTTTTGGATGATTTTCACCCCAACGTTGGGAGCGAAGGGATCTAAGAGCGAAGCGTTCAAGGAGTGGAAAAAGTTGAGGTTTACAGATTCCGATGTCGAGCAAGTGTTAAAAATCTCTCAGGCCGAATACCTTAGAAAGTGTGCGGTTCGAAAGGCTGGCGAGTGGGATCCAAACTTCCCGCACGTTTGTCGGATTCTCAAACAGCGGTTGTGGGAAACCTGGGCTGAAATGCAAGTTGCTTCCCCAACGTTAAGGGAGATAATGATTTGATCGTCGATAGAATTTCAGTTTCGGATTTTAACAAAGACACTTTGGATTCGATTCTCAAAGAAAAAACTCAGCATCGTGTCCAGTGGCTCAATCGCCACAAAGAAAAAATTCTTGCTGACTCTAGTGAGTCGGTCGCGCTTCAAGGCATCGATATGCCTTGGGAAAAACTGCACGGTCGAGTAGTCCTTCAGTTCGGCTGTGTGAGCACATTTATTGGAATTGACGGTCACAAAAAATCCAGCGTACTTAATCAGATCGCTGCCTTTGCGGCGAGAGACCATGTGGTCGGCATTTGTTCATTAGAAATGGATGTCCGGTCTGTCGGTGAACTTTTATGTAAGCAATCAACTGGTGCTGTGGACCCGACACAGGAACTCAAAGAAAAATACATTGATTACTCAGAGAACCGCATACTCGTTTACGATCATGTGGGCACTTGTAAAGTGCTAGAGGTATACGCCCTCATTTTAAAAATGACTCGGGACTACGGTGCGAAGTTTATCGTGATCGACTGTTTGCAAATGATCGAAAATGTTTGCGGTGATACAGAACGAGAACGCGAGTTTTACGCGATGATGGTGCAACTCGCAAAAGGGTACAACATTCACATAGCTATCGTGCATCACGCCAGGAAGCCTGACAAGGGCGGTGATGAGTATATACCCACCCGGTTCGATGCATTGGGTTCTGGTTCAATCTCACAACTCTCAAGCATATTAGCGATCGTTTGGTCCGACAAAAAGAAGCAGCGCCTTGAGGACATGAAAGAACTAGGGACGGAGCTCGGGCTAGATGATGAGGAATATCTCCAACGTCCAGATACACGGATAATCATCGCAAAGAATAGACATATCCCTTGGGAAAATACGGTTGGTCTCTGGCAACACAAATCCCGCCAGTTCTGCTCCACTTCAAATAAAGAAAAAATGTTTTTTAACGCTGAGTTTGGGTGATGGAAGGGCAACACTACCGAGTCCGTAACGACACGCAGATTAGCTATCTGCATAAGGCAATTGATGAGAAATTTTCCGAGCACCACGATCTCGTTGTACAAATTTTTGATGGTCGCAATCGCTCGAACGGACAGAATATGCTCCAGCACGCTATGTACCGGGAAATTGCAAAGCAGTTATATGGAAAAGATATGGAGCACGCTAAGTCTGAATGCAAACTTACTATTGGGGTTCCAATTCTTCGAGAGTCCAGCGAGAAATTCCGTGAGATATACGACAAGAACTTTGGGTTAGGACAGGGCGGTCTACCATTTGACCGAAAGTTAGAGTTAATGAGCATTATCGATGTAAGCAGTCTTTTCTCTGTCTCCCAGGCAAACGAATATATTACAAAAATTTACGACCAGTACGCAGATAAGGTTAATTGGACCGATTTTATAAAGCGCAGTAAAGAAGCGTTAACTGCGTGAAAATAATAATAGAAATCAGTGATGACGAGCTTTACGAATTCCAAGATCAGTTAGCAGAGTGGGTCGATCGCATTGAAAACGCCATTGAAAAAATCGAAGCGCAAGCCGAAGTCGAAAGCGAAACTGATTAACGACTGCGCGGTCCTTATGCAGAAATTAGTTCGGTTGAAAGCTGCTGATCATAATGGCTATTGTCAATGTGTGAGTTGCGGAACAAAAAAAAGATGGCAAGAAATGCAGGGCGGTCACTATATTGAGCGAGGTAAGACAGCAACTAAGCTGCTGGAAGAGAATATACACCCGCAATGTCCCTACTGTAATTTCAGTATGGCTCACTCAACGCACGTTAGGGAGAATTATCGAGCCTTTATGATTGATATGTATGGAGAGGATTTCCACAAAACATTGTTGCACGACGCGCTACAACCAAAAAAATATTCTATGCCAGAGATTAGGGATTTGCTTATTGAATTAAAAGACAGGGTCAAGGAACGCGAAGAAAACCTGAATGCAATTATGGTTCCGAACGAAGATGCTTACTAATGGATAAAGAAAAAATCGATGATCTTGTAGATATTTGGCTTGATACGATTCGCCGCACTGAAGTCGGTTGGCCGTCATCGTCTACCTTATCTCGGTTTATAGAGTACCGGGGTAGCTTTCAAACCTCGCAGATTGTAAGTGGTTTAGAAAAGTATGTTGATAAACAAGAAAAGACGCACGCAAAATTTGCTGACATTGATTTGGCACTCGCAGAGTTAGAGGAAAAGCGCGCGTTATCGATTTTAGGTAAGCGGTTATATCAAGGTCTGAATGATGCCGGGAAGACTTATACAAATAAGGACCGCGCCAGGTTAGTTGGACAAAATTTTAGACAGTTCGAAAACAACTTATCGGCAGCCTACAAAGACTTGGAAAAAACCCTTAAATTATTGCAAAAAAGACAAAAATACACTGTATATTCGTAGTGAAACTTAGTACGATTTTACTACTGTGGGTCTGTGTCGGTTGCTTTCGCAACATCCCGACGGCGCGGCTCACAATCTAATTTGAGAATCCCATGATAAGAGAACTCCTTAAACGCCAGGAAGGTTTGCGGCTGCATCCGTATGACGACAATGGTGATCAAAGCATCGGCTATGGAAGGAACTTAACCTCTCTCGGGCTGACAGAGCAAGAATGCGAAATGCTGTTAGATAACGATATTGAGCGAGTTGAGAACGAGGTTCGCGCTCGGTACGACTATTTCGATGACCTGTCGCCGGAACGTGCTGCCGCTGTATTGTCTTTAGCTTATAACTTGGGTGCGACCCGCCATGCTAAATTTATCAATCATCATTCAGCGATGGCTGCTCAAAATTGGACGTCGGCGGCTGCTAACATATATCCAAACTCTCTTTATGCGGAACAAGTCCCAAACAGAGCGAAAGAAATCGCAGAGATCATCCTCAACAATGAAATATGAAGTTGCTGCTACCGTAGATCGAATCATTGACGGTGACTCTATCGAGGTTACGTTATCTTTAGGTTGGTCCATGTATCACAAAACGAGCATACGGTTGCATCATGTAGACACACCGGAAATGCGTGGTGGTACAGACATCAGTAAGGCGGCTGCAAAGTTAGCGAAAGCGCACGTTGAAAAACTCACCCCGGTGGGCTCAAAGATTGTGATCGACAGTAAAAAACTCGACAAATTTGGCAGGGGTCTTGCGATTGTCACAAACGCTGATGGTGTAGACGTTGGAGAGGATCTGATCTTGAGAGGGCTTGCAGTGCGATACGACGGCGGTAACAAAGCAGAGGTCGCTGCGGCCCATGAAAAGAATTACGAACTGCTACAGGCCCAAGGCTTGATCTGATGGACACCCCGACAAATCGGATTTTGAAATCGACCCCGACAAAATGGAATGCCAAATCGACCCCGACAAAACCGACCCCGACAAATGCAAAAAAGCAAAAGGTGCGGGATTTGGAGGCACGTATACAAGAATTTATAGCGACCGGGCGAGTGGTTGGAAAGCAACCGCGACAAAAGCCGCGACAAAATCGACCGCGACAAAATGAAACCGGAAAATTAGGTGAAACTTAAAAGTTTACTCTCAGCATTTGCCCCAACGTTAGGAGGCGCGATAGGAGGCCCACTTGGATCCATAGCGATAAAAGCGGTCGCAAGTAAGCTAGGTGTCCCGGCAGAGGAAACAGCGGTCGAGAGAGCTCTGGAAACTGCTACACCGGACCAGAAAGCAGCGCTCTCTGTGGAGGACCAGGCGTTTAGCGTGAGAATGCGCGAGCTTGATATCGATGCTTTCAAACTGCAAACAGAGGATACACAACACGCGAGAGAGACTCATAAGGGCCAAATATTCCCGCAAGTGTTCGCAAGCGTATTTTTACTATTGTTTTTCTTGTATATATTTTTAATCACCGTATCGCCGCCGCAACAAGCAGACCTTGCATTATCAAATTTGATCGTCGGTAACTTAATGGCCGTGATTAGTGGGATTAGCGGCTATCTGTACGGTAGTCAAAACGGGAATAGTAAGCAATAAAAAAGGCCCTAAAAAGGGCCTTCACTGTATGTTTTTACATTAACGTTTAAATTATATGATCAAAGTATTTTTCTGCTTTTCTCACCACAGAGTCAAGTGGATCTTGTGGTTCCGTTTCGTTTAAAGCGTAAACGACCGCTTGCGTTTCTGGTAATTGGTCAAAATCCCACCATTTTTGATCATGCCAATCTTTTTTTAAATGTTTTTTGACGTCGCGTACAAATGCTTGTGTAATTTTCATAACTTGCCTCTCGGTAAATATTGATTATTTATAATAGATCTCTTATATCCTCTCTAAAACTTATTCTGCAATCACCGAGATCGAGGATAGTAATTGGATTTCTCATATCGCCTTTTCGCGCTTGGACGTTAGACCAGCCAATATATGGGAATTCACCGAGGGAACCTTTAAATGGTTTATTACATTCGGCCCATTTACCGCAATTTGATTTGAAATCGTCCAAAGTATCGCGCGTCTCTACGGTTTCATAAACGAAATCACCATATTCAGCGTCGTAGAGTTCAGATTTTGTTAGGTCATGCAGTTTTTGGAGCGTTGTTTCGTTAATCATGCTTTATCCTCCGTTAACGCAAGTTTAATTAATTTTTCCGCACTTTCCTCGGTGGGTGCTGAATCTCTCGCTAACGTGGCGCCGACAGAAATTAACGCATAAATTATCATATGTACTGGTTTATCTTGGTGAAGTTCGATTAAATCTAGAACGCTACTTTTTAATAAAGAATTTATTTCTTGTGTATCCATTTTAAACACTCCCGAAAGTGTATTGATTGTATAAGTTAACTAGTTACTATTAAACAGTCTTCGACACATAGTTCGGCTAACGCTTTGTAGGCCATCTCTCGGGCGTTTATTTCATCACCTATTGAGAAATACCTTAAAGCCGATTTTGTCATTGTTAGAGCATTATTACGCCAAAAATCGCCGCCTTTGTGCATACACGTTGATTTATGCGCAAGGATAATAAGATCTTTTGTGCTGGTTTGATTCATCATTTACGCCACCATTTTAAGAGAGATACAATTAGTATTAACGATAAACGGAGCGTCTAAAGGATCTACGCCCTGGCCCT
>Ga0213863_10000395_pt1 | contig 33517 bp, 30 predicted proteins | sample PICome_8_FD_160128 | JGI IMG/M metagenome (GOLD analysis project Ga0213863, IMG submission 160128) | Coastal seawater microbial communities near Pivers Island, North Carolina, United States - PICO497 | ecosystem: Environmental > Aquatic > Marine > Coastal | place: USA: North Carolina... | reverse complement strand
ATAATCGCTCGGAGTAGAGGGCGGTTTAACTGACCATCGGCGAGAATAATATTGGCAACGGCGAAGTGGCTGGCAATACTTGCCAGAGCAGGCATCCCCGGTTCAACCACCGCGCGCGAGGCCTGATCTGCATCCACAGAGTTAATGCCCAATTGTGCAAACACTTTGGCAACAGTGCTTTTGCCACTGCCAATGCCGCCGGTAAGGCCCACAATAAAAGGAGTTTTATTCACGCGTATGTCCTGTGACAAAATGCTCAGTCGCTGGAGAATCTTTTACAGAGAGCAACAGTATATGACTGGAAATAGCCTACCATTACAGATTAAATAGGCCCAGATACCTCTCCAGAATGGTATCACCCCAGACAAAGGCAATCCAACCAGCTATGGCTAAAGAGGGGCCAAAGGCCATAGGGTTGTCTTTTTTGTGAGCCCCGAAAACAATGCCAGCAATGCCCACGGCAGCGCCCATTGCGGTTGATAGCAAAATGATCAGCGGCAGCATCTGCCAGCCCATCCAAGCTCCCAGCGCCGCCAGTAACTTAAAGTCCCCGTAGCCCATGCCCTCCTTGCCCGTTATTAACTTAAAGGCCCAGAACACCAGCCAAAGGCTAAGGTAACCGGCAATTGCGCCAACCACAGCGCTGTTAAGACTGACAAAGCTGCCATTGAGGTTGGCAAACAGTCCCAGCCATAATAGAGGCAGGGTAATTTGATCAGGCAGGAGTTTTTCATGCAGATCAATGCCTGTTAGTACCAGCAAGCTATAAGAAAAAATCACAGCGTAGAGACTGGTGGTACTAAGGCCGTATTGATAGACAAAAAATGCGGCTATCAACCCTGCCAGCAATTCCACCAGAGGGTACTGTATTGAAATGGGCTCGGCACAGGCTTTGCATCGGCCCCTAAGAAATAGATAGCTGATAACAGGAATATTGTGATGAGGCTTGATGGCCACTCCACAAGAAGGGCAGCGGGAAGCTGGTTTGCTGATGGTGATTAGGGCCTCAGTTTCTGGTGTCAGGCCCAAAAAATCTCGCGAGTCTCGTCGCCAGTCCGCATGCATCTGTTTAGGCAGGCGTAAAATCACGACATTTAAAAAACTACCGATCAAAAGGCCAAAAATAGCACCTATTGCGGCCAGCATAGATTGAGATAGCCCTAATTCAAGTTCCATGGACAATCTTTCCTTGTGAAATCAGTTGAACCCTGCGCCCTTTAGCATCGCCTGAGAGCCTGAATGGTCGCAGGATAAACCAGCAACTATGAATATACTAGACTAGCTTTCTGGCAAACCCCTAAACCACGTTGCCCAGTTGGAAGATTGGCAGATACATAGCAATCAGCAGGCCGCCTACCAGCATGCCCAATACCGCCATAATCATTGGCTCCAGGAGGCTAGTGAGATTGTCGACCGAATTGTCCACGGCTTCCTCATAATGCAGAGCCGCTTTTTCGAGCATCTCGTCCAGGGCGCCAGATTCTTCACCAATAGCCGCCATCTGATGCAGCAGGGTAGGGAACATCTCGCGCGCCTTGATCGCTTGTTGCAGTTGAATACCAGTCATCACCTCATCGCGCACCAACATAATGGCATCCCTGTAAAGTCGATTGCCCGCGGCCCCAGCCACCGACTCCAGAGCATCCACAATGGGCACGCCAGCAGAAAACGTGGTAGCCAGAGTGCGAGAAAAACGAGCAATTATTGAGTTGTATAAAATAGCGCCTACCACCGGTAGTTTCAGCATATATTTGTCCACCAAGTAAGCGAACTTTTCCGAGCGAAACCGGGCCTCACGAAACGCAATTAACCCAGCTCCTAGGCAAAAAAACACAAGCATCCAGGACTCCTGCAATGCATCTGATAGTCCCAGGACAAATAAAGTAAATGCGGGTAGGTCGGCACCAAAGCCACTAAAGGTCTCGGCAAATACGGGCACCACTTTTATCAGCAGAATACCGGTAACAATAATGGCCACCACCATTACTGCAATAGGGTAGGTAAGCGCTTTTTTAATTTTGGCTTTTAGTTGTTCGGTTTTTTCTTTATAGGTTGCCACTCGGTCAAGCATGGTTTCCAGCGCACTAGCTGTTTCACCAGACTCCAAGAGGCTGCAAAATAGATCATCAAATTGACGAGGATGTTTGCGCAGCGCAGTAGCAAAACCACCACCGGCAGACACATCATCCCGAATCTCATTGATCAAAGCTTTCATGCGGGGTTTTTCTGAGCCATCGGCCACAATCTCAAAGCTTTGCACCAGAGGTTCACCGGCTTTCATCATGGTGGCAAGCTGACGTGTAAAAATCGCAATATCCGCCGGCACAATTTTTTTGTCGCGACTAAACATTGGTTTGGGCTTCTTTTTCACCGAGGTGGACATCACACCCTGTTTGCGAAGCTGAGCTTTGGCGCTGACCAGGGTATCTGCTCGCACTTCGCCATCGACTCGCTCCCCTTTGCGATTTTTACCTCTAAAGGTAAACAAAATTGTCTCTGCAGCACTAGCCATAATCTAATCCTTGGTAATTCGGTTTGCTTCTTCAATACTAATCAATCCCTGAGCCGCTTTGCGCAGCGCAGAGACTCGCAATGTTCTAAATCCCTCTTGCAGAGCCGCCTCTAAAATATCAAGAGAGCTGCCGCCCTGCATAATAATCTTGGACAGAGCTGGGGTTATTTTTAGGGTTTCATAGACACCCACCCGACCTTTGTAACCATTGGTGCAACTGGGGCAGTCCGCGGCTTTAAATAAAGTAAAATCTTCCCGAGCAATGCCAATTTCATCAAAGCCCTCTTCACTGAGCACCTTGTCAGGAATATCCTCAATAGGCACCCGGCAGTTAGAGCAAAGTTTGCGGCCCAAGCGCTGGGCAATGATTAGGTTCACCGATGTGGCTACATTAAAACTGGGGACACCCATATTGAGTAAACTGGTTAGAGTTTCCGGGGCACTGTTGGTATGCAGGGTAGACATCACCAAGTGACCGGTCTGGGCGGCCTTGATGGAAATCTCAGCGGTTTCAAGATTATGTATCTCACCCACCATCACCACGTCCGGATCTTGGCGCAGGAACGAGCGCAAAGCCTCGGCAAAACTTAGGCCTACGCGCATATTGATCTGGGTTTGGTTAATGCCGTCCATATTGATTTCAATAGGGTCCTCGGCAGTTGAGATATTACGCTCTGGGGTATTGAGAATATTTAACCCAGTGTAGAGGGACACAGTTTTACCACTGCCTGTGGGGCCGGTTACCAAAATCATACCCTGGGGTCTTGCCAGTGCCTCCATGTACAGGGCTTTTTGATCATCCTCATAGCCCAGCGCATCAATGCCCAGTTTGGCACTTGAAGCATCGAGAATACGCAGCACGATCTTTTCGCCAAATTGCAGGGGCAAAGTATTAACTCGAAAATCAATAGACTTGTTTTTCGATAGCTTGAGCTTTACCCGACCATCCTGAGGTATGCGCCGCTCGGAGATATCCATGCGTGACATAACCTTTAAGCGGGCGGCTAAACGCTGGGCTAAGTTGGCCGGAGGTTTGGCGATCTCGCGCAAAATACCATCAACCCTAAAGCGTACCCGGTAGCTTTTTTCGTAGGGCTCAAAATGAATATCTGATGCCCCAAGCTTGATGGCATCCACCAGCATTTTATTAATAAAGCGCACAATGGGCGCCTCGTCATCTACATTGCTATCGCCAGCGCTGGCATCATCCTCCTCAACCGCTTCCATATCCAGATCATCAAGATGGATATCATCAACAGTGCCCAAAACTTCGCCAATATCTTTGTCGGCATTTCCCTCTAGCCACTTGTCCAGTGCCTTGGTAATGATGGAGTAAAGAACGAGCACCGGCTCGACGGCGATACCAGTCTGAAACTGGACTTCATTGAGGGCACGATGATTGGTGGGGTCGGTGATAGCAACAAACAGTCGATTGCCTCGATGTATCAGTGGCATTATTTGGTGCTTTTTAAGTAACTTGCTGTCGATCAGATCTCTGGGAATATTGTCGTGGTTGTGATGTTCAAGAGAGTAAATCGGAATGCCAAATTCTTTGGCCGCGCAATTGCCAATGGCTTTATCAGAGACCAGGTTTTTTTCACACAGATATTGAACCAGAGAAATATTGGCGGTCTTGGCGGAAGAGCTGGCGGCTTCCAAATCCTGAGCTTCGATCAGATGATCATCTACCAATCGTTTGGGCAGTCCATGCAGTGCTATTGGCGCCATATTCATAGATATCTACCTTCCCTGATAAAAAAACAATTACCGAGATTCTACTTGTCAGTACAAAAATCTGGAGTGAGAAAAATCACAGAGCCAAAAATAAACTGTGATCAATTTAACGCTTTATTTAAAAACAGTTAGCAGGGTGCAGTTGCGGATAGCAAGACAAACGCCGCCGACAAAAATTGTCACAAACTGACCCAAAAGGCTTATCGGCTGTAGAGAAAAAGCCGTCGATTATGGGCTGAAATATGTTAAGTATCTGAAATTAATAGAGTTTAAATTTTTGGCATGGGATTTGCGGTACAGCTTGATAGTGCAATGTGATAAACGCATTTTGCCAGTTAACGGGAATTAACACTGCTACTAGCAGTAATGACTTTATTTGGAGATACAAAAATGAAAAAGCAACAATCAGGTTTTACCCTTATCGAATTAATGATCGTGGTCGCTATTATTGGTATTTTGGCTTCGGTTGCTCTTCCTGCTTATCAAACCTACACACAGAAGGCTCAGTTTACGGAAGTAGTCCTTGCTACAAGTGCACCAAAAGCCGCAGTGGAAATTGGGGTTCAGACTGGCGTTGCACTGGCCGATCTAGATGGTGGTTCTAATGGAGTTATCGATTTAGGTGCTACTGGTGTTGTCACTACTGTAGAGACCGTTAATGGTGTTATCACTGCAACTGGTACAGCGGCTGTGGGCAGCTTTACTTACATTTTGACGCCAACCGTTATTAACGGCCAGGTTCAATGGGCGAGTTCAGGAACCTGTGTAGCCAATGGTGTATGCTAATCTCAATTGCTGAAACTATTTAGAAAATAAAAAGGCGCCTACTTTTAAAGTAGGCGCCTTTTTTACATCTAAAAGTTTTGTGAGTACATCAGATCAATCGCATTGATAAATCAATCGCCTGAATATGCTTGGTTAAACTACCAGAAGATATATAGTTAACCGCCGAACTCAAATATTGCCCAACAGTACCAGCATCAATATTTCCTGACACCTCCACTTTGGTTTTGCCAAAATCAATATCCCGCAATGCTGCTATGGCCGCCGGCGAAAAATTATCGAGCATCACCACATCAGCCTGCGCTGCCAATGCCTGGCGAAGTTCATCCACAGTCTCTACCTCAACCTCCACCAGCTTATCAGCGGCAATTGCTCTCGCCTGCAAAACAGCCTGAGCAATACCACCGCAGGCAGCAATATGATTTTCTTTGATCAAAAATGCATCGTAGAGACCAATTCTATGGTTGTCACACCCCCCCACAGTCACCGCATATTTTTGTGCCCGTCGCAGGCCGGGGATGGTTTTCCTGGTGTCCAGAATCTTAATATCAGAGCCTTGCACCAGATTGGCATATTGGCGCGCCAAGGTGGCCGTGGCTGAAAGAGTCTGCAAAAAATTAAGCGCAGTGCGCTCACCAGTCAGCAGTGTTCGGGCATTGCCTTTTAGACTAAACAGTTTTTGATTGGGGCTTACCAGCTCACCTTCTTCAATATGCCATTCAATATCGGTTGTCGGGTCCAACTGTCTGAATACTTCATCAACCCAGGGGCGGCCACAGATTACCGCCGCATCTCGGCAAATCACCGATGCATTGGCCTGCTTTTGCTGCGGAATTAGCATGGCAGTGATATCACCGGCGCCAATATCTTCTTGCAGTGCACGGGCAATACACTGGGGGATATCTGCAGCGGTGTCTGGGGGTAAGTTATTGTGGCTCATGGAATTTTTGGTACCAATGCTGATGAAAACGAATTGTCGCCGGTGTTTCGCCGACGCAGTATAACAGCAATATTACAATTGGATTTTTCCAGTTGATCTGTTTCAATGCCGCTAGGAGTTTTTAAATCTTTTTACTTAAAGCGAGACCTAGTGAAAAGTGGATGCGCCAAAGGGTTGGCAGGGGCAATGAGCGGGAAATCTAGTTATACAAAAAAATAGCTTATCAGCGCGCTGCGGCAGTCCTGTCGGCGGCATCTTGAATCTGTCTTTGCAGCCTTCTTTGATCGATCATCTGCCTCCCTGTTGGCTATGGCTGCCAATGCGCAAACCAACCGCCTGCAAACTCTTTATCTTGATGCCCAGCGTCTGGTGCGATCCCGCCGCGGCGTTATTGAAGCCCAGGTGGCCGAGAAAATGCTGGGTAGCTTTGCGGTTTTACATGGCAATATTGTCGTTTCGGAGACTGCCCGGGCAAGCCAAAGCACTCCCTATAATCATCTAGAGTTGTTGGGCAACGAGGATCTGGAAGTGATGATCGCCCTAGATAATGGCTCGACCAAAGCACTAGAAACCTACAAAAAACCACTGTATCTGTTGCACAAGCGCTTTGAAACCTTGGTGGGTACAGCAATTTCCCGCCCTATACCTTTATCCCCAGATGGGTTGATGGAATCCTTTGCGGAAGCCGTAGCCGACGGCATGATCGCCGTAGAAATACAGGTAGAACTGATCAATCTTTTTAACGATCTCTGCTTCGACCGCAATTACGGAAACCTCCTAGAGAGCGCCAACCAACTTCTTGAAGAGGCAGGTATTTTTCCGGCTGGGGATAACAGCCCTGGGCTTAATGAAAGCCCTGAGCTAAAGAAAAGCCCTGAGCATACAAAAAGCCCCTATAGAGCACCCAGGCCCGATCATAATTCAGACCAGCTCAGCGCGCTCCCAAATCATCAAATTCAATCTCTGGTGGACAAGCTCAGCCCCAAAATAACTCCAGAGCCCTTGTCCGAGAGTCAGCCCGCCAGCGGCAATAACAGAATCCAAACCCAGCTCTTAACAAGACTGGCGGCGATTCTCGAAAATACCTCTAATCCGGTCAGCAGTCAGCAGAATATTTACTGGGACAAGCAGCAGCTATTCTCCGAGATAGATCGTCTGATCCATGGCCTGCTCAACGCTGACACAGCCAGCGATGCCACGCCAATGGTCTCTGGGCAGATGACGCGACAATTGGAGCAGATACTCAGTGAGGTCCATGCCGAAGGCAGTCACGAGTTACACAGCAATGATGCCAGTGTCTTTCAAGTGGTGGGCAACACCTTCTCCAGGTTTGGCTGTGCCAATGGAATGGCCCCGGATGCGCAGCAGGTGTTTAACCGCTGTGAGCTGCCATTATTAAAACTGGCGCTGGATAAACCCGCATTGCTAGAACAGGAAAATCATCCAATCCGGCGGCTATTTAACGAGATGGCTGAATACGCCATTAGCCTTGAGCAGGGCAGCTGAGCCGACGATAAAGTTTATCAGCAGATGCTTAAATTATCAGAAAAAATGTTGAGCGATACATTTAGCGATAATCAGATCCCGCGCAGGCTTACCGATTTTATGGCGGCAGTGGACGATGATCGTCGCCTGACCAGACTGCAAGAGCAACGTCAGCTAGAGGAAGTGGCGGCGCGGGAAAAAATAAACTGGGCTCATACCAGGGTCGAAAAAGAAATTAATGACCGCTTATTGGGCCGAGAGCTGCCCGTAGCTATTCTTAATTTTGTCGAGCAGCACTGGTGCAAGGTTTTGCATATTGCCCATCTTCGCGGTGGTGAAGCCAGCGGTGAGTGGCGTCGAGCACTGCGTATTCTGGATCGACTGCTTGAAGTGCTGAGAGTGGATTTGGTGCTTAGATACAAAAATGCCATTACTCAGGTGCTGGAGGATATCGATGGCTGTCTGCGGCATATTGCCGTTGATGATCTGCAGCGCAACGATCAGATGGACCGATTGCAGTTTATCCTCAGGCCGATCCTGCCCACAAATGTCACTCCCATAGGGGAGGGTAAAAAGCGTTCTCCATCAGCAGACTGTAGTTTGGTTTCCCGTATGCAAATAAAGTCTGGCTCAGATATCCGACGCATGGTGATTGCCAAGGTGCAAACAGAAATGCCCGGAGAGAATATTGCCGATGCTGTAGAAAGAGTGGAATCCCTAGACTTTAAAACCCAGCAAAGTCTGGGCTCAATGCAAAAGGGTTGTTGGATTGAATTATCGGATGATATAAAGTCTCGAAGGCGAGGTAAGTTAGCAGGTATTGTAGGTCCCGCATGGAAATACGTATTTGTTAACAACAAAGGCAAATTGGTTGCTGAACTCAATCGCGCGCGACTTGCCGCTGAGTTAGATGAGGGCAAAGTTACTCTGCTCGACAACAGTAATTTGTTTGACAAAGCCATCAAGGCGGCCATAGACGATATTAAAGAGTTGTCTGTTGCCAGTTAGCCGTTGGCGCAACAGGATTGATTATGAAAATTGCACAGGGTTGGCTCGATGGCTGTACCCAATTGCTATCACCCAACACAGATTCACGGCCGGACGAGGCCGATATCAGTTTGCTAGTGGTGCACAATATCAGCCTACCTCCGGAGCAGTTTGGGGGGCCGCATATTGCTGAGTTGTTTTGCAATAATCTGGACCCTGATGCCCATCCTTATTTTGCAGATATTGCCCAGCTGAAAGTGTCGTCTCATCTGCTCATTGATCGACATGGCAATATCACCCAGTTTGTCCCCTTTCATCAAAGAGCTTGGCATGCAGGAGTTTCTGCGTTTGAGGGGCGCACTAATTGCAATGATTTTTCTATTGGTATTGAGCTTGAAGGGGCGGATAATATCCCCTACAGCAATGTTCAATACGCAGTCCTGGCAGAGGTTACAGATGCTATTCAAGCCCAGTATCCGTCAATCACCACTGATCGGATTGTCGGCCATGAGGATATAGCCCCAGGCCGTAAAACGGACCCAGGGCCGGCGTTTGACTGGTCCAGATATAAACAGGCGCTGAGTTAGCGCAAGGGAAATTATGAACTTTTTGATTGTGCTATTGGCAATTGTCACGCTGGAAGCTTATTCCCATTTGGGGGCAATACAGCGAGACGATTGGTTGCGCAACTGGCATCAGGCGCTTCTCAGAATAAAATTAAACTCCCCCTGGCTTCAGGTTTTTTCCTTTGTGGCAGTGCCGGCGTTAGGTCTTTCTCTGCTGATTAGCACCCTGGAGCATAACCATTGGGGCCTGCTGTTGTTCGCTCTTGAACTCTTGGTTTTACTCTACGCCTTGGGGCGGGGCAATCTCGACACCCAGATTGCGCTGTTCACTTCAGACCTCAAGCGGGATGATCTGCAAGCAGCTTTCCATGATGCGGCCGTTTTTAACACAGCTCACCGCGAAGGTTTTGCTGCGAATGTAGATGAATTCAAAGACGAGGTTTTTGCGGCGCTGCCCTACCGGATCTTCGAGCGAACCTTTGTGGTGGTGTTTTGGTTCTTCTCTCTCGGGGAGCCATTGGCGCTGGCCTATAGGATGTTAGCTCTGCATGGGGATATGGCGTTGGCCAGAGATAGGGATGACAACAATGTGCCAAACCAATGCAATAAACACTGCGCCAAACTACTGTGGCTCTTGGAATGGCTTCCGGTAAGAGTACTGGGAATGACCCTTGGTCTCATGGGCAACTTCTCCCAGACCATATCCACTGTTCGCGATTTATTGTTTTGTCGCCACACGGGCACTGCAGCGTTTTTGCGCCGTGCGGTACAGGGGTCTCTGCAAGATTGGGATACCAACTCTAAGCCAGATGCCCAGCTAAGTAGTCATGAGGTCACAGCAATGGTGTCCCTGTTCCGTCGCGCCATGACCACTTGGCTCGTTGTGATTGCTCTATTGGTGATCCTCAGCTAGAAGCCGAATTTTTGTCCCCATGCCAAGGGGCGACTTTAAATAGCAACAACATACCTGGCACTGCAAGTGCGGTGCACAGGTAAAAGAAGTTTTCCCAACCCACGCCTTCAACCACCACGCCGCTAAGGGAGCTAGCCAATGTTCGCGGCACCGCGGTGAGTGCCGTAAACAGTGCGAACTGCGTGGCGGCATAAGCTGGATTTGTTGTCCGCGCAATAAACGCGATAAAGGCCGCAGTGCCTAGGCCAACACCAAGATATTCAAAACCAATGACCAGCCCCAGCAGCCAGATACCCTCGCCAACGCGAGCCAGCAGGGCAAAGCCTAAAATTGACAGTATTTGAACCATCCCAAATAGCCATAGCGCCCGATTGATGCCGATTTTGAGCATGATAATCCCACCCAAAATGCCACCGATAATCATTGGCCAGAGGGCTGCATTTTTTGCAACTAGGCCAATCTCAGTTTTACTGAAACCCATATCTAGATAAAACGGTGTGGCCAGTGCCGTCGCCATACTGTCGCCCAGTTTGTACAGAAGCATAAACAACAGAATAAGAGCGGCCTGTTTTACACCTTGACGGCCGGTAAACTCTTTAAATGGCTTGATAGTTGCGTCGCGTAAATTGGTGGGGTGCTTGGCTTCCAATTTGGGCTCAGAAATACTCAGGGTTAGAGCGAGGCCAGCCAGCATAAAGCCGGCAGTGACGATAAATACCGATGACCAAGGCAGGCTGTCAGCTAGAACAAGTGATAGGGAGCCGGGGACCAATCCAGCAATCCGGTAGGCATTAACATGGACCGAATTGCCCAGGCCCAGTTCTGCGTCGGGCAATATCTGGCGACGATAGGCATCCAGCACAATATCCTGAGTTGCGCTTAAAAATGCGATAAGAATGCACAGATATGCGATGTCCCAAATCTGTGTCTGTGGATCAAAGAATCCCAGTGTGCTGATCGCCGCAAGCAGAGCAATCTGAGTTATCAGCATCCAACTGCGGCGCAGCCCAGGGCGATAATTAAACAGCGATAGCTGGTAGCGATCCAGCAGTGGAGACCAAAAAAATTTCCAAGTATAGGGCAGGCCAATCAGTGCAAAAGCACCGATTTCCGCAAGCCCAACTCCTTCGGTTCGCAGCCAGGCAGGCACCAGTGAAATCAGCAGATACAGCGGCAAGCCCGAGGCAAAGCCGGTAAATATACAAATTAACATGCGGCGATTCAGCAGTGCCTCACGGATGTTTGGTGAATTCATGTAAAGTCCTGTTTAAGGTCGCCATCTGTATTGGGCAAGGCGGACACGGCTGCCTTTAACCACCAGCCCTTCTTCTTGTAAGCGCGCTTTTTGCCTTTTAAATCCCTCGCTATCCGGAGGCATGCTTATGTTACCCGAGGCATTGATCACTCTATGCCAGGGTAAGTTGCTCTCTTTGGGCAGAAGGCGCAGGGTTCGACCCACCAAGCGGGCGGCTCGGGGCAAACCGGCTAACTCGGCCACCTGCCCGTAGGTGACCACCATGCCGCAGGGTATGGCTGCCAACACGGCATAGATCCTCTGCTCTGGCTCAATGTCACTCATGGGACAAGACTACGCTAATAACGCAGATGTTGAAATAGTGGAAACAACCCCAGTACTATAGAGCAGGGTTTTGGAGATACCAGATGCGCTATTTATTTTTACTATTTATTGCGATGCCGATCATCGAGATGTGGCTGCTGATTTCGGTGGGCACAGAGATCGGTGCGCTGGCCACTATCGGCCTGGTATTACTCACCGCTCTGATTGGTGTCCAACTACTCAGAGAACAGGGCTTTAATACGCTGTGGGGTGGCCGCCGCAAACTTGAGGAAGGGGAGTTACCAGCTCAGGAAATTATCGAGGGTATTATTCTCGCAGTTTCCGGTGCGCTGCTGCTAACGCCGGGCTTTGTCACAGATATTATTGGATTTGCAGGGCTTATCCCGCCCATAAGAGTCCTGTTTGTAAAACAGATGCTCCGCCGAATGGTCGTCACAGATCTGCAGGGTAATCAGTTCCGCCCCGGTGCTCAGAGCAATAAGTCCAGTGCAGATGGGGTTATTGAGGGTGAATCTTGGGAAGAGAAGGACGGCATCGATAAGCCCGACCGATAAAAACAGACTAATTAAAAGAAAAAAACCACTTGGGCCTTGAAAAATCTGGGCCTCGTCACCATATGACTACTTAATTGCGAAGAAAGTTGTCTCGCAAGTAACTGTCGAATATTGCAGATAGATAAATCGGAGATACAAACTATGAAAATTCGCCCATTACATGATCGAGTGATCGTGCGTCGCGAGGAAGAAGAGCAAAAAACTGCAGGCGGGATTTTGTTGCCCGGCTCAGCCCAGGAAAAACCCAATCAAGGCGAAGTTGTTGCCGTAGGCAGCGGCCGTGTTTTGGATAACGGCGAAGTCCGTGCCATCGACGTAAAGGTTGGCGATACCGTGGTATTTGGCCAATACGCTGGCAACGACAAAATCGACGTTGACGGTGAAGAGCTGATTATTCTCAGTGAGAGCGATATTAAGGCTGTAGTAGAAGCCTAATATAGCCCCAGTTTATATAAAGTATTAAGTGAATTTTTGTAACGGATTTTTGGAAGGAAAAGAATCATGGCAGCTAAAGAAGTTAAATTCGGCGACAGCGCTCGCCAGGGCATGTTAGAAGGTGTAAACGTTCTAGCCAATGCCGTAAAAGTAACCCTGGGCCCTAAAGGCCGCAACGTAGTACTGGACAAAGCCTTTGGCGCTCCAACCGTCACTAAAGACGGTGTATCTGTCGCTAAAGAGATTGAACTGAAAGACAAGTTCGAAAACATGGGTGCGCAGATGGTTAAGGAAGTGGCTTCAAAAGCCTCTGACGACGCCGGTGACGGCACCACCACTGCAACAGTTCTGGCTCAGACCATTGTTAACGAAGGCCTGAAATCTGTTGCTGCTGGTATGAACCCAATGGACCTTAAGCGCGGCATCGACAAAGCCGTGATTGCTGCAGTTGCAGAGATTGCCGCTATTGCCAAGCCTTGTGCCGACAGCAAAGAGATTGCTCAGGTAGGTACTATCTCCGCCAACAGCGATGCTCATGTGGGCGATATTATTGCCGAAGCTATGGGCAAAGTGGGCAAAGAAGGTGTTATCACTGTTGAAGAAGGCACTGGCCTGGAAAATGAACTGGATATCGTTGAAGGTATGCAGTTTGACCGCGGTTACCTGTCTCCTTACTTTATCAATAACCAAGAGAGTATGAGCACTGAGCAAGAGAGCCCATTGATTCTGTTGGCTGATAAGAAAATTTCTAATATTCGTGAGCTGCTGCCATTGCTGGAAGCTGTTGCTAAAGCCGGCAAGCCCCTGTTGATTATTGCTGAAGATGTTGAGGGCGAAGCGCTGGCAACTCTGGTAGTTAATAACCTGCGCGGTATTGTTAAAGTTGCCGCTTGTAAAGCGCCTGGCTTTGGCGATCGTCGCAAAGCCATGCTGGAAGATATTGCCATCCTGACTGGCGGTACTGTAATCAGCGAAGAAGTTGGCCTTGATCTTGAGAGCGCCACCATCGAGCACCTAGGTACTGCCAAGCGCGTCAGCATGACCAAAGAAGCCACTACATTGGTTGATGGTGCTGGTGAAGCTGCTGCAATCGAAGCTCGCGTTAAGCAGATTCGTGCGCAGATCGAAGAGACTAGCTCAGATTATGACCGTGAAAAACTGCAAGAGCGCGTAGCCAAGTTGGCTGGTGGTGTTGCGGTGATCAAAGTGGGCGCAACCACTGAAATCGAAATGAAAGAGAAGAAAGCTCGCGTTGAAGATGCTCTGCATGCAACTCGCGCTGCCGTTGAAGAAGGTGTTGTGCCTGGCGGTGGTGTTGCTCTGATTCGAGTGCTACAGACCATTGAATCTATTGTTGGCGACAATGACGACCAGACAGTGGGTGTGGGTATTGCCCGCCGCGCCATGGAAGCGCCACTGCGTCAGATCGTTGAAAATGCTGGTGAAGAAGGTTCAGTTGTTGTGGACAAAGTTAAGCAGGGCGAAGGCAACTTTGGTTACAACGCTGGCTCTGGTGAATACGGCGATATGATCGCGATGGGTATTTTGGATCCCGCTAAAGTAACACGTACTGCACTTCAGGCAGCGGCTTCAATTGCTGGCCTGATGATTACCACAGAAGCTATGGTTGCTGATTCTGCTGATGAGGGTGGCGCTCCGGCGATGCCTGATATGGGCGGAATGGGTGGCATGGGCGGAATGGGCGGCATGATGTAACAGTCTGCTCCAAAAGAAGTACCGGAAAGCCCTGTATCCTTTGATACGGGGCTTTTTTGTTTGGTCCGCAAAGGATCCTGTGGTGTTTTAGCTCATCAAATGTGCCAATAGCCGCGCCGGGCAAGGTCTATCTGAAGTATTTACCCTGTTTAAAAATAAAAAGTGCCTCTGCAGGCCCACCTTGTGTTGCTATTTCATGTGGTTTGCAGAACAATTGCCGGGATAAAAAAATACGTCCCTTGGGGAAACACTTTAATAGGAGTTGTCATGACTGTTGAATTAATTAATTTTCTAGCTCGTTGGAGCCATGTGCTGTTCGGTATTGTCTGGATCGGCATGCTTTACTACTTTAACTTTGTTCAGGGCGGTTACTTCAAACAAGCCTCTGCCGAAGGTCTGGCTGATGCAAAAGCCAAATTGGCGCCAAGTGCTCTATGGTGGTTCCGCTGGGGCGCAATGTTTACCTTTATCACTGGTCTGTATTTGCTGCACAGCATCTCTAATGTATTGAACAATTACATTGTTGTTGGTGTTGCCATGGGTACATTGATGGCCGCTAATGTATGGATGGTTATCTGGCCTGCGCAACGTATTGCGCTAGGTATCGAAGAAGGTGGTGACAAAGCTGCTGCTGCGGCAAAAGCACTGCTGGCTTCGCGCACCAATACATTGTTCAGTGCACCTATGCTGTTCGGCATGTTGGCTGGCCCCCATTATGGTCAGTATGGTACTGAAGTGGGCGGCACTGGTTTGACTGTGATGCTGGTTATTGTTCTGGCTCTTGAGCTTAATGGCCTGAAAGGCAAACAGGGTCCAATGACTACCGTTAACGGTGTAATTGGCTCTAGCCTGGCGCTGACTGCTGTTATGGTTGCATTGCTTACCGCACTCTAATCCAAGCAGTTTGTTATCGAAAACCAGCGCCTCGGCGCTGGTTTTTTTATGGCCTGATTTTTTTGTTCCGATTTTTTTAAACTGAGGAGATATGGGCGTATAATTAGGGTTCATCGAATCGGTGCATCAACTGGAAAACCAAGCTATGAATAACAAACGCATAAACCCCATTGTCGCTGATCGCGACGATATGATTGGGCGCTCCATTCCAGAGTCAAAGGCAGATAAGCCAGCGGCAAAAAAAGCGAATGGCGGCAATGCTGGTGCTGGTATGTCGGGGCTGTGGAAATTTATGGTATTGGTGGTGTTTTTTGGGCTGGCCGGAGGCGCAGGGTTTGGTTGGTTGCAGTATCAGGATCTGGCGACAAAACACAACTCGCTGCAGCAGCGTTTTGAGCTGCTGGAATCCCGCCTGAGTAGCACTGATGAATCTGTTACTCAGTCCGGTGCGGCCATGCAGCTCAATATCAGCAAGCAGGGCGACGAGCTGAAAAAGCACTGGAGTGAGATCAGAAAACTCTGGGGTGTCACCAACGATATCAATAAAGGCAAGATTGAGAAAAACAAGCAGGACATTTCTTTTCTGGCCAGCAAGCGCAATGCATTGGAAGCTACAGTTGCTAAAGATGCCAAAAGTCTCAGTGCGCTGAGCGCGAACTATCTGAGTATCAGCGCCGATATTGATGCAGTCAATGGCAGCCTGGCGGCTCAGACAGACGGGCTCAATCGTTTAAAAGCCTCATTGACTCGTATGGATCGTGACCTGAAAAACAATGCCGAGGCCGTGCAGTCTATGGAAGCATTCCGTCGTCAGATCAATCAAAAAATCTATGCTTTGGAACAGCGTATTGCTCAGCCGGCCCCTATCCCCAACCCAACCCCAAAGATCCAGTAACCAATATGACTATTATTCGTCAACAAGATGTTATTCAAAGTGTTGCAGATGCTCTGCAATATATTTCTTACTATCATCCAGCAGATTTTATCAAAGCGGTAAAAGAAGCCTACGATCGTGAGGAGTCAAAGTCCGCCAAGGACGCTATGGCCCAGATTCTTATTAATTCTCGCATGTGCGCTATGGGCCATAGGCCGATCTGCCAAGACACAGGTATTGTTACCGTGTTTGTGAAAGTGGGCATGCAGGTGCAGTGGGACGCAGAGATGAGTCTGACCGACATGGTCAATCAGGGTGTTCGCCAAGCCTACACCCACCCGGATAATATTTTACGTGCGTCGATACTCGCCGATCCTGATGGTGCTCGCAGTAACACCGGCGACAATACCCCGGCCGTGATTCATTATGAAATTGTGCCTGGCGACAAAGTAGAAATTAATGTGGCGGCTAAGGGCGGCGGTTCAGAAGCCAAGTCAAAGTTTGCCATGTTGAACCCCTCAGACTCTGTGGTTGATTGGGTGCTCAATGTTGTACCCACCATGGGTGCGGGCTGGTGCCCGCCGGGGATACTGGGCATTGGCCTTGGTGGCACAGCAGAAAAAGCCATGCTGATGGCCAAAGAAGCTTTGTTGGAACATATTGATATTCAGGAACTGCAAGCCAAAGGCGCCGATAACCGCAATGAAGAGCTGCGTCTAGAACTCTTCGACAAGGTCAATGCGCTGGGTATAGGTGCTCAGGGCTTGGGTGGTGTGACCACAGTGCTAGACATTAAAATTAAAGACTATCCATCCCATGCGGCCAACAAAGCAGTGGCGATTATTCCCAACTGTGCCGCTACCCGTCATGCGCATTTTGTACTGGATGGCTCTGGCCCTGCGCAGCTTGATCCGCCAAATCTTGAAGACTGGCCCGACATCACTTGGGAGACCGATGAATCGGTGCGCCGAGTCAATCTGGATACAGTAGCTCAACAAGATATTGAGCAGTGGAAGCCGGGCGATACGTTATTGTTGTCGGGAAAAATGCTGACTGGTCGCGATGCGGCCCACAAAAAAATGACCGATATACTCGCTCGAGGCGAAGAGCTGCCTGTCGATTTGAACGGGCGCTTTATCTATTATGTCGGCCCGGTAGATCCCATTGGTGATGAAGCTGTGGGGCCTGCAGGTCCAACCACGGCCACGCGCATGGATAAGTTCACTCGCACCATGCTGGAAGAGACAGGCTTGATGGGGATGATCGGTAAAGCTGAGCGGGGGCAGATGGGCATTGATGCCATCAAAGACAATGCAGCAGTGTATTTGATCGCTGTGGGTGGTGCTGCTTATCTGGTCTCCAAAGCGATAACCAATGCTGAGGTAATAGCGTTCCCAGAGTTGGGAATGGAAGCGATTTATGAATTCGAGGTTAACGACATGCCGGTGACTGTCGCCGTGGATACTGCGGGCGAGTCAGTGCATCGCATTGGCCCGGAACTATGGCAAGCCAAGATAGAAGAAAAGGCTCTCAAGATCGGATAGCACAAGCCCGTATGTTATTATATGTATTTGAATACCGGCGAATCAGTATCTAAACTTATTCTAAGCTCTAATACCAGAGTGGTGACAGCCCAGATGGGCATTTATATTTAAAGGAAAAGCAATTATGAAAACATTTTATTCAGTGCTCGTAGCTCTGGTTATTTCAGTATCGGGCACTGTATCCGCTTCGGATAATTGGTACCTAGGCGCGACGGCGGGCCATTATGTCCTAGATAGCGATCGGGCCATCGAAGGAGATTTCGAAAGCAATCATGCGGGCCTGCAGCTGGGTCGGTTTGTCGCTGAAGACGTGGCAATTGAATTGGGTTACGGCTACACGTTGGGCCATGATGACTTCGATGTTATTACTCTGACGTCAGTAATGTGGATGGGCGAAGCCTCTTCCCAGTGGCGTCCCTATGTGATGCTGGGTCTTAACCAGTACGACTTTGACACAGTATCCAACCTCGCGGCAGACCAAGACGATGAGACAACTCAGGTTATGGCTGGAATGGGTGTTGGCACCGATATTAATGACGCTTTCCAATTCCGTGCGGACCTACGTGGTATGGTCGGTTGGGAAAACAGCGACACTGACTTTGGTGTGCAAATGACCCTTAGCCATGAATTTGGCAAAACCTCGGCACCAGCGCCAGTGGCCGCACCCGTTGCAGCGCCGGTTGCAGTACCAGTGGTTGCACCAGAGCCTGAAGTTCGCACCATCACCATTCGTCTGAATGTTGAGTTTGAATTTAACAAAGACACCGTACTTGCGGTTTACGGCGACCAGCTGGAAGCCATTGCGGCGGCCATGGCTGCTCACAGTGATATCGAACTGGTACTCGAAGGCCATACTGACAGCCGCGGTTCAGACGACTACAACAAGGCTTTGTCGGATCGTCGTGCCAAAGCCGTTAAGGCCAAGCTGGCTCAAGACTATGGTATTGCTGCAAACCGCATCAGTGCAGTGGGCTATGGCGAGAGCCGTCCAATTGCCAGTAATGAAACTGACGAGGGTCGCGCACGCAACCGTCGTGTGGTTGGCGAGATGTCTTTCTCTGAAGTTGCGGTAGACTAATCCTTAAGGTTGAGAGACCAAACAGGTTAGAATCAAATGGCGCCTTAAAGGCGCCATTTTTTTAGGATCAAAAAAGGATGGTAGGTATGGGCAAGACATTCTATTGGCATGATTACGAAACCTTTGGTGTGGATCCATCTGTGGATCGACCGTCGCAATTTGCAGGCCTGCGCACTGATGAAAATCTTAATGTGATCGGCGAACCTCTGGTGATCTACTGCCAACCACAAAAAGATATTTTGCCCGCGCCCATGGCCTGCCTTGTCACAGGTATCACGCCGCAACATGCCTTGGAGCACGGTTTGCCCGAGCGCGAGTTTATTGCCCAGATACATCAGCAGCTTTCACTGCCTGGGACCTGCGGAGTAGGGTACAACAGTGTGCGCTTTGATGACGAAGTCACCAGATACAGTCTCTATCGCAACTTCTACGACCCCTATCAACGAGAATGGCAAAATGGCAACAGCCGCTGGGACATTATTGATATGTTGCGTCTGTGCCGCGCCCTGCGCCCAGAGGGTATTGAATGGCCAGACCATGAGCCCGGTCGTCCCAGTTTTAAGTTGGAAGACCTGACTCGCGCCAATGGCATTGCGCACGAAGCCGCTCACGATGCCTTGAGTGATGTCACCGCCACCATTGCTATGGCCAAACTAGTAAAAGAAAAGCAGCCGCGGCTCTACGATTATGTGGTGAACCACCGCAGTAAAAAAGCCATCGCCGAGATGCTCAATTTGCAACAGCGCGCCCCGTTTTTCCATATCTCTGGCATGCTGTCCCGAGAGCATATGTACGGTGCACTGATGATGCCCCTGGCCATGCACCCCAGCAATAGCAACGGGATTATATGTGTCGACCTGTCTGCCGACCCTGAGGCTTTGATTGCTCTGGATGCAGAGGAGGTTAAGCGCCGCGTGTTTACCAGTGCCGATGATCTGCCCTCTGGGATTGAGCGCATCCCATTGAAGGTGGTCCATGTCAACAAAGTGCCGGTGGTCACTACCCACAAGTTGGTAGACGCCACGGCGGCTGAGCGACTCAATATTGATCGCCAGCGCTGCGAACAACATTGGCAGCGGCTCAATCAGGTTGACCTACAGCACAAATTAAAACAGGTGTTTGCAGAGCAGGTCTTTCCCCCTAAGCCAGAGGCAGAGCAACAGCTGTATGGGGGCTTTTTACCCAATCAGGATAAGTCTCTGCTAGATGAGGTGCGCCGGGCGACAGCGGAGGACTTTGGCACACAGAATTATGTGTTCACTGACGTCCGCTACAATAAACTTTTGTTTAGCTACCGCGCCCGTTATTTTCCCGAATCCCTCAATGCTGCGGAACAAAAAACCTGGCTGGAGAGCTGTCAGTGGCGTTTGTCCGATGCCAATTCCGGGTATTTGACCTTGGCACAGCAAAGGGCAGAAATTGCCGAGATATTAACGTATTCCAGCTTGAGCGCAGAGAAACAGGCGGTTTTGCAGCAACTTCAGGCCTGGAGCGACGATATAGCAGTGGAATTTGGCCTGACGAGCTAGAGTGAAACGCCTAAACAGGCTAAAATACGCCAAATCAATTTGCCCTGAGGTTATCGCTTGAATTTCACCGGCGCGCATATTCTCTCCATTAATCAATTCCAACGGCAGGATGTCGAACGTGTTTTCGCCGTTGCGGATCAGATGCAGCCCTATGCTCAGCGCAAAAAGGTCACTCGCGTGCTCGAGGGAGCCATTCTTGGCAATATGTTTTTTGAGGCCAGCACCAGGACCAGAGTTAGCTTTGGTTCAGCTTTTAATCTGCTCGGTGGAGAGGTTCGAGAAACCGCGGGGTTTGAGAGCTCGGCCCTGGTAAAAGGGGAGTCTCTGCAAGATACCGCCAGAGTGCTCTCTGGCTTTAGCGATGTGATCTGCATGCGCCATCCGCAAGAGGGCTCAGTGGCAGACTTTGCCAGCGCTAGCCGTGTCCCGGTGATGAATGGCGGTGATGGTGCCAACGAGCATCCCACTCAGGCACTGCTGGACCTGTATACCATTCGCAACGAAGTGGCAGACAAAGGGCGCAGTATCGATGGCCTTAAGATTGCCATGATCGGCGACCTGCGTCACGGCCGAACTGTGCATTCTCTGAGCAAATTGCTATCGCTGTACAACGCTATCGAGGTGGTACTGGTATCTCCCGAAGAGCTGACATTGCCAGATGCAATTGTTGAACAGATGCGCAGCGCTGGGGTGAAGGTTACTGTCTCCCACGAGCTGACGGCTGGGATCACTGATGTGGATATTGTTTACTCCACTCGCATTCAAGAAGAGCGCTTTCCAAGCAAAGAAGAAGCTGACCTATACCGTGGCAAATTCCGCTTAAATCAGGCGATCTACACGGAGTTTTGTCAGGCCAACACAGTGATAATGCATCCGCTGCCCAGAGACTCTCGGGCTGATGCCAATGAACTGGATGTCGACTTGGATAACAACCCCAACTTGGCGATATTCCGTCAGACCGACAACGGCGTGGTTGTGCGCATGGCGCTGTTTGCCCTAGTACTGGACGTAGCTCATCTGGTAGATGAGTACGCCCATGATGTGCGCTGGTATAACTCAAGGCAGAGTTAACAACAAAAATAATCATAAATAGCCTTATGTTAGACGTGCATTTTTAGAGGTGCTCATGACTCAATTTGATGATATTCGTCCCTACGACGATTCCGAAGTGCCCGATGTGCTAGACCGGTTGATCGCCGACCCGGAATTTCTTGATCTGTTGCTGTCGCGCCGAGCACCACGACTGAGTAGATATCTGCCTTGGCTATTCAAGCCCATTGCACGGCCCATACTGCAGCGCAGTTTGCGCGAGCTGACAGCCGACGTAAATACTGTGGATGACTTTCAGTCCCATATGACCAGAGGCCTCACCGATCTGCTGGATCGAACCACCGACGGTTACAGCTTTGGTGGCCTGGATAATTTGGATGCCAACACCGCCTATTTGTTTATGAGCAATCACCGGGATATCGCCCTGGACCCCGCGTTGGTCAATCTAGCGCTTGCGCTCTCAGAATTAAAGATGGTGCGCATTGCCATTGGTGACAACCTGTTGCGCAAACCCTATGCCTCTGACCTGATGCGGGTCAATCGCAGTTTTATTGTTAAGCGCTCTGTGGTGGGTCGCCGGAACAAGCTTGAGGCGTTAAAAACCTTATCTGCCTATATCCGTCACAGCATTAGCACTGAAAAAGTGTCCTGCTGGATCGCCCAGGCCGAAGGGCGCGCCAAAGATGGCTGTGACCGCACCGAGACGGCCCTGTTGAAAATGCTCACCCTATCCAAAGGTGAAGGTCAGGATTTTAATGGCGCCATTGATGAAATCAACCTGATGCCGGTTTCTATCTCCTACGAATATGATCCCTGCGCAGGGGACAAAGCTAGAGAGTTGTATGCCGCAGAGAACGGTGAAACCTATATCAAACAAGAGTTTGAAGATTTGGACACCATTGTTAAGGGCTTGCTAGGTTACAAAGGCCGTGTGCATGTTAACTTTGGCAACAGGGTTGCTGATGGTTTTGACAATGCCGATCAGCTTGCCCTGGAAGTGGATCGTCAGATTCTAAGCAACTACCAGCTGTTCCCCAGCAATATTATTGCCTGGCAGATGCAGGGAGAGAGAGACAGCCAAACGCTGGCTGAGCTGCAAGCCCAATGGCCAGACGAAAACTGGTTGGATGCTGAGGTAAGGTTTCAGTCACATATTGCCACAATAGCCAGCGAGCACCGGCAGATAGCCATTGATGCCTACGCGGCACCGGCGGACAATCAGCTAGCACAGCAAGCCACTGATCAGGGAAGCTAATACTTGTTAGACGCAGACGTCAGGGAAACCATTCAGCAAGGCTATCGCCAATTTCTAAAAGCTCGTGAGCTCAGTCCAAGGTTAGGACAAAAGCAGATGATTGCCGCTGTCGCCAATGCCCTTAGCGATGAAGACGCCGACAAGCGCCTTGCAGTGATTGAAGCTGGCACGGGCACGGGCAAGACCGTGGGTTATTTAATTGCTGCACTGCCCATCGCTCGCGCCTTGAAAAAGACCGTGGTGGTTGCTACCGGTACCATTGCGCTGCAAGAGCAGTTGATTCACAAAGATCTGCCAGAGTTGCTTGAAGCCTGTGGCTGGGATCATAGCTGTGCGCTGGTCAAAGGCCGAGGGCGCTACGCCTGCAACCTACGCATGGAGCAAATTATTGACTCGGTTAAGTCCAAAGATGCCGGGTTGTTTTTGTTTGAAGACGAGCAGCAATTTAATCCCAACGCTGAGACCGAAGAGTTGTACCGTGAAATGGCTGCAGCCTTGGAAGATGGCACCTGGGATGGTGAGCGAGATTCTTGGGAAACCCGAATCAAAGATGTGGAATGGCGCGCGCTCACCGTAGACCGCCGCCAATGCACGGGTCGCCGCTGCCGTTTTGTTAATCAATGTCCGTTTTTCAATGCTCGCAATGACCTTGAAGAGAGTGAGTGCATTGTGGCCAACCATGATTTAGTGATGGCCGATCTGGCGCTAGGGGGCGGTGCAATCTTGCCGCCACCAGAGGACTGTATTTATATCTTTGACGAAGGCCATCGTATGAGCGATACAGCCATACGTCATTTCGGTGCGGAATGTCGCATCAATAGCACTCTGAGCTGGCTTGAGCGACTGCCCAAACAGATCAAAGGGCAGACGCCTATTTTTGCCAAAGACAGCGCATTGTCAGAGCAACTGCCGCGCATCGAAAGGGAAGCTGGCAAGATCACCGAGCTTCTGGCCATGACCTACCCGTTGTTAAAACAGTATGTAGACCAGTCAGACCATGCCGAGGGGCGCTACCGTTTTGCCCATGGCGATGTGGGTGAGGCTATTCGTGATCTGGCCTCTCAAATTACTCTCAGCACCAGTGGTTGGCTGGGTCGTCTAGAGGTGCTGGAAGACACGTTGAGTGCAGCCCTCAGCGACAAACAGTACCCAGTGCCATTGCCCGATATAGAGCTTTTTTATCAGCAGGCAGGAAATTGGCTTGGCCGAGCTGAGAAACTACTAGCTCTCTGGGATCGTCTGCATAAAGAGCTGCAGCAAAATGAATTGCCCATGGCCTGCTGGCTGCGGTTAGATGACACGGGCGGTGGCAATGTGGATATCAGCATTAATGCTAGCCCGATCCAGGCCGCAGAGATATTGCGCGATAGCCTTTGGGGCAGCTGTTATGCCGCCATAGTAACCTCAGCCACATTGCGCTCCCTAGGCAACTTTAATAGTCTTCAGCGGGAAACTGGTGTACCCAACTCAGCCAACTTTTTGGCGGTGGCCGGTGCCTTTAACTATGCTGAGGCCGCCATAGTGCGAGTGCCAAATGATGCGGTTGAAGGCAACTCCGTGGAAGAGCACAGCAACTATATTGTTGATAATTTTCAAGCCATGGTAGAGGAGCGGGCGGGTACCCTGATGCTGTTCTCCTCCAAGCGGCAAATGGAACAGGTCTACGACCAGTTATCCAAAGACCTACACAAGTTGATTTTGATTCAGGGTCAGTATTCAAATCGCGAGATGGTGCGTCTGCACAAAGAGCGTATTGATCAGGGGCGCACCAGTATATTGATGGGCCTAGCCAGCTTTGCTGAGGGTGTGGATCTACCCGGGGACTACTGCAAGCATGTGGTTATCGCCAAACTACCATTTGCCGTGCCAGATGATCCATTGCAAGAAGCCCTGGCAGAATGGATCGAAGACAACGGCGGCAATTCGTTTTTTGATATATCCCTGCCCATTGCATCTCTGCGCCTGATTCAGGCCTGTGGGCGGTTGCTGCGTACCGAATCCGACACCGGCGTGGTGTCTATTTTGGATAAGCGCCTGATCACCAAGCGCTATGGCACCCAACTACTTAATGCGCTGCCACCGTTTCGGCGGGAGATTGGTTGATTATGAGCTACGGCCGGCTAGCGGGCTTGCTGATGGATATGGAGCAAGAGTTGCGCAGATTAGACCTGTGGCAAACCCAGAGCCCATCTGAGGAGGCCCTTGCCAGTACCGAACCCTTTGCCGTAAATCAGCTGCCATTTGATCAGTGGTTACAGTTTATTTTTTTGCCACGGATGCGTGGACTGGTTGATACAAAAGCACCCCTGCCAGAGCAATGTAGCATTGCACCTATGGCAGAGGAGTTTTTTAAAGCTCAAGAGATCGATGGGGCTACTGTTGTTACTGTGTTAGCCACCATTGATCAGCTGATTACCCAGGCTTAACTTTTCGCTTTTTTGGGTTTCTTGGTGTAAGTCTTTTTCTTCTTTAGGGGCGCACTGCCATCCTTTGCGTTTTTGTCGCCGAAGGATTTTTTGCCCGGTGTCTTTTTATCACCAAAGGATTTTTTGTCGCCAAAGCTCTTTTTATCACCACTGGCTTTCTTGCCGCCAAAGGATTTTTTATCCCCAGTAATCTTGCGCTTGCGTGGCTCACGCTGAGTGTCCGCCGTGCGCTTTTCCTCTACATTGCGGCTGAGTGTCTTTTTGTCACCAGCTGTCTGTACAGGTGCCTGAGGTGCATTGGCATCAAAACGGCTAATGCGCATTGGCTTGGCGCAGATGCGTACTTTCTTCAGATGGTTAAACAACTCATCGGGCATGCCCTCTGGTAGATCAACGGTGCTGTAGTCATCATGCAGTTTGATCTGGCCGATAAACTGGCTGCTGATATCTGCTTCGTTGGCAATTGCACCGACAATGTTGGACGGTGTGACATTGTCATTGTGGCCCACTTCCAGACGGTAAGTGACCATAAGAACGCTTTCACCACCGTTATCGCGCACCGCGGTCTCGAGCTTTGGACGCTCCTTTCTGTCGCTTTCATTGCGACGGCTATCGTTGCGGTCGCGTCGATCAGTGCGATCTCGTTTGTCACTTCGATCACGGTTGTTCTCTCGGGGTGCCACAATATTGTCCAGCTTGGGAAACAGTGGGCGCTCTTTTTGATTGCTGTAGGTCAGAGCCGCAGCGATATCGGCCATATCAAATTCATTTTCCTCAGCGAACTTAACAATCAGATCGCGGAATTTATCCAGCCTTGGTGTTTCCATGGTCTTAACCAGACCATCGGTAAACTGCTGGATACGCTGATCACTGACCTGCTCATTGCTGGGCATAGTCAATGGGGCAATCGTCTGGCGGGTGGATTTTTCAATGGAGCGCAGCAGACGAGTTTCTTTTGGCGTGATAAACAAAATCGCCTTGCCATCACGACCAGCGCGACCGGTTCGACCGATACGGTGAACATAGGACTCGTTGTCGTAAGGGATATCAAAGTTGATCACATGGCTGATACGCTCAACATCCAAACCACGGGCAGCAACATCTGTTGCCACAACCACATCGATCTGACCTTTTTTCAGGCGGTTGATGGTGCGCTCCCGCAGTGCCTGGCTAAGATCACCATTTAGTGCGGCAGAAGAAAAGCCACGAGCTTCCAAGCGCTCGGCAATATCCACAGTAGATGACTTGGTGCGCACAAAAATAATCATGCCATCAAACGACTCAACTTCCAGAACGCGAGTCAGAGCATCCATCTTTTGGTGAGCTTTTACCGTGACATATTGCTGTTCAATACGCTCAACGGTTTTGGTTTTGGCTTCAATATTAACTCGCTCTGCGTCGCCCAGGTACTTCTCGGCAACACGGCGAATAGTCGGCGGCATGGTGGCCGAAAACAGTGCGCGCTGACATTCTGGTGGCGTCTGGGCCAGGATGGTTTCAACATCGTCAATAAAGCCCATACGCAGCATTTCATCGGCTTCATCAAGAATCAGGCCTTTGATTTGGCTAAGGTCCAAGCTGCGACGACGCAAATGATCGAGCATGCGGCCAGGCGTGCCCACCACCACCTGCACACCGCGTTTTAAACTGCGCAGCTGGCCACCAATATCGGCACCACCGTAAATAGGTAAAACATTGAAGCCTTTCATGTGTTTGGCATAGCTTTGGAAAGCCTCAGCCACCTGAATGGCCAGCTCACGGGTAGGCGTCAGCACCAGAATCTGGGGTGAACGCTGCTTCTCGTCTATCTTGCTCAAAAACGGCAGTGCAAACGCGGCAGTCTTGCCTGTACCAGTCTGGGCAGTACCCAGCAGGTTTTTGCCCTCCAGCAGAATAGGAATGCTCTGCGCTTGAACAGGGGAGGGTTGCTCGTAACCCAGCTGCTTAACAGCCTTGAGAACGGGAGCAGAGAGACTTAAAGATTCGAAGTCAGGGGATGACATTAATTTACCTGTGGCTTGGGGTGTTTAGAACCCCGGATTGCGAGGCCGCGGAGTATACGCGTAAGTGGTTAATTTTTATAGGGGTTTTGGGGTTATTTTTGGTGGGGTTCGCGACTGCAGTAATGGGTTACAAGCAATGATTTCGGTAATAATTTCAGATTTGACAGAATTGGCAATAAAGCACAGTTCGTGAGTTTTATGATGGGTTTGTTGCAGTTGTTGGTAGCAGGATTAAAACTGATAGAAACTATGCAGCAGAAAGTGGCGTTACCTTAAGCTCGTGACGGTGTTGTTCCGCTTGCCAAAGACCATATTGAGCTGGTTGATTTACCCAGCTCTCTGATGAGGTGTTAAAGGCAATTGAGAGCCGCACGGCCATCTCGGGGCTGATTCCCGCTTTGCCATTAATAATGCATGACAAGGTTTTTCTGCTGACGCCAAGCGCTTTAGCAGCACTTGTTACCGAGAGGTTTAAGGGGTCAATACATAGTTCTTTTAAAATAAGCCCAGGGTGGGGAGGGTTGTGCATCAGTATAATAATTCCTCAATGATAATCTTCGTAGTTCACGACTAAAGCAGCATTTAGTTGGACGAGAATTAATCGCAGCAAGTTACTGTGCTTGGCTTGTATTCCTGACCTAATACCGGTTTTAAAATACAACTCTAAACCTTTGTGCTTGAAGCTTTGGATCATTTTTAATGGAGTGCAACCTGTAACGTAACAGGTGTCTATTTGTAGTGGCTAATGGTTTGTCATATTAGCATCCTGAATTAAGTTTTCTGAAGCATAGCTCCCAGAGATTTTTGGCGTGGATAACAACTGAGGCTGCCTGTTTGATTAGAGCAAGGTAATTATCTTTATTAATCACCCCTATAAGTACTGGTCCGCTACCCATCACCCATAATTTGGGTTTAAATAGAGAGCATAAAAACTAGCATCCCAGATGCCAAAAAATCAATCTTTAGGATACTCCCATGAGTGAACTCTACCTAGTCCGTCACGCCCAGGCTTCATTTGGCGCAGCCAACTATGATCAGCTATCTGACCTGGGCCACCAGCAGTCCAGCTGGCTGGGCGACCATCTGAATATGCGTGGTGCCAGGTTCGATCAGCTGGTGGTGGGGGATATGGTGCGCCACCATGAAACCATGAATGGTATCTGTGCGGGCATGGGTGTCGATGGTGCAGAGCGGTTGGTTATACCCGGGCTTAATGAATATAACTTTGTTGCCATGACCGACTCCTATACCCAAACCAATGGCGATGATCCATTGATTAAGGCCATCGCCGACAATCCCAATGATAAGCGGCATCATTTTCGGCTGCTGCGCAAAGTGCTGACCCTATGGACTCAGGACCGGGTAGAGAATGTACCAGAGACCTGGGCACAGTTTAAAGGGAGGGTGCAGGATGCCCAGCAGCAGATTATGGCGATGTCTACCAGTGGCAACCGAATTTTAGCGATTGGCTCTGGTGGGTCTATAAGTACCTTTGTGGGTATTGTGTTGGGGATTCCCGATGAGACTATTTTTGATCTAAACCTGCAGTATAAAAATACCGCGATTAGCCATTTTTTCTTTAATCAGCACAAGATGAATTTAACTGGCTTTAATGGGGTTCCCCATTTGGATACGAATGAGATGGAGCAGTATGTGACTTATGGATAGTTGGCTTTGTGGTTGCTATATCTGTGGCCAACTTTTACAAGCTGAACCACCAGTCTAGCATCCTGAATTTCATAGGTTATTCGATAGAGCCCAACACGCACTCGGTATTGCTGCTTATTTGAAAGTGACTTTATATTTTGCCATGCTTTTTCAAGTCATTAAGTAGCGTTTCATAGCTCATCTCAGTTTCGTTCACTCTGTCGGTAAACGCCTGAAGATCTTCCTGGTCTTCAGTTAGATGAACTCGCACTGCTTCATGGACCAAATCTGACACGGACGGTGTGTCGAAGCGGCTTTGAGCCTTAATGCTTGGTGGGTAGCAGGGTCAAAATAGACTGTCGATCTTTTGGATAAATTACTCATGGCGCAATCTTCGTCTAAAAAATATGCATTTTAACGTTATAACGTCAAAAAGATTCCTTTCACTTAGATGGCTTTATAACAAAATTTCTCGATTCGAGTTCTCTGGGCGTCTTAGCGCCGACGCAAGAACCCAACAGTCCCATTCCCTCTAGTTGCCCAGCCCCCCACGGGTTAAACTACCGCCCAGAAAATAGAATCAATACAATGAATAACTGACTATTAAGGAATCGAACAGTGACTACAGAATTTGATATGAGCGGCAAAGTGGCCATGGTAACCGGCGCATCCAGTGGGTTTGGGGTGCATTTTGCAAAGATTATGGCGGCGCGTGGGGCCAAGGTAGTGGTGGCGGCCCGCCGTGTTGAGCGGCTCGAGGCGCTGGTGGCTGAAATTAAAGCTGATGGTGGTGAGGCTCTGGCTGTGCCCATGGATGTGACTGATTCGGCCTCTATTATCGCGGCTTTTGATCTGGCTGAGGCGGCGTTCGGTACTGTGACTATGCTGGCGAATAATGCTGGTGTAGCAGATGTTCGCAGTGCACTGAAGATTGGTGAGGATGACTGGGACAAGATGATCGACACTAACCTTAAGGGCGTTTGGATTGCGGGTCAGCAGGCGGCTAAGCGGATGATTGAGGCTGGTGTGAGTGGCAGTATTGTTAACACTGCGTCTATTTTGGGTTTGCGTGTGGCTTTTGGTCAGGCGAGCTACAGTGCCTCTAAAGCGGCGGTGATTCAGCTGACTAAGTCTATGGCGCTGGAGTGGGCTGGTAAGGGCGTGCGTGTAAATGCGCTGTGTCCGGGTTACTTTTTAACTGAGATGACGGCGGCGGCTTTTGACTCGCCAGAAGCTCAGGCTTACTTGAACTCGTCCCCTGCGGGTCGTCCTGGTGGTATGGATGAGATGACGGCGCCATTTTTGCTATTGGCCAGTGATGCGGGGTCCTATCTGCATGGTGTTGCATTGCCGGTGGATGGCGGGCAATCTATAGGCCGTATGTAAGTCTCTTAAACCGACGGAAATGGTAAGGCTATGAGTTTAGAAGATAATCGCCGGGAATATGACTACGGGAAGCTATCTCGGGAGTCGTTGCTGGATAATCCATTTGATCAGTTTAAGCTGTGGATGGCCCAGGCGATTGAGGCCAATATTCAGGATCCCACTGCCATGAGTGTTGCCACGGTAAATGCTGATGGCAAACCCTGGCAGCGCATGGTGCTGTTAAAAGACTTTAGCGATAAGGGCTTTGTGTTCTATACCAATCTGGGCAGTCGCAAGGCGGCGGAGATTGAGGCGAATAGCCATGTCAGTCTCCATTTCCCCTGGTTGCAGCTGGACCGGCAGGTCATTGTGGGTGGTCGCGCCGAGCGGCTGTCCACAGTGGATGTGATGAAGTACTTCTTAAGCCGGCCTAAGGGCAGTCAATTGGCCGCTTGGGCTTCTAAGCAGAGCAGTCGCATCAGCTCCCGTCAGGCGTTGGAAACCCAGTTTGCGCAGATAAAAGAAAAGTTTGCCAATGGTGATATTCCGCTGCCGGATTTTTGGGGCGGTTACCGCGTGGTCCCGGAGGAGATTGAGTTCTGGCAGGGCGGTGAAAACCGTCTCCATGACCGCTTTCAGTTTACCCGTGAAAACGGTCATTGGAACATTGCACGGCTGTCGCCTTAGCGGTTCAAGACCAGTATCACAGATTGACAATTTGACGTCTCTTGGACGCAACTGCAACCATAATATCTTTAACGTCGTTATTTTTGACACCTGCGTCAATAAATACTTCTCTGAGAATGCCTGCGACCTTGAGATAATGGTCATCAGTGATATTCCGGCCTCTGTGGCCTCTCTCCAACCAACCATCTTTATATTCGGCTGCGGGCTTGCCCATGGCATAGGCAAAAAATTTGCACTGATGCTCGATTAGCTGGTTAAGGTCGGTGTCGTCAAAATAGGATTTCAATTGAGGCCGTGTATAGACTTGAGCATAGAACTCTTTGATAAGTTCTCTCATTATATCTACACCACCATATTTATCAAAAAGGTTATCCATGGTGCTCCTTCACGTAAAGTACCTGTCCAAATTAGAGTTAATCGGAAGTGAATATTTATACAGTAACGAATATGTGCTTGAAAACTATTTCCTCCTGATTTTTGAAATCATGGATTTGATAAATATATGTTTCTTAATGGGCGGTGAGGTGCTTTTCTGAGGTATCTAGCTTTAGTACTTGATGGCGGTCACAACAAAACAGCGATGTCCCGCTGGTGTTTTTACATGGGCGTCATCGTCGATAGATTTGCCAATTAATGCCTGCGCCATTGGTGAGTCAATGCTGATCCAGTTGAGTGCTGGGTCTATTTCATCGGACCCCACCAGCCTAAAGGTTTGCTTATCACCGCTGTCTTCATCTTCTACGGTCACCCAGGCAGCAAAAAACACTTTAGAAGGGTCTCGGGGTTTGTCTTCTACAATGGTGGCGTCTTCTAGCCGTTTGATGAGATAGCGGACACGGCTGTCAATTTCTCTCAGGCGCCGCTTACCATAGATATAGTCGCCATTTTCGGAGCGGTCACCATTTTTGGCCGCCTCATGCACCACTTGGGTGACCTGTGGCCGTTCCACTTTCCACAGCTCACGCAGCTCGGCGCGCATTTTTGCGGCGCCTTCGCCGGTAATATAGGGGGAGCTTTTGGGCCGAGGTGGGCGATAGCGTCCCATAGTTTAAGCCTTGCTTGCCAGATCGAAAACCTCTTGGTAAAAGCTCAGTTCTGATTCCATGGCGCGGATAATATTGTTGGCTTTTCTAAAACCATGGCCTTCGTTAGGGAAGGTGACATAGTCCACTTTGATGCCTTTTTCTGTTAGCAGCTCGACCATCATCTCGGCTTGATTGGGCGGCACCACTTTGTCCTCTAGTCCCTGTAAAAAAATCACAGGGCAGTTGAGTCCTTCCGCATGATGGATGGGTGAACGTTCAAGATAGATATCTCTGCGCTCTGGGTAGGGGCCGATTAAGCTATCCAGATAGCGTGATTCAAATTTATGAGTGTCGGTGGCCAGAGTTTCCAGATCTCCAATACCATAGAGGCTGGCACCGGCCTTAAATGTGTCGGTGAAGGTCAGTGCCGATAACACTGTATAGCCGCCAGCGCTGCCGCCGCGAATCAGGCAGCGCTCTGGGTCAATTTTCTGCTGCTCGGCAAGGTAGCGAATGGCGCTCTGAGTATCTTCAACATCCGCAATGCCCCAGTTGCCCGCCAAGGCTTGGCGATAGCTGCGGCCAAAGCCGGTGCTGCCGCGGTAGTTGATATCGACCACAGCAAAGCCTCTGTTGGTCCAGTACTGAATTTTTAAGTTCAGACCGCTGTCGGTGGCGCCGGTTGGACCGCCATGGCAGAGGGCTATCACCAGCGGCAATTCATTAGCCAGGCCTTGATAGTTGGCATTGGTCGGTGGGTAGAAAAAGGCATGAACTTGGGTGGCATCCTCTTGATAGCCGCTGGGGAAAAAGAGTGATTCTGGTTGAGCGATATCAGCCTCATCCAAGTCGAGGGTCGATGGGGCATAAACCGACTTTACCTGGCCACTGGGGTCCAGGCCAACAATCTGGTTGGCCAGTGCCGGGGCGCCAGCAACCATATACAGCCTGCCCTGATGACAGCAGGCGGCTTGCATACTGCTGTATTGGCTGGTGGCCTGAGTCAGCGAGGCGCTGGCAATATCGATAAAGCCGCTGTACCAAAACCCTTTTTCGGTCCACAGGCAGCCAATGGTGTTGGCGTCGACAAAGTCATAGGTGGACATTCCAAACTGCCAAAGGGGCGTGGCAAATTCGGCTTCTTTGCTGAGCACAATACCGCCATCGGCTTGATAGATATTCCACCAATTATTTTGGTCTGACACATAATAGAGTCTATTGTCTGGTGACCAGCGGGGCTCAAAAATGGCCTGGTCATTGGTGCCGCCAGCCACGAGCATTTGCTCTGCCAAGCCGTTGTCAGTTAAGTGGGCGCGCCACAGCTGGGTGCAATCCCAGGGCATATTGGGGTGATGCCATTCTATCCAGCAAAGCTCTTGCTGATCTGGGCTAATGCTGGGGTAGGCATAAAAGTCTGCGCCGCTGGCCAGTTTGCTGATATTGCCTGTACCCAGTGCAATGGCGGCAATAAAGTTCTCTGGCTCTCGGTTCTCATGGTGTTGCTCACCTATGGCAATCAGGCGTTGATGAGCGGTATCAATCACTAGGTTGGCAAAGCGCGGGCCTTCTTCTGTGAGAGCGGTTGGGGATTGCTCACCGTACAAACTCAGCTGATAGATGCGCTGATCTGCAGCATTAACAAAGTACAGTGATTCCCTGTCTATCGTATAGGCCATGCCGCCATATTCATGGACTTTGCTGTAATGGCTGAAGGGACTGGGTAGCAGGTCGCGAATAATCCCTCTGCCATCGCGACACATAATCACGCTGCGGCCCGAATCCCAGGGTCTGCCTTCCACCCAGTAAAGGCTGTCGCCATGGAATTGCATAAAATTAAGGCTGGGGGCGGCTTGGGTAATAAGCTCCGCACTAATGGGGGAGGGCCAGGTGCCAAAGGCTTGTTTGGTTTTTTCAGTCACGGTTTAGCCGCCTGCCA
>Ga0213863_10000394_pt1 | contig 33521 bp, 8 predicted proteins | sample PICome_8_FD_160128 | JGI IMG/M metagenome (GOLD analysis project Ga0213863, IMG submission 160128) | Coastal seawater microbial communities near Pivers Island, North Carolina, United States - PICO497 | ecosystem: Environmental > Aquatic > Marine > Coastal | place: USA: North Carolina | collected... | reverse complement strand
CGTCACCATAAGAATCATACAATTCTAAGTTAACAGTACCACAAACCTGCGTTTGTGCTAGAAGCGTACTTCCTGAAAAGAAGAGCGCTACGAGCAGCAACGAACGAGTTAGTAATTGTTTTTTCATGGTCTTTATAGCGTTTTGTTCAAGTAAAAATCCCGGCGAAAATGACTTTTCGCGGGGATAGTGGTTTTATTTTTCAATGACAAAAGGAAGGGTTGAACCATCACTAAAAACGAGATGATACATTCCTGATGGCAAAAATTCTAAGTCGAGTATTTGATCTGTTGTTGCGTCTAAACGAACCTCCTTCAGCGCTGCACCATAGGAGTCGTAGAGTACTGCGGATTGGTTATTTAAGAGATTCGCTGTCGCCTCTATGGAAATTGTTCCTCTAGATGGATTTGGATAGAGTAAAACGGAATTGGCCATCTCTTGTATGCTCAATGGATTAATCTGGATTGCCGTAGTAAACGAATTTTTACAAAATGTGTTTTTCGCCGTAGCTGTTATGTTGGCCGTTCCGGCGTTCGTCCATTCAATTTTAATTAGTGACGAATCTAGATTTGAAGTATAAATAGTTCCAAGAGCATCTAACGTCCAACTGTAATTTAAAGTTGAGTCTATTGATCCTATTAAATAACCGTTTTTATTACCCACTTTAGAGATTGTATCCCCAGTGAAAATAGGCTCTGTAGGAAGGGCAAAAGCCGTTATGTTGATTAAATCACTTTGAGTGAAACAATTGGTCATGGTATCTGTCACAATCACAAAAATCAAAGCCGAACTAGTGATACTAATCTGATTCCCCGACGCCTGGTTTGACCAGTCATAAGTGTAACCCGGTGCAACAGATATAAAAGATGTATCGCCAGTACAAATCGTATCTGCTGATACAGTAAGTGTGGCGTCAGGATTAGCATTCGCAACAATATCAATTGTATCCGTGGCAGCTGAACAACCAAGCACAGAAGTCAATATTGCGTGCATAGAACTAGATTGTCCTATAGTAACGGAAGATGTGGATTGCTGATTATTCCAAAGTACCTGATAACTTGAATTTACAGAAAGAGATACGCTGTCACCCGAACAAAACTCTGTACTCCCGGAAATAGTTATCGCAGTATCTATAACAGCATCTTGAGTTACCCATATCGTATCTACGAGACGGACTCCATGCGGGTAATATGCATGAACACCCAAAGACCCAGAATACCCAGCAGGTACGGTGAAATTATATGACGTATCTACCGAGCTAGAGGTGAACCAAAATACTGAGTCTAAAACACTGGACAACGCATACGAAATGGAATCACCAAAACATGCCGTAGCGGTATCTGCTTGTATGAGTTCCATGACGGGCGAATTGGTACAGCTACTTAACATTACCGGTCCGATGGTGTCGGTATTCGATTCCAGCAATACATATCTATTACCCATCGATTGGATAGATAATGTACTGCATGAAACACTATCGTGCGGGTCACTCCAAGAATCCCCATTTATGAATTTATAAGAAATGGTGTCTCCTTTAACCAATGGGATGGTCGCCAAATACATTCCATTACCAGCATTGGCTAAAGATATTGCAGAAGGGTCCCAGCCATTAAAGTTTCCCGCTATGTGCACCTTATTATTAACTATTTGTCCAGCTAGATTTACAACAAACGTTTTTTGCTCTACTTCAACAACAATCGTATCTGTACTAGAACAACCGTATGAGTTTATTCCCGATGCTACATAAGCCGTAGTTTGATTAGGGTATACAGAAATATCAGCTGTTGAATCGCCGGTACTCCAAATAATTTGTGTTCCAGCGACAGGTGCCCCCGTCGAAAGCAGCACCTGCGTTTGGCTGCTGTTAAAGGGCATTGATTGACTAATTGATGCTGTCGGAAGTGGATAAATGCTGATGCCCAAAGTATCATAACAAACCGATGAAGCCGCAGTACTTTTTACCCAAACATTCTGGTTAGAAGAATATGCCTTTTCATGCGTCATCGTCGAATCTCCTGAAGACCACAGATAGCTAATATTTGATGAAACGCCTAGATTTTGTACACTAAGTACAGTGGTATCCCCCAAACAATTTCCGCTGAGACCAGAAATCTGAGGATTATTTACAAGAATCACTACCGAATCGGTGTGAGAAACGCCTTGATTATTGATAACGCTAAGCTTCACCAAAGTATCCGTGTAGATTGTAAAAGAACATACCGAATCCAAGGTCCCTATCGACCAAGAATAGGCGCTAGTGCTAGTCATGTCAAAGGTCTCTGCAGTTCGTAAATTAGATTTTTCAGACGCACTTAAGGTGCGTGACCAAAACCCTATATCGTCAAGTGCCGCGAAAGCGCCTGGTATTGGTATTGTATCCGCCAATAAACTCATAGGAGCGCCAACTAAAATACCAAGTGGTTGAGGCGTATTTAACGCACCTAAGACAAGCTCGGAATCGGCTTGGGAGCCATTTATTTCCATGCTTATGATATTCTGAGCTTTCTGTATTATGACATGATTCCAGTTGGCGCTAAGGCTCGCTTCTAACTGTTTAACTGTGATTTGAAAACTTTGATTTACAAACGCACCAGCAAAAGCAATTGTACATGAATCTGTTAAATAACAAGCAAAAGAGCCAGCGCCGGTACTGTCTAATCGCCCGAACAGAATTCCCGTTGTACACGAATCTCTCTTGACCCAGAAAGACATGGTAAATTCTGAACTGTCGGCCAACCCTTGATAGCTAGACATTAATGCTGCTCTAGAGCTTTGATTATAAATTAAAGCTGAATTGGTAGAGTTGATATAGTAAGAACTATTGTCTAAACCGTCTCTATTTTGCTGCAACGCATAACCCAAGCCAATTTGCTGCGGGTTTTGCAGCGTGTGGTATTCCTGCGTGGAATTTGAAAAAGGCAGCCAAAAAACATTGCCCGAAGGGAAATTAGAAGGCACATCTACCACTGCCGAATCCTTTGGAATACTATCTATTGCTAATTCTACCCTTTGACCATAGCAATAATCTGAAGGTGCAACAATAGACTCTTGAAAAGTAGGAGAAACAAGTGCTGGTCCCAACGTAATATAGCCGACGGTGTCAACTATCGCCGGAAAATATGACTGTGCCAATAATATATAAGACCCATATGGTGTTGAAGCCGAAGGAACCAAATAATTTGTATAGGTCCCCGCAGATGAGTATGCCGCAGCTGTAGCCGAAGAACACGGAAGGACTTGAGAGGCGCTCTGAATTCCTAAAGGTGCCAATCCAAATTGAAAAAAGTTACCTGCCGAAAATACACTAGTAATAGTCAACTCAAATTCCAAAGAATCACCCGGGGTTGCGTAATTATTTGTATTAACTAAGCTTACATTATAAGACTGACTGTAACCTGACACACTGGTAAACAGCGTAATGAATAAAGCAGCTAAATAGAGTTTTGGTTTGTTCATGTTGGTTGGTTGGGTCGGTCAGGAAGATAAGATATTTTTAATTGTTATTCCCCGTAGTTCGCTCGCCAAGCATCAGGGAAAACTTCTTTGGCTTCATATATCCGGTAGCCTGGAAAATCTTTGAGATAGATTCTCACCCAGCCTTTCGTCTTGTAAAATTCGATTTCTGCTAGATCGTTATAAAAGTTACTCATCATTGATTCTTCAAAGTAATCCTCTCTAAAACAGGCAATTATAATCAGTCGCATATCTTTACTTTGAGCAGACGTTGACAGTGTTTGATTCCCGTTTTCAACCGTAACTTTTTGAGAATCATTATTGACCTTTTTAGACGCAATAAGTAGGCTAACGCTCGAAGGAATATTCAATTCTTCTGGTTTAATTTTTTCCTTAAATGAATTAACACTAGAAGAGTCGTTTCTTTTAACTAAATCTGGTTCATTTTTATAAATGCCGTAAACAACATATTCAGTGTGTAACCCTTTTCTGAAAACCCCTCCTTCAAAGGCAGCTATTTGAATTTTCGGGTGCTCAATTGAACTTCTCGATGTCAGTCTGTACTTTAAATCTTCGAAAATTGTATTGCCAAATCGATCGTAGCCATCAAAATTGAAAATATCAAAGTAAAACAGTGTTGACTCTTCTAATGTATCAAGAAATCGCTTGTCGTCGAGTTCCATGGAAGTCAGTGGAATTGTAATGAAATTCGAGCTTGACGAACATGACGAGAAAAGAACGCTCCATGCCACTATTAACGGGAGAAACAATGTATATTGAAACCTCGTATATTTACAACAGGTAATCAGTCCAATAGACCCGGGAATATGTGGTTTCGACATAACTCTATTTTACTCTTATTTCTTGCCATTGTTTTGACACAATGTAGTGGCGGATTGGTATCTCCTAATTCTATAAGTCCCAATCGACATTCAAATATAGTCGTATTTCAAGATACCTTTTACTATCAACATGTCTTAGACTTAAATGCTAGTCCTACATCATCAAATTCTGACAGTGTTTATCTATTTAACCCTATTTCTGATACGATTTTCGCGAGTCGTAAATTAGTAAACTTGATTGATTCGACGTATCTAAACGATTCATTACACCATATTCAGAATGACACCTTGTTACTTGATGTCGAAGGGGTAGCAACTATTCATTCTCTAAACCAAAACAATTTCATCTCGCTTTACTCTCCTCAAGATCTATTTTTATTTAATAGCTCTAATAATGATACAATGACCAGTTACTCTGGGTTTTCAAATAAAAATCCAACCAACCCTAATATTTTCGCTAATAATGTGACATTACCTAATGTTGATAGTACTAGTTTTTGCAAGTCTTTCAGGTTAAAGGTGGGAATCAAAAACAATATGGATATTGATCTTACAGGGACGTTTTTCTTGACCGCTAACGGCGTTACCATATATTCAGTTGATACAATTTTGAATTCCGGCGATAGCGTAAATCTCAATACCGTGATTTATGATGAGGTAATAAGCAATAAGGTTAAAATTCGATTCGAAAATGTTAGCTGCCCAGGTTTCTCAGTGCCCACTTATATACAAAATACGAACACCTTGAAGTTTTACGTAGAATTAGATTCAATACAGGTCTATTCTGGTAGAGTAAGTCCAATAAATAAACGTTACTTTTTGGGTAGCGATTCTATTTCAATGCCATTCAAACAATCAACGGATTCATTATTGGGCTTTGTTAACTCCGGAGAAATATTGGCGAAATATAAGTTGTTTGGTTATGACGGACCCTTTTACGTCATTCGTGAATTACGAGACTCGTTAGGTTATGTATATGCCGATAGTAGCATCATGGTGTCTAGTCCATCTGAATTTATAAGTAATATTCTACTTCAACAGGACAGTATACTATTAGATAAAGAATTCATTTACGCTACATATTATCTAAGGCCCAGTGCCGGATTCGCTATTAGAACAAGGCCTCATTATCGATTAGCTGGCAGGTACAGCGTCCCCTCCAAATGGGACATTTCTTATGTTCAAGGTAAGGTCAGAAGCTCTACTGTTTTGACTACCTCTGTTTCGCCGGGTTTACTACCGAATAGAAGTCATTTACTAGACAGTATGTCTTTAAAATCAACACAACTAACGACATCTCTAAACGGAGCTGGATATGGCTCTTATTTAGTAAGTGACTCGCTAAGCTTCACAACTAGTGGCGGGACTGTTAGTTATAGTGACACTTCTACATGGATGTTAGGCAATAGCTCCAATGATCTCTTCAATTTCGCTCAGCACACCACAAATAGACTTGTGCCTCCAGATTCAGGGGAAATAATTGGGGCCGTTCTAAACACGGCCGTTGGTCATGTTACTATTACTATCGACACCATAATAGGTCTGCTATTAAAAGAGGACTACTCTGTTGAACAGGGTTTAGCGACCTTAATCGGTTATGCGGAAGGTGATTTAACGTATACCGCTTCGACTTCACTCGAGATCAATGCCATTGGTGCTCTAGACTCGTTAATTCTTTCGGCTGATAGTGTTGGTGTTCGCTTTCAACTGTCTGGATCTAGTCTTGTTGAAAGATCTACGGAAATGGAAATTCGATTAGCGAATAATCAAGGTAGCGAACTGTTTAAAGAGAAAACTTCTCTCGTGTTAAATACCGATCCTTGGCTTTCTAAGACTTTCATTTTAGCTCCTCAATATCTTATGGGCGAACCGCTTAACTTATTATTAGTTGGGGATATACGTGAATTAGAAGGGTCCTACTTGAGTGTTCAAGACTATTTCCATCTTGCCGTAATCATTGACTTGTACGATTAATGAATAAGAGAGTCTCACATATCGTCCTCGTTTTACTCATTTGCATGAGTGCTAAGTCACAAAATATTCTTTTGAATAATTGGTCAATACATGAACATACAGATACTAACTTTTTCTTAAGTATAACCACCATCGACCAATTCCGACACACAAATATTGGGATTGGAAAATGGGTAACCGGATCGATCATAAATACAAATAAGGAAGTTCTTGCATCAGATATCAGAAATCGAGAATTACTTAGATTTAGTTATTCAAAACCTGATTTTGAAATTGGTTTTTCTACGACTCAACTAAGTCAACATCATAAAACTATAGGCGGTGTAGAATTCAATGGTATAATGTCAGGACTATACCCCGCTAACGATACAATGACCGTTCAATCCCTTAGCTCACTTCACCGAAGTACAGTTACACACAGTCTAGAATTTACTAAAAAGGGACCTAAAACTATTTTTCAGTTAGCAATTAACGGCTCCCAAATTAATTGCTTAAGAAAGGTTAGTGCTCGTGGTGAATTCATAAGAAATGAATTTATCTACTCCGGGGCTTATCAAACTTTGGATGCAACTTACAATGGGCAATTAAACTATTTGGGCTCACCTGAAGAAGCTCTAGGTTCCAATTTAAACTGGGGCGATTCGGTTCGAATTACCACTATCCTGCAACTTCCGCTTTTACCAAGCATAAACGTTCACATCATTCATCGGCCAACTGAATTTACCGAATTCCACTTACGAATGGTAGGATTAGGTTTTCAATCGCAACTACCCATGAGCTTTGCATCTGATAGCATAAGATATTTACTGCGTTCAGGAGAAATCCCCAACTATGAAACCTTTACTGAAGAATTGCCTCTAACTTTAAACAATGATGACAACTACAGAAGGTTTGATTCCAAAGTAGTCAATGACACTGCTCAATTTTATCGGGCAATCCCTCTTCGTTTAATGGGCGCATATAAAGTGCAGATTGAGCCCTTAACAAGTGTCGCTTTCAGCTTCTCCTATACTCGATATGATCCGTACTCTATGGTAGTGTTAAATACCTTAGTTGAGAGAGCATATAATGATGAATTAAGAATTCAAGGTGGTTTTAGCGCTTCTGTTATTGGCGCCAGCGTTCAACCGAACTTAAGTCTAGGGATAAAGTCTAAATTGGCTAATAAAATTACATTCTTTGGATACACTAACGCCTTATTAAGCTTTCCTTACATTAACTCAACATTAGTACCTTCCTGGAGCAATCGAATCCAGCTTAACGCTACACTTCAATATCAATTGTTATGAAAAAGATCTTAAGTCTCGCTCTTTTACTGTTCAGCATTAGCGCGATGAGTCAAAACTATAAACTCGAAGAAAAATCAATTTTATCGGGGGAAAACAAGATAGGTACATTTGAGATGGTCGTTGACACATTGAAAATTGTTCTTTTTGAAAAAGCCAATGTAGAATCGATGATTCCAGACATGGTCATTGATTTAGGTATTGATCCAAAATCTGTCCGTTATATCAGTGAGTCTTCATTTATGGGGAACGGGAGTATTCGTGAATTAGAGGTTTATATTCCTAGCCCAAAGAAAACACCCCCTTCTAAAGATCGTTTTCAATTCGCTTACAGTCTGGGGCGACATACAGACATGATTAGTTTTAGGCTGAAGTATTATCGCTATTATGGTATTGACGCAACACTAGGTACGTCCATACATCGACTAGATAATGAGCGGAATTTCGCGTACATAGGTCTTTCCAATGAGTATAATCAATTTTATAAACTAGGCTGGAGAGGCCACGCCTCATTAGGACCAATTCTAATGGCAACTTCTAACACCGATGAGATGACAATTTCAGGAGCGGTTTGCCTAAGTCTGCAGAAGTCTTTCGGAAAAAACGCGTATTTCGGACCGAAATGGTTTGTTGGCGGCTACAACGAACTTTCGTTAGGAATAGTAATAGGTCTATAAAATGAAAAAAGCACTAGTCGTTATATGTTCGGTTGTATTATCAACCCTAAGTTTTAGCCAAACCATATTGGTGGAAAAGGCAATTTATAATTCCACGAAACCAATTCACTTACACAGTATCAATGGCGATCTACGCGAAGTATATTTTAGTACTCCCCAAACCAAATCTATGCTCTTTTACAAAATAGCAGAGGACAAGGTAGTGGAAGATAAAACTATTACCGCGACCAGATTTAAGGGATTTGTAAGATTGAACGAAGTATATAGCTTAGTTCAGTATCAAGATAGGATAGATGTTATTAGCGCGCTCCGAAGATCAGATCGTTACACCCTAATTAACTCTTCAGAAGGGATTAATATTAACAGTATCGCCTATGATGTGGAATCTAAACTCTTCTACACATTATCTGGTGATAATATTCTGGAGATGGAATTGACCCAAGATGAGATCATAAGGGTCGATACTACTTTGAGAAAACTAAAGGTTGATGGTAAAGCACAACGCCTTTCATCATTTGGGGGCAAGCCTTTTGTTAGTGTCGAACATGGCTTAAACCTCAGCGATATCTACATGGTTGATAGTAATTCGACTTTAAAGCTGCGATACCCTATTAATTATAATGCCCAGAACGTGTCCATTGAATTTCTAAATGATGATACACTTTTCGTTTCTAGAAATCTGCGCCCAGGAGAATCAGAACTTGTCATGATTTATGCGAGTAATATTTCTCGACACCCGGACAGCCTCTATTTAGATAAAATTAATGACCGCGCCCAGGAGCAGATTGACTCCGTAAAAGCAGAAGCTATTGTGAATGCCTTAGAGTTCACTGATACTGTAACTCGAGATGTTGGACAGGGTAGATTTTCTACTTTAATTAAAAGAACTAACGACGCAATAGTCGCAATGACTACGCTTAATTCCGCTCTTGGTGCTAATTCCAAATCTTTCATATCATCAAAGGACAGTATGTATTTTGTCTTAGGGCCAAAAAGGACTTCAGAAACCGATGCAAAAAAAGACAGTCTCTATTATGCCAAAATGGGTTTAATGACATCAATAATTGATTTGGGTAAAGACAGTGTTGCTTTACCTGAAGATGTTATAATTCGTTTAAAATGTCTTGATAAAGAAACAGGTGATAAACCTCCATTTAGCGTAGACTTCTATGAATATGAGACAAACACCCTTGTGAAAAGTGCAAATTTGTACGATGGTGAGATTTGCTATTTCTCTTATATCCCCACGTATAAATTAGGTTTAACTATTACCTCTGAAGGCTACCTACCCCACTCCATTCGCTTCGACAATACTAAGAAAGTTATTCGGCAAAAGCAGATTGAAAAACTAGTACTCCTGCAAAGATTTGAAGAAGGTAAGGAAGGTTCTTTTACGCTAAATAATATTCAGTTTGATTTTGCGAAATGGGATCTTACTCCTGTTGCCAAACGTGAGCTGGATATAATTAAAACTTCGCTCTCTGATGCTACATCAGTAACTATAGAAGGACATACCGACTGGATTGGTAGTGACTCATTTAACTTAGGCCTCAGCAGAAAACGAGCTAAGGAGACTCAAAAATATCTGATCAAAAATGGTGTAGATGCGTCTAAACTAAAAACTATTGGTAAGGGAGAGAAGGAGCCCATTGCACCTAACAAAACTGCAGCGGGTCGCGCTAAAAACAGACGTGCTGAATTTTTGATTAAGTAGCCTAAAAGGCGAGGAGTCTATACAGAATTGTGGATTGAGCACCACCTGAGGACCGCGCTACAACTGCGTCTTTATTTGAAATGATGACGAAGTTAAAGTCATCAACTTTAGTATTAATTGGAGACTTTAGGCGCGTAGGAATAGAACGCTTGTCAAAATCAAACATATACACATCGTATCCAGAGGAAGCGGTAAGCGTTGAGTAATAGATTCGACCATCATCATGAATAAAGGGATAAACCTCGTTGTTCGGTGTGTTAATTTCTGGGACTAGTTCTACCTCACCCCACTCATTGATGCCGGTTTTTAATATGCGATAAATATCCAATCCGCCTTCACCGCCTGGCATGTCAGAAACAAAATAAAGATAGCCCGACTTATCATCGTAAAACGGCTGAGAATAGGAATAACCTAATTTTACAAAAGGAGGCACAGCGCATTGTGAGAATCCGTGTGAAAGATCAACGTGCAATAAAGTCATTCTAGTCTCAGCAAGAAAATCATTAAACGACTCATCGTTGATGGCTGCAATCATAAATGAGTTACTGTCATCGACCGTAACACCGCTCACATTATACTTAAGCACGTTTATCTCACAAAGATTTTTTGTGCTCACGCGTTTTAACTTTTCCGTAATTAAATCAACACTCCATAAATTGAATTTCTTACCCAATCTTCCTGGCATGCCGGCCTTGTCGCTAACATAAAACAACCTGCCGTCTCCAACATATGTTGCACCCAGAGAATTGTTTAGTGGCGAGGTTAACTTCGATATTTGAAAACTTTGATTAAAGAACGACGGTACCTCCGCCTCACGCTTATATTGTGCTTTCGCGGATAACATTATTCCGCAAATAAATAAAACGCTATATATCGGCTTCATCATAAAAAGAATACTGGCGTTTCAACTATTCTATTTGCAAACACATTCGCCTTTGTTAATCCATAACGAATAGTTGCCATGTGACTTTGTTGTGAGAATAAACTCAAGTCAGACAAGGGATACGAATACTGGTATAAAAATGAGAATCCATTATTACTGTTAATCTTGTAAACTAAACCGACATTAGAGCTGCCAATCAATATGCCCGAAGAAAGGTAGTCCTGGAATCGTAACATCATGTGAACATTCATATCAACCGGTGTATTCTCAACAATATTTAATAATCCGCTGTAGAGGAAATCAAAACCGTAAATCGTTTTATATTCACTCCCTCCATACAGATGAATGACTCTCGCTCCATAGTTGTCATTTAGGAAAAAAGAAGTTCGAACGGCATTTCGCATGGTCGCTCCAAAATAGCTTTGACGACCATAGTATGCCCCGCTTATGTCTACGTTATGGTACCACTTTCTAATTACGCCGTTAAGGATTACAAAGTCGTTCTGATCAATATACTGCTCAGATGGTAAATCAACATCTAATCTGTTCAGGACATAGCGTACACCAGTAGAGAAGTATTCATTTGGACTTATTCGAAGGTGATATGACGTTACAATACCAACCGCCGTATTTGAAATTGGTCCAACGTCATTACTCATTACACTGAGGTTGTAGCCAAACCTACCTTTTGTCATTACGTCATAACTGATGTCTGAAGTCACAGGGGCACCGTCGATACCTACCCAACGTTGGTCATGCCCTGCTGAGATAGTTCCACTCAATCTTCCTGCGTAAGAAGGTGAAATAGCCACTGGATTGAACAAATAATTGTGCAATGATGGATGGCTTTGGCCAGTGACATCGAGCGTCAAGACCAAAAAGAGCAGGCTGTAAAAAATCGTCTTTTTCATCATTAACGTGCTAAGAAGATATAACCGGTTTGTGTCCACTTGTTCGGTCTAATTTCAAGTACGTAATAATACGTCCCTGATGGGAGTGATCCATTGGTAGACCATACCACGGTACCAGAGGTCGACCCATTAAAGTTAATGTTAGAATTCTCTACTTGGTAAACTTTATTACCCATTGAATTAAATACCGTAAACTTAAAGTTATTGAAGTACTGCAGACCAGGAATAAATAATGCGTCATTATCTCCATCAGAGTTAGGTGTGATAACAGACGGTATGTAGAATTCACACATGTCTGGATCCAAATAGTTTGGCCATCCATCGCCATCACAATCATCTAGCGGAATGCCGTCACGGTTATAGTCGTATTCTAAACTGTCTGGCAAACCGTCATTATCACTATCTAAATCGTAAGCATTAGGTAAACCATCTAGATCATAATCAACATACGTCTCAATGGAATCCGCGATTAAATCACAATCAGAATCTATAGCAAATACGCTTGTTGAATCCCAAGCATAACATCCATTAGTATCTATCACTTCGATATAGTAGAGTCCCGCAGATACCGAGCTATCAGCCAGAGTTGTGTCCCCAGAAGTCCAAAGTATATCGTATGGGGTTGTTCCTCCTGCCACAAAGGCGGAAATAATTCCAGTAGTGTCCTCTGCACAAAAAACGTTGCTGTCTGTAGCTGCAAGAACGACTAATGGATCTGGTTGCGGCACGAAAAGCTTACGCGTAATAGCTGTGTAAGCCATTGTGTCTTTTGGTGTACATCCATTAATGTCCGTTACTGTTATGTAAACGCTATCTGAAGGAACTGTAATAAACCCAATAGTATCGAACGCGGTCGAAAGCGTATCAAAGTTAAATAGGGGATTTAACCCACCTGACGTTTGAACTAAAATAGTACCCGTAGTATCTCCAAAACAGAGCACTGGTGTCACGATTGCTGTATCTACTGTAAATGTATCGAGTACTTCTGCAAAGTGGAATCGATCCGCTTTGTAATCAACAAAACAATCCTGGTTCAAAGTGTCTCTCAAATAAACATAGGACGTGTCTCCTTGACTTAATGTGTAATATGAAGTAGTAAATGACCAATTAACTACCTGACTTGTATCTGGCACAGAGTCTGTTGAATAGAATAAACCATTCCCTCCCGAAGCATAGATCTCAAGTATTGCATTCGAGCTATCCCAACAACTAACGGGTCGAGTGTAAATGCTATCTAGTCGAATAGAGTCTGGTTGATTTAGTGTAACGCTACCCTCGACGAAACAGCCTTTATAATCTTCTACATAAAGGTTGTAAGTACCTGCCCATAAAGAATCTGCACGGTTCCAAGATAATGTGTCAATGAAGTAACCATATTGACCTTGAACTGCCGAGGTAGAGTCGAAGCTCCATTCGTAAACAAATCCTTGCAGGGAATCTCTATACGTTGCCGGATTATTCGGATCATATGATGTATTAGGATCAATATTACCACCAATTATTACAACCTCAATCGATGACGAGTCAAATACCTCATTACACTGGAGGTCAGAGGTCACAAAATTAATGAACATTGGACTAGGCTCCTCAATCTCAATACTATCGCGAATATCTAAATACGTTTTCTGCGCTTTATGGTAATAATACGTTGGACAATTTTTATCATCCTCAATCGTTGGGAAATATTCTGCCGGCCCTACGTTTTCGAAAAGGCTTCCAGTTTGGAAGTTCAATGTGTCTAGAGAGTAACTTATATTATTCCCCCCTGAGGCATAGAATTCAACGAATGCATCTGTTGAATCGTAACACTGAACGGGAATATAGTACAGGCTGTCAAGACGCAAACTATCCGGTTGATCAACGTAATAATATGGATTGATCATGTACTCATTCACACAACCCATAGGATCCTGTAAGGTATTCTTCAAGTTCGACACTTTTAAGTGATACCAGCCGGTATCAAGGGACGCAAAAGTATTCTGAGTGCTCCAGCTTCCTAATTGCCCTCCTTCTACAGAATATACCAATTGCGGGGCTACGTAATTTATATCATCGTTATCTGGAATAATACCGCCATGCGCAAACATCTGTATAACTGCGTCATCATTCTCTACTCCATTGACCTCTGGATCATAACAGGAATTCGGAGTCACCAAAATACTATCTAATACAATTGGTCCCGGTGATCTTAGTTCATACGAACGAATTTCATCGTAGTATACATAACAGTTATTTTCATCCCTCAGGGTAACGTAATAGCTACCACTATCTAGGCCATCATAAAATAAATATCCAAACCCAGTGGAGTCAGATGTATACGTTGCTCCAGAGTCTACACTCACGTAGACATCATTAGTAGATGACCACGAAATATCGATTCGTCCATTTTCTGAACCCCAACAACTTATGTCGTTATGCACTCCAGCAGTGGTCATTGTCGTAGGTAATGTTGTCTCTAGTCTAAAACTCGACTTTGGTCCTTCGAATAATTCAACATCCATTGTTCCTGCAAATGTGCTTCCCGTGAAAGCTTGGACAGAGACTGTATCATTAATCGTAGTCGTTGTTAATTTCGCACGATGGTATGATGCAATATCAATTTTATAAAGACCTGGGTCAATGCCTTCATCTGATATATTATAATTAATGACTGCCTGCCCACCATTAATACCTGTTGGAAGTGAGCTCGCAGTTGCCGAAGTTCCGTTCACATTAAGAACATCTTCTGTGGCAATTACTTTAACTATTGTATCCGATCCGTTTAACTCGCTTAACTGTATCGCGATATATCTTGTTAAAACCATTTCTGAAGATCCCGCCAACTTCTTAGAATACGAAACTCCTGTATTCTGGATTGAATTATAAGGTACCGTTAAGGTTAGCCAAGAGGCATTTTCAGTTATTTTCAAGTTTCCATTAGGCGACCAGAATAGTGAGTTAGACCCCGAATAATTTGTGGAAATTGCCACTCCTTCTCCAAGCAATGGATCATAGCCGCCCACAGACTGCGATCCGTTATTGGTAGTTATTCCGACAACTACTGATTTCGAGGCACTGCTGTCAGGTTGAGAAGTTCTTTGGTATACGGGACAGCCTATAGAATCGGTGACTTGAATGTCATATATTCTCCGCACTTGATTCGAGCTGGTTGAGGATTGTGTGTACGGACTAAGCCCCTCAAATAGGTTCGATGTTTGTAAATTTCCTCCATTATCTATAGAATACAAAAGCTGATCTCTTCCCGTAGCCATAATTTCTATGCTCGCGTCATTCGTATCATGACATGACGGACGAGATGCCAATATCTGAGTAATACGTATTGGATCAAGTTGGTTAATTGAGAAGAATTTGTTCTGATTATATCTTACAGAAGAACACGATGCTGAATCCTGAGCAACTACCTCATAAGAACCCGCTCCAATTCCCAACGAGGAGCCAGATGGATAGCTTGGGCTAGTCACTGAATCACCAAGAATATAATTCCATGTTACTGGGTACGGCCCTGTTGCTAGGACACTTAAAATCCCATCAGAATAATCGTAACATGTTGCGTCACTAGTAATGATAGTATCTACTTGAACTTGATAAACCTCAGCTGACAACTGGACTTTTGGGCTTGTACAACCTGTAAACTTATTAACGTGACGTACGTAATAAACGCTCGTTCCTGTATCACTTGTCGATATCGCAGGAATTGTATCTAATGAATTGTCATTCGCATCAAACCACTCAACATTCAAATTACTTAAGTAGGAAGCACTATAGGGTCCTCTGTTTACGTTCAGTGTATCCTCCGGAGAAGACTTACATATGAAGTAGGTTTTCGCAACAGGCGCTAATGGTAATGAACGTATTACAATAACCGCAGTGTCAAACTCACTTGCACAACCTGTAACTAAATCATATTGCTGGACATATCTGTAGAACGTTCCAACACTATCTGTTGATGGAGCCGGTAATACCGTCAAAGTATCAGTTGAGCCGTTATCTCTATACCATAGTAATACATTATTGTTTTCTAAGGCGCTTGCTGTAATAACAGTAGGGTCCTCATATTGACAATATTCGTAGTCACGAATCATTGGTTTTTCAGGCAAGGATTGTACGCTCACCAACTGCTCGTAACTGTATTCACAGCCATCTATTGTAGTTGCACGCGCAATGTATAATGACGTTGTGTCTGGTCGGTGAACGAAAGAAGCTCCCGTGCCTTGTGTTTGAATTAAGAACGGTAGCCCGGTAGGTGCCGTTGACCTGATATCCCAAACAATTGAGCTAAATTTCTGTGTGTTCGACAATACAAGACTGATTTGCTCACCAGCACAGATATTGAATTGGTTATTCAACGTAGATATCTCAGCTGCAGGCTTAGGTAAGAGATATACTTGCGCAACAGAGTAATCACTAAAACAGCCGTTTCTAGTATCTTCTTGTTTAACTAAGTACGTAATGGTATCTGTGATGGTTGCACCACTTACAACTGGAATATTGTTTAAGGCCGTAGCGCTGTCTGACAAGAACCAATGTAATGTTCCAAACGGCTGGCTTAGGGCGTCAAATCCTAGCGTGTGTGAAGCTACAGGTGAAACTTGAGATGTGTTTTCTTCACAAACTTCAATAGCTTGAGTTGTCGGTGATGAAGGCAACCCGTTTACTGTTATTCGAGCGGTATCCATCGGGCTCGAGCATCCAGTGATTGGGTCATACTGTTGAACGTATCTGAAGGATATACCTGCTGTCTGTGTAGATGGCGCTGGTAGAGAGGTTAGCGTATCGATAACGCCGTTAGCTTTATGCCACAATAACTTATTACCGCTTGAAAGGCTGTCGGCAGTTATCGGGTATGCATCTTCAAATTGACAATATTCATAGTCTAAAATCGCAGGTCTCGAAGGAAGAGGTTGAACCGTGACTAGCTGCTGGTATTCATAATCACATCCGTCATAAGTCACTACATAAGCTGTATAAATAGTTGATGACAATGGAGTATGTGTAAATGTTGCACCGGTACCCTGATTATAAACTATCGGAGATCCTATTCTATCGACTCTCCATCTTATGCTAGAAAATTCTTGAGATTGGCTCAGTTCAAGAGTAATAGATTCTCCAGAACAAGTCTTAAACAGCGTGTCTGTTGAAATAATCTTAGCGTCCGGTTTTAATAGAAGGGTAACTGGAGCTAACGCGAATTCGCTAAAGCAACCGGTTCTTAAATCCTGCTGCTTGACTAAATAACCTGTTGATTGAGCCAAAGACTGCCCGTTAATAAGTGGTAAGCTGTCTATTGCCGTGACGCTATCTAGCTCATACCAGCTTAAGGATCCATAGATCCCCAATGTCGTGTCTGCAATAGGCCAAGAAATTCCTCCCCAATCTTCACACAATTCACGTTCCTGTGTCGTTGGCTTTGTTGGCAGCGCATTAATCGTAATTACAGCGGTATCCATCTCACTAACACACTCGGTTACAGGATCGTACTGTTGGACATATCTATAAAGTATTCCAGCAGACTGGGTGCTTGGCGCCGGAAGAATTGACACAGTATCTATTTGGCCATTTGCTTGGTGCCACAATAATTTATTTGTTGAACTAAGGCTATCTGCCACAATTGGATAAGCGCCTTCAAATTGACAGTAGACATAGTCTCTAATAGCAGGTTTTTTAGGTAATGGCTGAACTGTTACTAGTTGAGTGTACTTTACCAAACAAGAATCTATTGTCATTGCCTCAACAATGTATAATGTTGTTGTGTCCGGGCTGTGGGTGAAAGTTACGCCCGACCATAAATTAGGGACGTATTCTTTAGTTCCATCGGGCTTGGTATATTCAATATTCCACGTTGCTGAAAGGAATGACTGAGGTGAGGTCAAGGCCAAACTAACCTGATCACCACGACAAATCTTATACAAGCTATCAGTACTAATTATAGTTGCATCAGGGATGGCGTGCCACTCCACTAGTGCTTGAGATATTTCAGAGAAACATCCAGTTAAAGTGTCTTTTTGCCTTACCGTGTAGTAGGTGGACTGTGAAAGAGTCGAGCCCGAAGTCAACGGTGTTCCTACAATTGAGGTTAAGCTATCGGCTTGATACCAATTTAAAATACCATCAGTTATCGTAGTCTGGGCATAAGGTGCTACAGGAGTGGTGTCATTAGCGCAAACCTCAACTGGCGCGGTTATTGGCGACATGGGTAATGGGAATATTCTTGTTTCTACATCCCCGTAGACTGTTGTACAACCGGTTACCGTGTCTGTTTCAGTGTAGTAGTAAACTAGCGTATCTACCTCGTTAGTGTTTGGTGTTGGGGCAGTAGGCAAGGCTGCTGTTCTGGCTTGTCCCGTATACCAAGTAACCTCACCTAAGGCTGAGGTTCCTGTAGCTAAGCCGCTTGATACAGGGTATGAGGTTTCAAATTGACAGTAATCAATAATTAAAGAGGCCGGGGTATCAAGTGGTTCTATTACTGTCAACCATAAGAAATCAAGGTTTGTACAACCGTTGGTGTCTTCGACGAAAATGTTGTATTTAATCGTAGAATCAGGACTAATCAAATTACTCATTCCTGTAAGAGCTGGATAACCTGGTATGTCAGTAAACCAAGTTAAACTATCGATTACGCCTGTAGATGATGTAAACTGAAGACTTACACTGATGTCTTGTCCGTAACACAAGATTCCATCCGCATCACTCGAAACTATATCGTACTGTGGACCGTCTAAGTAATAAACCGGAATGACTGATTTCGACCCTGTACAGCCAGTGCTCGTATCAGTATAGCTTACAAAGAAGTAAACAGTATCACTGAGTCCGTTCCACGCAACTTTGGGCGATAATGCCAATGGTGTTAATGTATCAGTATCATACCAATTAATTCTAAATAACGTATTTGTATCAACATTTGCTAAAAGATCAAAACCGCTAGGATCCGTTTTACACACAAAGGCGGGTTTTGTCAAAGGTGGATTAGGTTCTGCAACCCATTCAAACTCAACTTTTGATAACGGACTACGACAACCTGTTATGGTATCCACCTGACTGACATACCAAGGTCCTGCGGATGAATCTGGTATTGGTGGCGTCAAACGCAGTGAAGTCAAATTGTTTTGATCGTACCATTCTATGGCATAACCATTAATCGGCGTAGCACTCAGCGGCCCAACATAATTACCAAAGCATACCTGCGGCAGGTTAACCGTAGGAGGAGGTGCTGGAGCTAAAACTGTGATATCTACAGAGTTCGAAGATACCCCAACTGTTAGCGAATAGACCATTCTTCTTAAACTGATCGACTCTATAAATGGCTCATTTGGATCAAACGGTAAAACTGGCTGCATGTAGGCATCACCACTGAGGTCTTTCAAGGTATCCCATTGGGGTGGTGACACATCCAGATTGAGGTATTCCCAAACATAGCGATATAAACTATCACCACCTTCCGGCTGGGTGCCGGTAAGATCTTGCGCTTTACCTCCGTAGCAAATCATCTGCGAGCTACTAATTACGCCTGGAACGAGATCATAGACCTTAACCAGCAAACTATCATTGCTGTAACACTTCAGATTCCCAAATTGGTCCGATCTATAGGCTCGTCCCTCAATCCAATTGGTTCCCGAGGAAAGGAAAATGTTTTTAATGGTATCGCTTGTTATACCCTGTTGCTGGCTGTTAATTCTCCATTTATAATCTAAAGAATAGCCGGATACCACACCGGACTGTATTGTAAATGTTAATGGATGTCCTGTTGGGATTTTAAAGGAATTATTGATCTCCGAAACAGCAATTTGCGGAACATCTAAAACCTGAATTTTTACTGTGTCTGATATAGCAAAACCGCCTTGATCGTAAACATAGCGAAGAATCTGGAAATCACTTTCGTAATATGAATTTGGTAGTAAAGTATCCGAGAACACTAATACACTATCGTCTAAGTTAAGAATGGTATCCCCGTTAATAAACCTTTGCGTTGCAGGGTCTATTATTGCTGGAGATAAAATCTTCCACTTGAAAATATAATTCCCCGAACCCCCTGAAGGATAGCCAAGGTTATTAATATCCGTCGGATGCTGGCCGTAACATATTTCCTGCAGCAATGAAGTGGTTGACGCAGCCGTACCTCCTGTGACGGGAGCTCCTGTTGCCGTATAATTAAATCCTATTGCGCCGGGATCAAATGGATTAATATGTATGTAGATACTATCAATTCCAACACACCCAGTCGCTGTATCTGTCCCCTTAACGGTATAGAATCCTGATACGGAAGGAGTTACTGTAATTGGGTTTGTACTTCCAAGAATTCCAAAGGTTGGATTATCAGGATCGTAACCATCTGGATCAAAGAATTCGTATATATCAGCCCCCGCAGCGGAAATTGAAACCATACCTGCAGCGCCATTAATACTTGCTGCTGGTATTACTGTATTAGAGGCCGTTATATTCACCGTGCTTAGCGGAGTAACCTGTATTGTTATTTTCGATAGAGGTCCTTCACAACCGTCAATACTCGTGGCGCTCACCCAGAAGTATGTATCACTCTGTAAATTACTGATGTCAATATATGCCTGAGGCTCACTTAAAGGGTCGTCATACCAATTCAAACTTGCATATTGACCTGGATTAACCATCTGAGTTAATGGGACTATTTCTGCACCAAGACAATATGCGGTATCTCTTACTATTGGGGCAGCTGGAGTTGGCGGTTGGGTTACAATCAATTCTCTTCTTGGACTCTCACATCCATTCTGATCGATTAATGATACCCAATAAGAAATTGAATCCGGAGTAAGGGTGCTGTAAGAATCGTAGAATGGTTTGACTGTTGTGGCCGACGTTGAGTTGAACGAGTTATACCAATACAATGTGAACTGACTGTCATCGTAAGTAATAAATGTATCAAGCGTTCCTGCAAAGGTATTCGCACAAATACGCGTTAAATCTGGTACAGCAACAACTGGGGCGGTCTCATTAGAATTAATAACTACCCAGATAGAATCTCTTGTCGATTCACACCCGGTATTTGTATTTACTTTGGAAACAGTGAAAAGTCGAGCCCCAGTAATGCTACCATAAACTTTCTTATTAGGATTCCAAGCGTAATCTGTAGATGTAGGAGAATCCCACCATTTCAATTTTAACGGTGAATAGGTGCTATTAACATATGGAGCAAGCTCAATAGAATCTTGACGACAAGCATAGATCGTATCCACTGTGAAGATGTTTCTCGCTGGTCTAGGATTAATTTTAACGTGTATTAATTTCGCCGTACTCTCACAATAACCATTCGTATTGGTTATGAAGAAGTAATAATTCGTGTCTTTATCGGATGAAATAACAGGTAATTCTCCCGTTCCATTCCAAAGGTTCGAATTAAGATCATACCACTTCAAAGTTGTACCTGGATTAAGACCTAATACACGAGCATCAAAGTCATTAGTTGCATCGCCTTCACAATACTCTAGAGTACCTCCTATTGGTGCGGCAGGCTCAGGTAATGTCTCGATCCATCCAAGCGCCCACTGACTTTCACAAGTTGCGCCGCCCACCGGAACTTTATTTCTAAGTGCATAGTAGAATGAATCAGTTGTAGCCGTAGTAACAGTCGTGAAATTGACGAAATAATTTGCAGGCAGAGCCAAGCTGTCCATTCCGTACTTGATCATCGTGTAATTTTGATCATCGTACGTTGCAATGTCATTAATATTGAATGGTCCCGAACCGTTACATATGATTGCTGAATCAACTACTGGCATCGGTGGTAATTCAACTTCATTGACTACCATTTTTGCATAAGGAGAGTAACATCCTGTGGTCAAGTTTTCATATGCTACCCATAAAGAATCTTTATCACCTGTCATCGGGAATAAGACGGTGGAGGTGGCATCTAAGAAGCTCTCATCAGGATATCTAGATGGGGCAGTATACCAATGCACCTTGACGCCCGCATTATTATCAATATAATCGGCCAAATCGTGGTCCCAATCGTCTTCACAAATGAATGGATTTGTAACTACAGGTGTATTAGGTGCGTTCAATGGTACAACAATGACGGAAGGCGAAGCGTCAGATAAACAAATGACTTCCTCATCGTCACCGTTTAGTTCAGAGTAATAGGCTTTAGCGTAGTACGTACCTGGCGTGCTTACCGCTAATGATCTTGTAGTGTCCAGAATACCTTGACCGACACTGTACCATACGTAGTTATATCCTTCAATAGGATAGGCTATTCTCAGCGTATCACTCTCGCCTGGACATAAATCCAATGCAGCAGGCAAAATACTTGGCTCTTGAACTAAAATATCTTGAATCGTGAATTTAGCCGTATCACTGGTACAGCCGCCAATATTCTTAGCCACGATCCCATATTCACCGGCGTTTTGGAATGGAACAGTCGACGAATTATTTGGTCCCGTTTGATACAATAACGATCCGTTATTCATATCGTACCAATAGTAATCTACTCCAGGCTCGATTGGTGAAATTTCTACATCTATAGTAGCATCCTCACATTTCTTATACGGTGACTGATCTGCTAAAAGTGGTTCACTAGGAAGCGGCGCCACAGTTACCGTTACTTTATTTGTACTTGTGTCTCTACAGCCTTCACCGTAATTAGCCACAACATAATACTGTCCCGCAACGTCTACTTGTATTGACCCATTACCGCCTGTTTGAGTTGTATTAACTGGGTCAATTTGCCCCGTTTTCCACCATTGGTAATTCACCGTACCCGATTGCAATGAGCCAGCAACATTCGTCCAGTTTGAAACAGATAGTGTTATTCTGTCTCCATCACAAAGTTCTGCGGTTGGAGATGGAGTGACGATAGGCTCAATTATAGTATTTCTAATGATCTCTAATTCGTCAGAATATACCGGATCACAACCTTGTGAAGGCTTGCTCGACTTCACCCTGTATCGACCAGGTCCCATGTTCGAGAATCTTGTTTCCGACTCCAACAATGTTGGGGTATACGTAAATGACTTACCAGGCAAATCCTGCCAAGTACCTGGAACTGCTTCCTCTTGAAGTGTGTATACTACATCAGTTTCAAATTCATTAGTTAGGATAATCGTTGCTTCATCGCCTGGACAAAGTTCTGTCCAACGCTTACCTACCCATTCACTGTTTGGTGCATACCCAGTCCAGCCAAATTGGGCCTCAAGAGGACGAATAATTGGTGTAAGCAGTGGTTGATACTTCAGTTCAACCGAATTTGATAATTCTGACCAACATCCATTTACCAATCGCTTGGCGCGATAAACGCCAGCAGTATTTGTTGTGATTGAATTCGATGTATAACTAGCTCCATTGATTTCAGCACCATCTCTATACCATATGTATTGACCAATAGTGTTGTTTTGATCTGTTAACGTGATTGAAGCGCCTGAACACAAACTGACGATGCTAGAGTTATTTAGAACAGGGGCAGAAGGCTGTTGAGTTTCAGTAATGATTATACCGTTACTCGATATCTGACAATCATCTTCAATAATTCTCGCGTAGTATGTGCCCCCATTTTTAGCGTAATGGGAAGTGTTGTTGTCTTCATCCAGTGTGGCAATTTCTGTATTGTTTACCACATAATACCACTCTATGGTTTGACCAACCCCCAATGTAGGGATCTCTAATAGCGTACTGTCTCCAGCGCAAATTGTATTCGTAAAGCCAGATGCAATGGAAGCCGTTGGCGCCAATAATTGCTTCTCTTTAACACGTAAAACACTGCTATATTTAACAGTACAACCATTTGCTGGATCGCTTACTTCTACCTTAAAGTCGTCGTAAGTGGTTGAGTTATTGTCCACCATAAGGTTGATAAACTTAACGTCATTTACACCGTCTGCGACAATTGAGTATGGGTCTCCAGATAACGGATTATCGACAGTATCGTATCCTGCAAGATTTAAATCTTTAAATAGGGTATATGTAAGACCTTCAATTGCATTAGGAACGTACAGGGCAAAGCTTTCGTCGATACAAACTTCATAGGTCTCTACTCCTGATTCATTAACGCTTATACCATTATCCACGCCGAGCGTAGGTATTGCAAGACTAGTTAACGTGAACACTTGAATCTCTGAAGTATCGCCAACACATCCAGTCGTTGTATTTCTAGCTACAACTCTCAACTGCTTCGTCGGCAACATTGTTGGCGCAGATGCCGTTTGCCATAGACCAACAGTGTTAATATTGATGTTGGTGTTTAGCGTCCATCCAGTTGCAGTGCCGTTTACAATGTAACTGTACTCACGATCTGACTGTGTATTACTAATGCTAACAGGCCAAATAGCACCTTCACAAACCGTATCGTTGGCAAATGAAATTTGAGGTGTTTCAGGTTTTGGATATGCAGTAACTGTAATTGGTTCGCTATATTTTCTACAACCGTCTAGAGTCTTTGCAACTCGGTAAATGCCCGCACCAATACTTGTCTGGCTAACAGTACTCGATGCGAAAATTGAATCGGCTGTAGTACCAGCTTCTCCAAAGTACCACGAATATAAAACACCTGCAGGATCCGATGACGAAGAAGTAACATTTAAGGTAACTGCACTTGCATCATTCTCACACAAGGTGGTCCCTGAAGGAGAAATTTGTGGTTTAGAAATATTTACCCCAATAATATCTATAGTGTCAGATTGAACAGCAGATCCCGACACATTCGCGTCATCAGCTTCGGTATAGTATTTTCCTGCCGGTACACCTAAGAACTTGTTAGTAGTGCCATCATATACGAATTCGTGTACGTCGCCATTATCATCCAACGCCTTTTGTGAAGGCATATTCACCGTTGGGATTTCCCACAAAGTATATCTTTTACCAAACTCCGGCCCCGCTATTTCTAAGTCAAAAGAACCGTTATTACAGATCGAAATAGTACTATTCTGAGAAACCGGAATACTCTGAGCAGCTAAAATCGTATCTACCGGCCTAACAATCATTTGAGGATTGAGCAAGCTTCTAGATGTAAACTCTGCGGCGGAAGAAGTATCACTAATACAACCCAAGGCATCACGAATAATAACGGCGTAATCACCTACGGTTGATATTGTGGTGTCGTAATTGTTCGAAGTCCATTGGCCAGGCACACTATTTACAAACCATTTGTAGTCGTATGATGGAATAGCCGGTGTTGCTGTTAAGGTAACAAACTGATTTGCATAAAGCGCATTGTCGCCCTGGTAATTCAATACGGGCTTTTGAGGTTTCTGATTAACGTTAAGTGTTTTGGAAGTCTGTGAAGAGATCTTACATCCTTGTTTCAAGAATCTCACCTTATACGTTCCTGCCTCAGTTGCTTTGTAGGTTTGAGAAGTCCCTAAGACATTGTCTTCGTCACTAATTTTATACCATTCAATAGTAACATCGGTTGGCATACTCGGATATCCGTATGCAGGGCTAGTTCCTGTAACATAAACTACAGAGTCTCCCTCGCAAATAGAATTAATTCCCGAGAACGACATGTCTTCTGTAAGCAATGGAGTCGGCACTTGGATATTATCCTCGACAATTATGTAATTCGACCACTTCTCAGTACATCCTGATTTAGTAGCGCGAATTCTATAAATTCCTGTACCCCCTGTAATAACTACCTCAGGGCTTATATTGTCTGCAGCTGTAAATTCTGAAATAGGATTTGTCTGAGAATAATAATAAGTCCCGCTATTGAAATATCCATTAGAACCTCCATTCAAGTTCCATCTATACACAGAGTATGTGGTTCCGTACGAGGTATCGGAAATAGCAATATCTATTTCATTACCAACACAACTAAAAACAGTATCTGTTGGTCCAGACCACTGTGCGTATTGAGGAGTAGCAACCGGTGTAGGAACTACTTCTTCAAATACAACGATAACATCTGATTGTGGCCCTTCACAACCCGCAGTATTAACCGCTGAAACTGTCCAGTTACCACCGTTGCTAATGGTTCTATAGTTGTTTGTTTCATTATTGATGGGAACACCTTCGCGATACCACTTAAAAGACGACGTCGAGAAGTTGGATATCTGGAAGCTAATACTTTGAGAACCTTGACAAATCGTGTCGCTATAGTCGTTAAGAATTGGTTTTGCTGGAAGAGTTTGTACCTGTATTAAACCCGAAGTATTCTCATATTCACAACCTGAAACCAGATTTGTATAAGCATACACTTTATAAAAGCCATCATTAATAGGTGTATAGTTATTCAAAAACCTAGTAACGGATATGGTGTCATTTGAATTATCTGTTCTTATCCAAGCATAATTCCAATTGGCACTATATGGCACGCTCAATGAAGTCGTCGATCCTTCACAAACAATATTGCTTCCGCTAATTATTAAGCTTGGTTCCGCAAGATCAGATATTGAGATTACGTTACTCTCTGATACAGATTCACAATCTCCTTGAATGGTTTTAACGGTATAGTTGCCTGATTCGGTAATAACGAATTGTAGCGGGGTAGTCGAAGAAGGGTCGTAAACTATAACGCTGTAATCTGGATCAGCACCAACTCCATAGTTCCAAAGCTCAAATGACTGACCGAGTTTAGGTGAAACCGGGGTCACATTTAGAATAACAGATTCCCCATCACATAACCAAGCTCCAGAGTTCGAGCCGGTCTCATTCACGGTGATAGTAGGTGGGGTCAGGTTGACCAGATCCACCGTAATAGCATTTGATGCCGTAGATACACAACCTGAGGCATCTTCTGCTTTGACAGAATAAACACCTGAACTAGTAGCCGTATAAACTTGAGTCGGACTGGTAGAAACTGGACTTACATTTTGATACCATTCATAGCTGTAGCCTGATTGAGGGCTCACAACAGATAAGTCATGGTCTGTTCCTCCACAAATCTCAACATCACTCTGAGTATTATACTCATTTTCAATAATTGGCGATGATGGTGATCTCAACACTCTAACAGAAATAGTATCTCCCGTCGTACATGTTGGAGAGAATTCACTCACAACCTCAACTATGTATTGCTTGTCTCGGAAAGTCTCGCCGGTTTGCCATAACATATTTGAGGCTGTAAATGGCCCATCTGTAATTGCCGACTGTTCTGATCCAGAAGAAATTCCTAGGAAGGAGATATCTACAGCATCGTATCTATTGTAATTAGCAAATGCGTAATTACCCACATTAGACAAGCTCACTATTACTGTTCCTCCATTCTCACATAATTCTGTACTCGAAGCGCTAAGAATGGCTTTTGGCATTGAAATCGTTCTTACTTCATGGGTGGAAGAGAAGTTTGTTGAAAGACAATTGTTTTTTAACGCTTTTACTTTGTATGCCCCTGCATTGGCAACATTAAACACAGCAGCCGTGCTTGTTGAAGGTGTTATAGTATCCATTCCGTTACCTTGATCATCGAATAACACGAAGGAAGTAGAGCTTGGATAGTCAGTAAAGTTTGTGATTTCTAAATCAAATGTATTGCCCTGATCGCCACAGATATATGCAATTGTTCCTGAGACTGCATTCCATTTCAATTGAACCTGTGATAAATAGAGATCATTTACTTGGAAGTATGTGGAAAGGTTAGATTCACAGCCTGAACTTGATACCGCCTCTGCATAATAATTATATCCGCCGTTGGTAAGGGTTGGAGCGTTATATGTGGTTCCAGAACCAACATAATTACCTGTATTAGATGTAATATTCGTTTGTGACGAAGATTTATTAAGTCGATACCAATTGTAAGTGACTCCGGAAACTGGGCTGTTAATAGATAACTCGATGGTACTCCCTGCACATATTTGATGACCACTAATCGCACCGCTTTCCCCTACTATTGTTGGAGCGGCCGGAAGGCCATTTAAAGTAACGGTTTGGGAGACGGTTGAGGTAACAGTACAACCATTATAAGTTACGCTTACTTCAAATTCTACATCATGAGTATTTGAAGCCCCGCTAATTGTCTTAGAGTTAGGAGATTCCGAATTGCTGTTGGTGGTGATTGAATTGATATCTGCATCATCGTTCGTCCAGGTATAGGTTGCTCCGGAGACATAATTTGAAACAGATAAAGTAATATCTGCAGCATCACAAACACTATAAGTAGGCATTGCAATTACTGGCACGGGTAGATTAACCGTCTCTATCCTAACCTCGGAACTGCGTTTGTAACAAGTTCCACTAGTTCCATCAAAAATAGTAGCTCTATAATACCCCGATACTGTTGGTTGATGATGCCCTTTGTCATCTGATGCTGTTAGTTGAGTCCAAGTGCTTGATCCAATAGACCTAACCTCCCATATGATTTCATATAAACCGGAAGTATCTGCGCCTGAAATTCGTAATGGATCCCACGTGCTTGGACAAACATATTGTATGCTGCCTGAACTTGGTATGGCCAGAGCAATCGTTGGAGTCGGCAAGGCAACTTCTACAACCTCTAAGGGAGATGATAATTGAGACTCACAGCTAGTGCTAATATTTTGAGCTTTTACAAAATACTTTCCTCCACTGTACACAATGAAGCCTGTATTATCAGAATTCCAAGATGGTGAAGACACTAAAGTAGGTGTCCCATAAGTATATTGAGAAGGGGCTAGGTAGTATAAAAGATAATTCTCGCTCGATAATGTGGTTCCAATCTCAATCTCTATTCCTTCTGATGCACAGGTGCTTGAAAGAGTTGTTGCACTTGTTGTCGCAAAAGTTAAAGAAGGTGTATTTGGTGCGTTATCTACATTCAATGTTACAGCCTGCGATCCAGATGTTGGAGAAGTTGAACTACATGTAACGCCAGTGTAGTCATCCCTTACATAAATTACCGCTCCATCATGTGTTGCGTTTAATGTCAAACCTGTGGTTGCATTGATTTGAACGGGAGTCGTAGAGCCACTTAAAATATACCACCATGTGCGGGTTGCTCCTACCGCCGATGGAGTGTTTAATTCAGATACTGTGAAATCGGCACCTGTACCTGTAAAGCCCAAGACCTCTCCTTCACAATAATTCGCTGTTCCATTAACGGGAACAACCGTAAGTGTTGCTGGTGTAATAATATTTACGGAGACATCGTCTGAATTTTCAGATGTTGAACAACCTGAAAGCGATGTAGTCACAGAGAAATTACCAGAAATGTAATCTGTGCTAGAACTCGTAATTGTATACGTAGATGATGACGTAGAAGCGAAAGGAGTTGTACTATTTCCTTTGAACCAATTATACGTAACGCTACTCGATAAAGAGTGAGATGAAGATGCGCTCAATACTATACTCGACCCATAACAAACAATATTATCATTAATAGATAGAGTTGGCTTCGGTAAATCTTCATGAATAACTTGTAATGGTGCCGATAATAATGACTCGCAACCATTACCATCAATAACTGCTGCTTTGTAATACCCTTGACCATCAGTGATAAGGGTCGTTCCTGAATATGTACTGGTGCCTATTCCTACTGATCCAGTATTCGTTTGCGCATTAAGTCCAACAACTTGCGCCACTGTACTTGAATAGGATGAATTGTCAGCGCTATAATACCATTTGAATACTGGCGAGCCTACTGTGGTAGACGTTGCGGTAACCGCTTCTGAACTTGAACTACAAATTGTAACCTGGGTCGCGGTTGTATTATCAAATGATATTGTAGGAGCCGCGGGTACAGGGTATACAGTTACTGTAGCAATATTTGATTCGGCCGTACAGCCCTCTAAATCATGTTCATCCTCGGCTTTTATAGAATAGGTAATATTCGAAGCCGTAGAATTAGTGAGTGCTATCCCCGAAGACGGAATAAAAGAAGTCCAAGCAGTGCTTCCTGGCTCTTGATAATACCAGGTTCTAGTGTATCCTGTCGGCTCTGATTGAGGCTGCACATTCAAGTCTGACGATGTCAAGCTAAATCCTGAACAAACTTCAAAACTTGGAGTGCTAGTTGATATTGTTAAATCAGTAGGTGAAATAACACTAATAGTAGTTGCCGCGGATATCGGTGAGCTTGTACATCCAGCTAATTCAGCCAAAACCAAATAATCACCGCTTCCATAATTTACATTAGACGGAGTTAATGTAAACGTTGATCCACTTGAAGTTCCCAGTTCAACATTACTGCCATTTACCTCCTTGTACCATTTGTAAGTGAGCGCCGCTGTCCCTGTATAAGTCGAGCTTACCGACAAGACTATATCATTGTCATCACAAACAGTGCTGTTTGGATCTGTAGAAGCGATGGTTGGCTGAGGTAAATCGTAGGTGCTCAATGATAGTACATTCGAGTACCCGTTAGAAGTACAACCGTTAGCATCGGTCGTTTTAACCCTATAGTAACCTACGGCGTCAACCTCTTTCGCATAAGTTACAGGTGAGGTGCTTAGATTGGTAACCGCCTGTGCGTTGGTCCAAGCAGAACTTACTGCAAATTCCCAAGTAAACGTTTGATTAGTCAATGACGCACCACCGACTATTTCAACTGAAGCTTGGGAACCAGAACAGATAGACTTGCTTCCGTTGGTTCCATCACTAAATTGTAAAACCGGGGTGCTTGGCTGAGCGTTTATTGAAATTGTTACTGCTGTTGTACTTGAATTAGAAACACAACCTGCTGATTGGTGCTCATCTTGAATATATAAATTTGCGCCATCATGCATTGCATAATCCAAAATTAGACCAGTAGAAGGAATCTGAACAGGGGTAGACGATCCATTAGGGATATACCACCAACTGCGCGTAAATCCAGTCTGGACAGCTTGGTTAGCTGAATATGAAGGCGATGATGAAATATTTAATGTTTGACCTTCACAGAAAGTATTTGATCCTGAGTTTGAACTAATAGAAAGCACTGGAGGTGTAACTACAGTAATAGTGACTGTGGACGACACGGGGGAGGTTGAAGAACAACTAGCATTCGCTTCAGATACACGATACTGTCCTGCTACATTCGTAGTATAGCTCGAAGCACTTTGGTTACTCAGAGCTACCCAAGCACTTGAAGCGTCATCTCTTCTTTCCCAGACGAAATAAGAATTTTGCAACCCATTCTGGGCACTCACGTTGAGCGTAACATCAGTGCCGGAACACACAGTTGTTGAAAATCCTGTTTGGCCATTAATTGAAATGGTAGGCGCCTGCGCATTCGATCCGCCCAAATCAAATGTTGATATCTGCAGTGCGTTCGAATATCCAGACTCACATCCAGTAGTTGAATTAGCTAATTTTATTCTGTAATATCCTGCAGCGCTAACTTCAATTTCACCGGTTGCAGGATTGGCTGCAAGATTCGTTGGTGTACTCGAAGCAGTAAAAGTGTTAGTAGTCGAGTACTCCCAACTTAACGTCATACCTGTTGTGGTGGTTGCGATTGATGTTTGCAGAACCAGGCTAGAACCTGTACATATTGTTTTGGTACCGTTAGTGCCGTCGGTAAACTCAATAACCGGATCTGAAGGAACTGGATTTACGGTAATTGAATTTGCAGTTAAACTAGATGTTGAACTACAGCTTGACGTGCCGTAAGTATCCTTAACATAAATCTTTGCTCCATCTTTTGAAGCGTCTAATAATAGACCGGTGGCTGTATTTATTTGAATCGCTGAAGTCGCTCCACTTGGAACATACCACCAAGTTCTATTAAACCCTGTAGCTGGAGCCAATGGACTTGCATTGAAATTACCCGTTCCTACTGTATTGAATATCAATGTTTGCCCATCACAGAATTCACCATTCGTAGCGGATGTAAGTGACAATGTTGGTGTGGTTACACCGGTTACAATTAATTCAGAAGATAGTGGTGAGGATGATGAACATGTCGCCATAGTCTCACTAACTCTATATCTACCGCTAGTTGCGACAGAAATGTCTGTATTTGTGCTTTGCGATATAGTGTCCCAAGTTGATTGGGCATCATTGTAGCGTTCCCAAACAAACTGCGTATTGGTAATCCCGTTAGTTCTTGTTCCCTGCAGCGTAATTGAGGAGGCATCACAGGTAATAGCTGTTGACTGACCGCTGTACGTTCCAACAAAACTAATGGTAGGAGTTGATGAAAGACTATAATTATCAAGTTCTATAATATTAGAATAAGATGAATAACAGTCTGACGTCGTGTTCTGGCTTCGTACTCGATAGTATCCTGGTGTATTTATATCTATAAACGTACCGTTAGCATTTCCTGCAACAATTGAGCTTGCATTTGTAAAGGCCGCCACACTGCTATATTCCCATTCGTAATTAAGAGTAGGAGACGAACCTTGCACTAGAATTGTAGCCTGTCCGCCTACGCAAATAGTCTTCAGTGTTGTAGTTCCATCATTGTACGCTATTGCTGGTGTAGTCGGAATGGAATATACATTAACCGCTATAGACGAACTTGAACCATTTATTTCGTTAAACGTGATTGTTGCAGTGCCAGCGCCCTCTGCTGTAATTTCACCTGTTGAAGCATTAACACTTACAACAGAACTATTAGACGTTGTCCATGCTGATGCTGTAGCGGGTGTTCCTGTTGCGGAAAGTGCAATAGACTCTCCATCACACAAATTGAAATTACTTATTTGATTGTTTGGTCCTGATATAAGTGGAGCTGCACTCACCGTAAAGGTAGCTGTCGCCTGACATGAAGTCGCCGGATCAGTATACGTTATAGTCGTTGTTCCCGCACCTACAGCTACAATCTTACCCGATGTAGTCGCATCAACCGTCGCAACATTTAAGTCACTACTGCTCCACGAACTCGCAGCAGCTGTAGTATTCCCATTAATCAATAATATAGGCTCCGTTCCACCTACCGTAGCTGTCAATGTACCTGAGATCGCCAATGCAGGATTAACCGTCACCGTAATCGATCCCGTACAGTTCGACGTGGAAGTAAACGTAATCACAGCGGTTGACTGTGTCGTCACAGATTTCGCCGTCACAATACCTGTACTGCTAACCGTAGCTACACTATTGTCATCACTACTCCATGTTCCTCCTGTTACCGTAGAAGATAACGTCACCGTCTCTGCTTCACACAATACCGAAGATCCCGAAGCAACTGAGACCGAAGGAAGATCCTCTACCGTAACAGTAACATCATCCTGATTCTCACAACCATTCGCATCAACACCTGTTAACGTATAGGTAGTTGTCTGCGTTGGACTCACCGTAATACTCGCTGTCGTCGCTCCCGTACTCCAGTTGTAACTAGACATCGTACTCGAAGTCAACGTAGCACTACTGCCGTCACAGATCGTCTGATCCGCACCAGCACTCACATTTGGTAGGCCGTTCACCGTAACATCCTTAGTTACCGTACAACCCTTATTATTCGTATAAGTAATCGTCGCAACGCCAGTGGCAACGCCAGTAACTACTCCATTTGATACCGTAGCTATAGACACATCATCAGATGACCATGGCGTCGATGTACTTGCTGTACCTGAGCCCGCCAACGTAACATCAGAACCAATACATACAGACACCGCTGTTGATGGACTAATCGTAGGAGGTGCTAATACCGTAACGCTAACCGTTGCAGCTACTCCACCTGCAGTATACGTAACCGTTGATGTCGTACCGCCACTTGATGAAGTAAAGGCTGCAGTAGAAGTCGTAGTGGTTGATGATGGATTAGCTATACTACCTGAACTCGCACTCCAAGTACCGCCAGCTGGTGTAGCCGTTAATGTTAAACTGCCGTCCTCACATACCTCCGTAACCGTAGAAGTAATCGATGGAGCTGCACTCACCGTAAAGGTAGCTGTCGCCTGACATGAAGTCGCCGGATCAGTATACGTTATAGTCGTTGTTCCCGCACCTACAGCTACAATCTTACCCGATGTAGTCGCATCAACCGTCGCA
>Ga0213863_10000391_pt1 | contig 33684 bp, 32 predicted proteins | sample PICome_8_FD_160128 | JGI IMG/M metagenome (GOLD analysis project Ga0213863, IMG submission 160128) | Coastal seawater microbial communities near Pivers Island, North Carolina, United States - PICO497 | ecosystem: Environmental > Aquatic > Marine > Coastal | place: USA: North Carolina... | reverse complement strand
GTCCCGGGTCGCCTCTCCACGTGGGAGTACGGGAGCCCCAATGGGCCCGTCGACGTCGGCCCGATCGTGACCGACACCGGCGGCCTCTACCGCTGGGACGGCATGGGCTACGACAGCATCAACGACCGGTTGATCCTCGCGCTCGCCTTCCCGCCGTTCGGCGCTCCCTCGACGGCCCGCGGTCTCTATGAGCTCGATCGCAACACACTCGTGGCGACCCAGGTCCTCTCCTACAGCACGAACGGCATCTCGGCCTCCATCAGCGGCCTGGGCTTCAACCGTGCAGACGGCCTGTTCTACGCCCCTGAAGACATCGCCCTGGAGGTCGTCGCCATCGACCTCGCGGCCGGGACGGTCACCCCGGTCCCCGGCTCCGCCTACATCTCTGGCTCGGCCGACGTCGACGGGTGCGCGGTCGGCAACAACAAGGTCTACCTCATCGACGACGACCCGACGTTCCCGCCGCAGGTCTTCAACCTGGGCACCGGGACGTACGACGCTCCGCACGGCATCAACGCCTCTGGCGCCACATCCACGAGCGCCGCGGCGTGGCTCCCGCGCTCCCTCGATCCGGGCGCGGTCTACTGCAACGGTGCGATCAACTCGACCGGCGTCGGCGGCGCGATCGAGGCCGACGGAAGCCGCTTCATCGGCGACCACGACATGACGCTGCGCGCGTCCTCGCTCCCGCAGAACGCCTTCGGGTTCTTCCTCGTCTCCGACACGCAGGGCTTCACGGCGAACCCGGGTGGCAGCCAGGGTGACCTCTGCCTCGGCGGCTCGATCGGTCGCTACGTTGGCCCCGGCCAGATCCTGTCCTCTGGGTCCACTGGCACGTTCAGCCTCGAGATCGACCTGGGGGCCCTTCCGACGCCGACCGGTTCCGTCTCCGCCATGCCGGGCGAGACCTGGAACTTCCAGGCCTGGCACCGCGACTCCGTCGGCGGCAGCGCCGTCTCAAACTTCACCGGCGCCGTCGCCGTGCCGCTCCTCTGATGGGAGCCTCCGGGTGACCCGGAGCCTGAAGCCAACCAATGCGCCCCCGCGCAGGCCGACCAGCCTGCGCGGGGGCGCGCTCGTTGGTGAGGTGCTCGGATCCCTCAGCGATCCACGGCGCCATCCTCGAGGAGTCCAGCCAGGGCCTCGAGCGTCGTCACCGGCGCAGCGCAGGCGAAGTTGGTGCACACGTACGCTGTGGCCTTGCTGTCCACCGGCACGAGGGGCTCGGTGAAGGGGCAGGCGGCGGCCAACGACGCACCCTCCTCACCGGGCGGACGGAGCAACACCACGTCGTTGGGCGCATAGCGGCGGGCGAGCAGGGCCAGCATGGCCCGTGTCTCCGGCGCCTGCGGCGGACCCACGACCACGATCTCGCGGGTCGTGGAGGTCTGAAAGTCCACGGCCGCCAGGAGCTGCGTCGAGTAGCTGGGGCTCTGCTCGACCTGAGCACTGAAGGCCCGAATGGTGCCGGCGGCAAGTTCCTCGTAGCCCGTCTCCCCGGTCATCCGTGAGAGCCGCTGGAGGGTGCAGGCCATGACCGAGTTGCCGGAGGGGCGCGCGCCGTCATAGATGGTCTTGGAGCGAACCAGCAGCGCCTCACCGTCATCGGGACTCAGGAAGAACCCGCCAGCCTCGTCGTCATGGAAGTGCAGGACAGCGGTGTCGACAATCTCACGAGCGGCTACGAGATAAGCGACCTCGTGGGAGGCCTCGAAGAGGTCCAGGAGCCCCTGGGCCAGGAACGCGTGGTCTTCGAGCATCCCGTGGAGCCCCGCCTCCCCGCCACGCCAGCGCTTCAGGAGCCGCCCTGAATCGGTGCGCAGCTCCGAGAGCACGAAGTCCGCCGCCCGCCGAGCGGTGGCCACCAGGGCCTCGTCGCCAAATGCGCGGCCAGCTCGCGCGAAGGCCGAGATCATCAGACCGTTCCAGTCCGTGAGGATCTTGTCGTCCTTGAGCGGGTGGATCCGCCCCTCGCGGGCCTCGAAGAGCCGCGCCCTCATGACGTCCCAGCGCGCTCGCTCGGCGTCGGAGAGGGGCGCATTGAGATGGAGCACGTTGCGGCCCGTCCGCTCCCCGGTCGCCTCGTCCCGGTAGTTCCCCTCGTCGCTGGTCCGGAAGCGCTCCCGTACGAACGCTGCCTCCTCGGCGTCGAGCACCTCGCCGAGCTCGGCCTCGGTCCAGAGGTAGAAGAGCCCCTCCTCCCCCTCGCTGTCCGCATCCTCCGCCGAGTAGAAGCCGCCCTCCGGCGAGGTCATGTCCCGGCTCACGTACGCCAGGATCTCGCGGGCCGCGCGCTCATACGTGGCGTCACCAGTCACGAGCCAGGCGTCCACGTAGGCGAGGCTGCAGAGAGCCTGGTCGTAGAGCATCTTCTCGAAGTGCGGGACGAGCCAGTTCGGGTCCGTGGAGTAGCGGTGGATCCCCAAGCCCACCTGATCGAACACGCCGCCAAGGCGCCAGGCACCCAGGGTCCGCTCGACCATCTCCAGGGCGCGAGCCGAGCCGGTGGCGCCGTGGCGCCGAAGGAGGAAGGTCTGTTCGTGAGGCACGGGGAACTTGCGGGCGGCGCCGAAGCCGCCCCGGGCGCTGTCGAAGCGCCGGGAGAGCTCCGCCTCTCCCTCGGCGAGGTGCTCCGCCGTCAGGTCGCCCCCTGGAGCACCCGCCACCCGCGCCGCGAGGTCCTCGGTGATCGCTTTCGCCGATTGCAGCACCTCCTCACGACGTTCGCTCCACGCTGTCGAGAGCGCGGGGACGAGCTCGAGCATCCCGAAGCGCTGGCCGATGGACTGCTTCGGGAAGTAGGTCCCCGCAAAGAAGGGGCGCTTGTCCGGGGTCATGACCACGGTCATCGGCCAGCCGCCGCTCCCCGTGAGCGCCTGGGTCACCGACATGTAGAGCTGGTCGATATCCGGCCGCTCCTCGCGGTCGAGCTTGACGCACACGAACGCCTCGTTCATGAGCCTCGCGACCTCTGCGTCCTCGAAGCTCTCGTGCTCCATCACGTGGCACCAGTGGCACGTGGAGTAGCCGATCGAGAGGAACACCGGCACGCCGCGCTCGGCCGCGAGCTCGAACGCCGCCGGGCCCCACTCGTGCCAGTCCACGGGGTTGCGCGCGTGCTGGAGGAGGTAGGGGCTGCCAGAGAAGACCAGCCGATTGAACTCATCGCCGCCGTCCGCCGGGAGCGCCGCGATCTCCTCTGGAGAGGGTAGCGGTGCCCTGACGCCGTGCGCGGGCTCGTCATCCTGCGGCGTGGCGCCGGTCATGGTCGGGATGGAGAGGGCCGCGCTGACGCAGAGGGCGACGAGCATCACGAGCCGGAGAACTCGGTGAGCTTCTTGATGAGGTACGGAGGCGTCACGACCCCCGAGTACCCGTCGAGGTAGTTCCCGTCCGCATCGGCGAAGAGAACGAAGGGCAGCATCATCGCGTCCTCAACCTTCTGGGCGAGGGCGATGACCTCGTCCTCCGGCTCATCGCAGTCCGAGGCCACGGCCACGAAGCCGGCCTGGAGCATGGGCGCCACGTCAGGGCGGGGAATGACAGCCTCCACGAGGCTGCGGCACTGGCTTCAGAGTTCGCGCCCGAACTCGATGAAGATCTTCTTCCCCTCCGCGGCGGCGGCGGCCTTCGCCTCCGCCATGGTCGTGTACCAGGTCAGGGTTCCGCGGTCGTCAAAGTGGGGGTGGCTGGAGGCGCTCATGCGGGGAGCCTAGTCCGCACGGCGGGGCTTGCCACCCCACCGCCGCCGATTCCGGCCGCCTCGTTGCCCCTAGCCCTTCTTCAGCTTGAGGTAGGCTTCCATGAAGGGGTCGAGTTCACCGTCGAGCACCTTCTGGACGTTGCCCTCCTCCACGTTGGTCCGGTGGTCCTTGACCATCTGGTACGGGTTCAGCACGTAGGAGCGAATCTGGCTGCCCCAGGCGATCTCACCCTTCTCGCCGTAGAGCTTGCTCATCTCGGCGTCGCGCTTGGCCTCCTCCATGGCGAGGATCTTGGCCTTCAGCATGCTCCACGCCGTGGCGCGGTTCTTGTGCTGGCTGCGCTCGTTCTGGCAGCGGACGACGATCCCGGTCGGCAGGTGCGTCAGGCGGACCGCCGACTCGGTCTTGTTGACGTGCTGACCACCGGCGCCGCCCGCGCGCATGGTGTCCACCTTGACGTCCGACTCGTTGATGTCGATCTCGATCGAATCATCGGTCGCAGGGGTGACGTCCACCGAGGCGAAGGCCGTCTGGCGACGAGCCTGGGCGTCGAAGGGGCTGATGCGAACCAGCCGGTGCACGCCGGTCTCGGCCTTCAGGTAGCCGAAGGCGTAGGGCCCCTCGATGTGCAGCGTCACGCCGCGGATGCCGCCCTGGTCCTCCTCGCTCAGCTCGACCTGGGTGAGGTCGAACTCGCGGCGCTCCGCCCAGCGTACGTACATGCGCATGAGCATCGAGGCCCAGTCACAGGCGTCGACCCCGCCGGCGCCAGCGCTGATCTGGAGGAACGCCCCCATCTGATCGCTCGGCCCGCCGAGCATGACCTTGAACTCGAGGTCGTCGAGCGTGTCCTTCGCTCCCTCAAGGGTGGCGTCCAGCTCGCTGGAGACCTCCTCGAGCTCACCCCCTTCCTCGGCCATCTCCAGCAGGAGCTCGACCTCTTCGAAGCCGCTCTCCAGGCTCCTGACGGGCTCCACCACGTGCCGGAGCCCCTTCAGCTCCCGGACCAGCTTCTGGCTCTGGTCCTGGTCATTCCAGAAGTCGGGGCTGACCTGCAGCTCCTCGATCTCCTCGAATCGTTTCAGCTTGATGGGGTAGTCAAAGACTCTCCGTCAGCAGACTGAGTCTGCCGCGGAGCTCCTTCGTACGGTCGCGGTAGTCGGCGGGGGTGGGTGACATGAGGCGCAGAGGATAGGGAGCGCCCTGCTCCTGGACCACCGCCGAACGGTCCTTTCAGCGGTCAACTCCCCGCCGGTCTCGCCGCGAGGTGGAGGGTCCCCGCCGCGGGATCATGGATGAGCGCGGCCCCGGACACCGCCCGGGCGACGACGGCCTCGAAGCGGCGGCGAGGCCAGCCCAGCTCACCCCGCACGGACTCGGAGTCCCTGGGCGACCCCGATCGGAGCCGCGCCGCGACCAGGTCCACCTCCAGACGGGCCAGGACGCTCCGACGCGCGCGCCCCCTCATGACGATGCCCCTCGGCGCGAGGGCCAGCGACGCGAGGAACAAGACGCCCGCCGAGGTGGCCATCGGGCCCGCCGGGGCGACATCCAAGGCCATCCCCAACTCGTGTCCCACGGCGGCGCTCACCAGCGCGAACACACCGGCCAGGCCGAGGACATGCCGCACGTCGTCCACCCACAGGACCGCGGCTGCAGGTGGCGCGATCATCAGGGCCACAACGAGGATCGAACCGGCTGCCTCGAAGGACGCGACCACGGTGAAAGACACCACCGCGAGCCACGCCACGTGGATCCGACTCGGTCGGAAGCCGAGGCTGGCCGCCAGCTCAGGATCGAAGGTCAAGAGCTTGAGCTCCTTGAAGAGGAGCAACACGAATCCGGCGACTAGGAGCAGCGCGGCAGAGACGGACCAGAAAGCCCGCGGACCCAGGTCGCGGCCTCCGAGCTCAAGGCGATCGAGGGGCGCGAGGGCGAGGTTCCCCTCGATGATGCAGTCGGCGTGGAAGTAGGTTCCCGCGAGATCCATGCTGGTCAAGAGGACGCCCACGCTGAAGAGCGCGGGGAACACAACGCCGAGCGACGCCGTGGAGTCCACCACCCCCGTCCGACGAATGGCCTGGACGGCGAGGATCATCAAGAGGCCCATGGCCGCGGCGCCAACGAGCAGCAACGGAGAGGTCCGATCCCCGATCAGCGCATAGGCGATCACGATCCCCGGGAGGACCGCGTGAGCCAGGCCCTCGGAGACCAGCGCCTCGCGCTTGAGCACGAGGAAGGTCCCGGAGAGGGCGCAGGCCAGCGCGGTCACCGCCGCGATCGCCAGGGTCCAGAACTCGATCACGAGGCCCCTCCCGCCGCCGGAGGCGGCACGTCACGCAGGGCTCGGCGCGCGCGCGCACGCGCGATTACCCCGCGCTGCGGCGCCAGCAGGAGAGACAGCGCGAAGATGGCTGTTGCGAGGAGGACCACCACCGGCCCTGTGGGGAGACCCGACTCCGAGGCGCTCAACAGCGCGCCGCCGGCTCCTGAGGCCGCGCCGAACACCGCCGCCAGCAGCGCCATGGTCGACAGGCGTGAGGTCCACTGACGGGCCGCCGCCGCGGGCGTCACGAGGAGGGCGATCATCAGGATCACCCCCACCGTCTGGATCCCGATCACGACGCCTGCCACGAGCAGCACCATCATCAGCGTGTCGAGCACGCGCGAGGGTAGGCCCAGGCTCCTGGAGAAGTCAGGGTCAAACGTGAACACCTTGAGCTCCTTCCAGGCGAGGAACAGCACCACGACGGCGCAGCCTCCGAGGGCGAAGATCATCCACAGGTCTGCCCGGGTCATGGCGGCGGCCATCCCGAAGAGGTAGTCCTCGAGCCCCGTATGCCCCGGGATGGGCGGGCTCTGCCGCTGCACCCAGCGGAGCAGGAAGAGCCCCCCGCCGAAGAAGATCGAGAGCATCACCCCCAGGCTCGCGTCTTCGTTGAGCCGGGTACGGGTCGACACGGAGCGCGCCAGCATCAGCGCCGCGGTGCCCGCGATGAGCGCCCCTGGAACAAGGACCATGAGGGACCGCGAAGCGCTCCCCGTGATCGCGTGGGAGAGCACGAAGGCGACGACGACGCCGAGCAGCGCCGAGTGCGAGACCACGTCCCCAACCAGCCCCTGTCGCCGGAGGTAAGCGAAGCAACCCAGGGCCCCGCTCACCGCCCCCACCGTCGTGGTCCCCGCCGCCACGACGACCAGGGTCGGGTCGAGGTCGACCCACGGAGCGCTCATGACGACGCGAACTCGGGGACGTTCGCGGGGACGCGCCCCCCGTACAGGCGATCCAGATTGCTGCGGTGGAAGACCTCCTTGACCGTCCCGACCGCCTGGACGACCCGATTCAGCAGCACCGCATGTTCGAAGTAGCGCGGCACCGTCGCGAGGTCATGGTGCACGGAGAGGATGGTCTTGCCCTGATGGGCGAGGAGCCCCATGAGCGAGGCGATGCTCTGCTCTGTCACCGCGTCCACGCCGGCGAAGGGCTCGTCCATGAAGTAGACCTCGGCGTCCTGCACCAGCGCGCGTGCGAGGAAGACCCGCTGCTGCTGGCCGCCTGACAGCTCGGCGATCTGCCGGCCCGCCAGATCCGCCATCTCCATCTGCTCGAGGGCTTGCAGGGCCAGAGCGCGCTCCTTGCGGCCCGGGCGCCGGAACCAGCCGAGCTGGCCGTAGGTGCCCATCAAGACGACGTCGAGGACCGAGGTCGGGAAGTCCCAGTCGACGCTCGTCCGCTGCGGAACATACGCCACCAGGCGGCGCCTGCGTGCCGGGTCTTCGCCGAGCACCCGCACGCGCCCAGAGACGCGTGGAACGACCCCCAGCGCCGCCTTCAGCAGCGTGCTCTTGCCCGCGCCGTTCGGACCCACGATGGCGGCGAGCGACCCTCGGCTCAGGCGGAGGTCGGCGTTCCAGAGCGCAGGCTCCTGTCCGTACGTGACCGTCAGTCCCTCCACGTCGAGGGCAGGCTGGTCAGTGGGGATCTCGAGGCCGCCGCGCTGGATCATGGCGTCCCCAGCGCTGTGGAGATGACCTCAACGTTCGCACGGAAGGCCCCGAGGAAGGTGTCGGCCGGGGCCTCCACGCCGAGGTCGTCCGAGTAGAGAGGCTCGTCTGCAATCCGCACTTCCCAGCCCCGTGCCTCGCACGCCTCGAGGAGCGCCTGGGTGAGCCGCGGGTTGGTGATGGACTCGAGGAACAACACGGGAACCCTCATCTCGACCACGCGATCGGCGACGGACCGCATGGTCCGGAGGTCCGCCTCGGGGTCGTTCCCAACGCCAAGAATGGCCAGGGTCTCAAGGCCGTAGTTCCGGGCGAAGTAGCTGAACGCGTCGTGGCCGCTCACGAGAATACGACGTGCCTCCGGGATCTGCTCGAGCCGCTGGCTCGCCCACGCGTCGACCTCGAGGAGCTCGCGGGAGTAGGCCGCCGCGTTGGCCTCGATCTGCGATGCGCTACCCGGGAATAGCGCAACGAGCTCGGACGAGAGCGCCTCGACGCAGCTGGACCATCCCTCAAGATCGTTCCAGATGTGCGGATCGAAGCTGTCCGTCTCCACGCCCTCCTCGCTCCAGCCCAGACAGCGCTCTGCGGGGAATGCGCTGGCCATCGACCAGCTCTTCGCCGCGATGGCCTCACGCTCCAGGAGCTCGGACAGCTGGGCCTCGAGGTGGAAGCCGTTGAAGACGATGAGGGCGGCCTGGTCCATGGCCAGCACGTCGCGGGTGCTCGCGCCGTAGCTGTGGGGATCGACCCCAGGACCGCAGAGCAGCTTCAGCTCGACCGTGACGCCTTCCATGAGCGCCTCGGCGGCGTCATGGATTTGACCCGTGGTCACGACCACCAGCGGCGCGTCGGAGACGCCCGAGACCTCGCTGCAGGCCACAAACGGCAGGGCCATGCCGAGGGCGAGCAGGGCCCGAGACCATGCCCCTTGGGCGCGCCGCGGCGGATCTTGGCTGAGAATGAGTCTCATCATCGGCCAGGAAGTCTAGGCCTGATGCGGCCCGGTGGAGAGGGGTCAAGCCGGGCAATTTTGGAATCGGGCCACGTCCAGTCCGCACTGAGACGGTCCCCTCGGCACCCCAGCGGCTAAACCCTGCCGAGGGCGGCGCGAGACGGGACGCCTGGGCCTAGAGTCCTGGGCATGCAGATCCAGCAGCCGGTCGTCGTCGGGACCTTCATCAAGCGCTACAAGCGCTTCCTCACGGACGTGGAGCTGGAGGACGGCTCTCTCCTGACGGCCCACTGCCCCAACACCGGGTCCATGAAGGGCTGCCTCGAGGCGGGGGCTCGCGTCGCGTTGCGAGATAGCGAGGATCCGAAGCGGAAGCTGCGCCACACGTTCCAGACCATCGAGGTCGGCGGCACCTGGGTCAACGTCGACACCGGCCTCCCCAACGCCCTCGCGTTCGAGGCCGTGGAGGCCGGCAAGATCGAGCCGCTCCTCGGCTACGCGACCGCAAAGCGCGAGGTGAAGTACGGCAAGAACAGCCGTATCGACCTGCTCCTTGAGGACCCAGAACTTGGCCGCGCCTACGTCGAGGTGAAGAACACGACCCTCGCGGAAGGAGAGCTCGCGCGCTTCCCCGACGCGGTGACCAGCCGCGGGCTGAAGCACCTCAACGAGCTGGCAGACGTCGTCGCCGCGGGGGACCGGGGCGTGATGCTGTACTGCGTCTCCAGGGCGGACGTGACGGCCTTCTCTCCGGCCGACGACATCGACCCCGTCTACTCGAAGCGGTTACGGGAGGTCGCCGAGGCGGGCGTCGAGCTGCTCGCCTACTCGACCGTCGTGACGCCGACGAGCTTCGAACTGGGCGAGCGGCTCGAGATCCGGCTCTGAGGGCCAGCGGCAGGCGCTGCACCTCAGGGCCAATCTCGGGGGCCGAACTCGGGGGCCGAACTCAGAAGTCTGACTCAGAAGTCTGGCTCAGAAGTCTGGCTCAGAAGTCTGGCTCAGAGACCGCGGCCAAAACCGCCGCCGCCGCTCTTGCGACCAGGCGACGCGCTGCCGCCTCCTGAGGAGGAGCGCGCTGCGGGCCTGGGGAAGGCCTTGGGCGCTGAGGAGCCGCGTCCGCCACCGCCCCCACGGCGCTTCGCCCCGCCGCCGCCGCCACGAGGACCGCGGCCGCCTCGGCCGCCGCCGCCGCCACCGCCACCACCACCACCACGACCGCGGGTCGCCGCGGGCTTGGGCATGGCGTTCACATCGCCGGGGTCAAAGCCCTCGAGCGCCTTGCGCGGGATCTTGGCTCCGAGGTGCCGCTCGATCGCACGCACCTGGTCCCCGTCTTCGCGGGCGAAGAAGGTGAAGGCCTTGCCCTGTTTCTTGGAGCGCCCGGTGCGGCCGATGCGGTGGGTGTACGCCTCGGGAGTGTTCGGCACATCGAAGTTGACCACGTGACTCACGTCCGCGACGTCGATCCCGCGGGCCGCGATGTCGGTCGCCACCAGCACGTCGTAGTCCCCGCGGCGAAAGCCCTCCATGGCGCGCACGCGCTGGTTCTGGGACATGTTGCCCTGCAGGGCGATCGCCCGGTGTCCGTGGGCATCAAGCTGCTTGGCGATCTTGCGCGCCCGATGCTTCGTCCGCAGGAAGACGATGGCGGAGCGGAAGTCCGGACCACCGAGGATCTCCTCGAGGAGGTCCAGGCGGCGCGGCTGCGCGCACTCGTAGAGCGCGTGTTCGATGGTGTCCGCGGGGCGGCTGTGCGCCAGCTCGATGACCGTCGGTCGGTTCAAGACCTCGTCGGCCAGGTGGCGGATCTCCTTCGGCATCGTGGCCGAGAAGAGCAGGTTCTGGCGGCGCTCGGGGAGCAGCCGGAGGATCTGTCGGACGTTCGGCAGGAAGCCCATGTCGAACATGTGGTCGGCCTCGTCAAGGACGAGGACCTCAACGTCGCGCAGGTCGATCACGCGCTGGCCGGCGAGGTCAAGCAGCCGGCCGGGGCACGCGACCACCACCTCGGGCCGAGACTTCAGGGCGCGCACCTGCGCGTTCTGCGGGACGCCGCCGAAAACGGTCGTCGAGCGCACGCGGGTGAACTTCCCGAGGCTGGAGAACTCCTCATGGATCTGGAGAGCCAGCTCGCGGGTCGGCGCGATCACGAGCGCCCGCGGGCCGCGTCGTTGACCGCCGCCGCCGCGCAGGTGCTCGAGAATGGGCAGCGCGAAGGCCGCGGTCTTGCCCGTCCCCGTCTGCGCGAGGCCCAGGACGTCCCGGCCCTCGAGGACGGCGGGGATGGCCTTGCGCTGGATCGGTCGAGCCTCGGTGAAGCCGAGCTCCTGGATCCCGCGCAGGACCTGGGCGTCGAGTCCAAACGTCTTGAACTCGTCGCGCTTGTGCGCGCCGGAGGCCCGCTCGGTGGAGCCCTCAGCGGGCTGGAAGGAGACCTCCCGCTCGGTGTCTTCCCTGGCGGGAGCCTCCGAACGCGGTTCCTGGGGCGAGCGTTGCTCTTCAGAGGAGGTCTGGGTGGTCGAGGGGCGGCCGCCGCGACGTGAACGACGTCGACGGCGCGGACTGGTGGAGTCCTTCGTCATGAAAATACGTGGGAACGCGCCCGCCTTGGTTGGCGGCGCGTGTGCTGATCCCAACGACAGCGCGGGAGAAAGCGGTGGTTTGAAGCGGCGCGATACGAGTCGAGACCGCGTGGGTCCGGACCGGAAATCCTGTCAAGCGCCGGGACCGCTTTTGCTGCGCGGCCCGATGACATGAACCGCGTGGGCGCGCCCCTTGGGGCGGCGAATGCGGCGCGAGGGTCAGAGCCCTCTGTGGGGACCTTCGGCGGGGATCCCCCAGAACTCCATCCATTTCCCCACAGAACTGCGGAGAAACCCGGATACGGGACCTCTGGCGGCAAGCCCTCTGCGCCTCGACTCCCGCTGGCTAGGCTCTGGGGCATGATCGAACGCCAAGACCACGGTGATGTGCTCCTCCTCCGCCTCGCGCACGGAAAGGCGAGCGCCCTCGACCTCGAGCTCCTGGATGAGCTCTGTTCCGCCATGGACGAGTTCGAGGCCAGCGAGGCACGGGCCTGTGTCCTGACCGGAACCGGGAGCATCTTCTCCGCTGGGGTCGACCTCAAGCGGCTCGTCGACGGCGGGGCCGAGTACATCGACGCCTTTCTGCCGGCCCTGGACCGGGCCATCTCCCGGCTCTTGTTCTCTGACCGCCCCCTGGTCACCGCGTGCAACGGTCACGCCATCGCGGGCGGGTGCCTGGTCGCGTGCTGTGGTGACCGACGCCTCGGCGCGCGCGGCAAGGGACGCGTGGGCGTCCCTGAGCTCGCCGTCGGCGTCCCGTTCCCGCCCCTCGCGGTCGAGCTGGTGCGCTTCTCGGTCGGACCCAAGAACCTCCAGCGAGCGCTCCTCGACGCCGCCGTTCACAGCATGGAGGACGCGCTCGAGCTCGGCTTCATCGACGAGGTGGTCGAGCCCGAGGAGCTCGAAGACCGAGCCATCGAGACCGCACGTCGCCTCGCTGCGATCCCCCCCTCGAGCTTCGCCTACACCAAGCAGAGAGCCCGCGAGGTCCTGCGCGGGCCCGGCCTCGACCCCGCCGCGTGCGCGGAGGTGCGCGCCCTGTGGGCGAGCGATGAGGTCAGGGGGGCCCTCGCGGAGTACGTCACGCGAACCCTCGGCTGAGCCAGCGGCATCGCAGCCGGCCCCCTAGGATGGGCGAGAGATGCTCTCCACCCTCCTGCTCAGCCTTGCGTTCGCCCCCCAGCCCGCTCCCCAGTCCGCCCCCATCACGGCGTCAGAGCCAGAGGCGCCAAGGCCCAACTTCCTGATCGTCCTCGTAGATGACCTTGGATACGGCGACCTCGGCGCTGCGCTCCCAGGTATCGGCGGCCGCGAGCAACACAGGACGCCCAACATCGCCCGCCTCGCGTCCGAGGGCCTCGTCCTGACCAACGGTTACGCCGCCGCCCCCAACTGCGCCCCGAGCCGGGCCTGCCTGCAGACCGGGCGTACCACGCCGCGCCACGGCGTCTACACCGTGGGAACAGCGGCCCGCGGTAAGCCCCCGCAGCGAGAGCTCATCCCCGTACAGAACACCGTGACGCTGGCCGACGCGGAGGTCACCCTCGCCGAACACCTGGGGCCCGTCGGATACTCAACCGCGCACCTCGGCAAGTGGCACCTCGGACCCGATCCGACCTCCCAGGGCTACGACTTCAACGTCGCGGGGAACAAGGCCGGACACCCCAAGAGCTACTTCTCGCCCTACAAGAACGCCGACCTCGAGGACGGGCCCGAGGGGGAATACCTGACCACGAGGCTCACCGACGAGGCGATCCAACTCGTCGGGCGAATGGAGCCGCCGTTCCTGATGCACCTCGCCTACTACTCGGTGCACACCCCGCTGCAGGCGCCACCTGAGCGGGTCGCCGAGCGGCGCGCCGCCGGCGTGAAGAGCGCCAAGTACGCGGCCATGGTGGAGGCCCTTGACCACGAGGTAGGCCGCCTCCTCGCCGCCCTCGAGGAAGCGGACCTCGCGCAGGACACGGTCGTGATCTTCACCTCCGACAACGGCGGACACATGCCTGTGACGAACCGCGACATCCTCCGTGGGTACAAGGGCACCCTCGACGAAGGCGGCGTCCGCGTCCCCTGGATCGTTCGCTGGCCCGGCCGTATCGAACCCGGAGTCGAGCACTCTCCCGTCCATCACGTCGACCTGCTCCCGACCCTGCTCGCCCTGGCAGGTGCCGAGCCGAGGGGTGACGCAGCGCTCGACGGTATCGATCTCACGGGGCTCTTCGCGGACCGAATCGCCCCCGCCCCGCGGCCGCTCTTCTGGCACTTTCCCTGCTACTTGCAGGGCAAGAGCGACCGCTTCGAGCACTTCCGCACCACGCCCGGCGGCGTCCTCAGAGCCGGGCGTTGGAAGCTCGTCGAGTTCTTCCATCCGGGCTCCGCGACGTCGCCACGACTCGAGCTCTACGACCTCGAGACCGATCCGCTGGAGCGCACGGACCTCGCCGAGGACGACCCTGAACGGACCGCCGCCATGCACGCCGACCTCACCCGCTGGCGAGCGGCGGTCCACGCGCCGGTGCCCTCGCAGCCTGAGCCCGCCTTCGAGCCCGCCTTGGAGGGCACCCGGGACGGCTCCTGAACAGGAGCCGCCCGGCCGCCCCGAAGGTCCAGCGCCCTACACGGAGACGTGGTACCCGTCGTCGTTGACCGGGTACTGCGGCCCGCCAGGCCCACCGATGGTCCCGGACCAGGGGTCAGGGTGGGCATCATTGGGCGCGATGAGCGCCTGGCTGACGCGACCCGCGCAGTGGTAGTAGGCACCGCGCGTGATCTGACGCCAGATGATGGCGAGCTGGGCCACGCCGCCGATGGCCGCGAGACGCCAGAAGGTCGGATCGGCCTCGAAGCCGGCCTCGAGCCTCCCGTGCCACCACCCCAACACCGCGACGACGAAGATCGCCTCCAGGAGGAGGAGAAGCGCCAGCGGCCGCATGGTCTGAACGGGATGCTTGACCATCGTCCACCACGTCGCACACGCCGCGACGAGGACGGAGCGGCTGTCCCGGAGCACCAGTCGGGTGCGGGTGTAGATCACCCAGGCCATGACCTTCATGAACCCGATGGCGGCGAGGCCGTCCTGGAGCCAACGGAGCTGCACGACGGTCTGCTCGGACTCCAGGGTCTCGAGCTTGCCCCAGTCGCTCGCGGGGACGTCCATGATCCAGCCCAGCACGAGCCGCTTCCAGGGGTCGCCGTAGAGCAACCAGTGGACGAGGGCGAGGGCTGCCAGGGTCATCAGCGCGACGCGCAGCATGCGGCCGAAGTAACGCGCGCCGCCGAACCCGAACCGACGCAGGGTCTGGCGTTCGGGCTGCTCGAAGGTGACCTGGAGCCAGCCCCCGGCGGCGAAGACTCCGAACAGGAGCGCGATCAGCGCCAGCACCGCGCCGCCGCTGGCCACGCTGCTGTTGAGCTGCGCCAGCCCGTCCGCGTGATCCTGGCGGAAGACAGCGCCGAGCCCCGTAGACGGCGCGCCCATGCTCGAGTGCAGGTCGCGCGCCAGCTCAGCGGAGGGGTAGCGGCTCCCGACAGCGCCCTTGAAGAACGCCGCGGTCTGGAAGGCCGGGACGAGGCTCAGCAGCAGGAGGAAGAGCCAGGTGCAGATCCACAGCTTGGTCCGGAAGAACGCCGCTCGGAAGCCGCGCAGGAACAACCGCCAGTCCGGGCGGCTGTGGTTGTCGTGGTCGATGTTCTCGTCGAAGTTCGGCATCAGATCAGCCCCCCACCGCCATGAACCACTGAAGGACGTTGGCCGCGCGCGCGGCCGCGCGCTCGCCCCACCTTGAGGGCGCGAGCTTGTCACGCTCAGCGAACCACTGGTTGTCCGTCATGTTGCGATCAAGAAACCAGAGCCGCTCAGGGTCGATCACCACCGAGGTGACCTTGCGCGCGTCGGCCGCCATGGGCAGTCGCCACCAGTTCTTCTCGCCCTGCATCTCACGGGTCCACTCGAAGTCGACCTTGCCGCCGTCCTCATAGGTGACCTGCACCTTCACGGGCAGCACGAGGTCGCCGCGCCGCCTGAGGACGATGTCCGGTACCCAGGGCCGCTTGGCCTTCTCGGGCTCCTCTGCGCCTGCGTCGCCTTCGCCTTCGCCTTCCTCGGAGTCCGCCGCAGCCTCGGCGGCGCTCGCCAGGGCCTCCGGCGAGCAATCCGAGGTCCAGGACCCATCGTCACACCGAAACCACCCCGCGGACTTGGGGTCCCGCGTCTGAGCCACCTGGCAGCTCCAGTCCACGGTCTTGGTGGAGCGGAAGACGTCCTCGAAGTACCACTGGATGTCCGCGTCTGCGCCCTCCTGGAAGGCGAGATAGAAGTCCTCCGGGTAGGGATGCCGGTAGCGCCAGTCCTGGGCGAACTTGCGCATACCGCGCAGGAAGGCCTCCCGGCCCACCAGCGCCTGGAGCGAGCGCAGCGCCACCGCCGTGTGCGGGTAGCTGTTGGTGCTGTAGCTGGCGCGGTCGACGTAGTCCCAGACGTTGCGCTCGATGGGGTCCGACTCCGGGTCCCGGAGGTAGCCCGACCGGTCGCCCCAGCGCGGGTCCGTCTCCTGCTCCACAAAGGTGAGCTGAGGCTGGTCACGCCAGAACTTCACAAAGGGCGAGGCCGTCAGGGGGCGCGCCTGGATCTCGCCGGGGACGAGCCACTGAAGGTCCTTCGAGACGCTCACGTCCAGCTGGTCAAGGCCGAACCGAATCGGGTTAGGGAACCCGACGCTCTGGAGCGAGACCGTCCCCTCGAGGGAGCGGGAACCCGGGGCCGCCGAGGGGGCGATCCCCCACATGGGGAGGCCGCTGTAGGTCGACGCGGCGCGCCGCGCGCCGTACTCGCGGAAGAGCGTCTCGCTGTCGCTGAAGGAGTTGAAGCCCTCGTCCAACCAGGCGGCTTCGGGCTCGTTGTTACCGACCAGCCCGTACCAGAACTGGTGGCCGGCCTCGTGCACCGTCACCGACTCCGGGGTGTACATGCGCGGCCGGGTGAGCATCCGAGAGCCGCAGGTGAAGATGGTCGGATACTCCATCCCTCCCGCCGCCCGGGCGCCCCAGGCCGGGTCCACGGCCGTCAGCTCCGAGTAGGGATAGGCCCCGTACCAGAGGCCGTAATAGAAGAGCGTGGCGCAGGTCGCCCGCCAGTGCCGCTCGGCCTGTGAGGCGTGCTCGGGGTGGACCATGACCCTCACCAGGACCTCTCGCCCGACGAGGTCCGCGGGCTCGAGCCCAAGCGCGCTCGCCACCTCGCCCACCTCCGCCTCGTGGCGGCTGGCCCACTCGTTCCACACGAAGGGCCGCTCGAAGACGGTGTAGTCGGGGTCCGCGGTCCAGGCGAAGCCGTGGACGCGGGGCGCGAGCCCGGATCCGCGGGCCGCCACGGGGTCCACGTAGGTCTGGTCCTCGGGCGCCGGGGCGATGTAGCGCTCGGCATACCTGCCGTCGGGGAGCGCCTCAGCCGAGACTCGCTTGCCGGAGGCCGCGATCTTGCCCGTGTACTCCTCGGGCAGGTCGAGGGTCACGTCATAGGTCCCGTAGTCCGCGTAGAACTCGGTGTTCATGTAGAACGGGTGGGCTCTCCAGCCGCGGCCGCCCTCGTACACGGCGAGCTTGGGGAACCAGTGGCTTAGGAAGATGAAGTCGCCCTTGGTCCCCGTCCTGCGGCGGACGCGCGGCAGACGAGACTCCCACTCGATCTCCACGGTCACCTCACCACCCGCCGGAACGGGCTCGGGCAGGTCGACGCTGAACAGCGTCCGATCCAGCGGCGCCCGCGAATCGGGGACGCGAAACGTCAGGGCGTCCGTGAGGTCCACATCGCCCACCTTGAGGGATCGAATCTCCTGCCAGCCGAAGCCGCGGTCGACCTTGGTCCCCTTGAGGCGCCCCTGGGCCTCGGTCATGTGGAGGCTTCGGTTGTTGGCGTAGGCGTTGAGGTAGAGGTGGAACCACAGGTCGCTGACCGCTTCACCCGATCCATTGCGCCAGGTGAGGCTCATGGTGCCGCTGAGCTGCTTCTGGACCCCGTCGTCGAGATCTGTCGGCTCGGCATCGTCAACGCGAGCGCGGATCACGTAGTCCGCCTCGGAAGACCTGCCGTCCCCGGCGTCCTGCGGTCGCGGGGAGGTTGAGGCGTAGGCAGCGGCTGACAGGAAGGTCAGCAGGAGGCCGGCAGCGGCCAGATGAGAGCGGAGAGCCATACACGCCAGTGTGTGTCGCGCCTGGCGACCGCACAACCCGAAGGGCGGCCTCGCTCCCGACCTCCCTCAATAGAGGTGCCCCTGGTCGAGGCACCTGGCCCTCAGCAGGGGATCGCGATCAACAACTCAAAGTGGTCGAAGCCCGGGAAGCCTGCTTGCTGCCAACGAGCGGTGAAGGCCCCTCCCGCGTAACCCGGGAGGCTGGGCAGCCCACCCGGGCCGATCCCCTGACATCCAGCAAAGATGACCTCGTACTCCGGGCCGACTTGAGCCTTGAACCGGCTATCGATGGCGCAGCCCAGGATCTTTCCGCACTCATGGATCGCGGCCTTGTCCTCTTCGTTCGGGGTCTTCCTCGCGCTCATCGCTCGGATCTCGTCCGCTGGCAGGGTCTGCAGCCCACCAGAGAGGATCAACGCGTACTCGAGAGGGACCTGGATGAAGCCTGCCCGAGCCCCCGCCGGGGTCTTGAAGCCGAGGCGGAAGGCCACTCGGACCTCATCTTCAGCGCCAGGGAGGCCGGGCTGGACGGAGTCCAACACGAGCGGCTCCTCGAGGGAGAAGGGCATCACGAGTCCAATCGTATCGGCGAACTCCTCGGACACGATGTCCAGCAGGCTGGTGGCATCGGCGTGCTCGAAGAAGCGCTGCTCCTGGCTTTTCTGCATGTCTGAATACGGCTGCCCTGGGCGGCCTTCACCGAGAAGATCGACCTGGAACCCGCCCGGATTGAAGCCCACCGGGGACGATCGGAGGACCTGTCCCTGATCCGGAATCAGGGCTCTCGGCAGGCCGGGTCGGTGGCTCGAAATGAGGCACCTGGGGCGTTCGACGCCGCTCCGCTGATGAGACACCCCAGGCGCCCCGCTGGGGTCTGCTGGGGGGGGCCAAACGGGTCCACGGGCTTTCTGCCATTTGGTTCTCAAGCTATGCCGTCAGATTCCGATCAACCCCCTGGCGGAATCTTCTTCGTGCCACAAAGAAGCCCGCTCATCAGTCCGACCGTCTGGTCGGTTCACTGCTCGCCCCGCGAGCGCCCTCCCAGGAGGGGACACCATGGAACTCAGGAACAACAACCAAGGCGATCTCCCGCCCGCGAACCGTTATGCCGACATCCGGCAGGTAACGGAGTCGCGGAACGCGGAGCTCCAAGAGACCGTTGACCGAGTCAGAAAGAGCGTAGAAGACCGCCAGGAACAGACCGAGCAGCTGGGCAAGAGCCTGGACTCCATCGAACTGTCCGAAGGTGCGAAGAACTTCGTCGAGGAAGCAAGCAGCGGCCGCAGCGAGCGGATCGCCCAGCTTCGAGCTGCCGTCGAGGACGGCACTCTCTTCGATCGCGATCGTCTGGCCCGCGCGGCGGAACGCCTTCTGAGCGACTCCGTCTGAACGAGGACGAGTCCCACGCCAACCGCAGCGAGCCCACGGGGAGCGCTGCGGCAGACTTCGTTACGGAGAGCGCCGGCGGACGGCGGGGCCTGGGCGACCCTGATGGCAGGCCTGGGCGACCCTGATGCCAGGCCTGGGTGACCCCAGCGATGGGTCTGACTGGACCCTTGAGGCTCGCCGCCGGGAGCAGGGTCCACCCCGCTGACCCGCAGATCCCGGCGAGGCTGATAGGCTCCGGCCATGCTCCTCGCCCTCCTCCAAGTGGCGCCGCTGATCTCAGCGAGCGCGCCTGCAGTCCAGCCTGCCCACGATCTCCCCCTCCAAGGGGCTCCAGCGCCCCAAGGAGCGCAACAGGAAGACGGCTGGGGGGCCCTCGAGGCCTTCGCAGAGACCGAGTTTGGCGAGCCGGGGCTCGAAGCCGCGCGCTTCCTTCGCCGGCACCGTCCCGAACGTGACGCGACCCTGCCCGCCGACCTCCTCGCCGAGAACCTCCGCCTCGCGTTCGAGGCCCGCGCTCGCTTCCCATGGGCCAAGGACGTCCCCAACGAGCTCTTCCTGAACGACGTCTTGCCCTACGCCATCCTCGACGAGAAGCGTGAGAGCTGGCGGCCCATGCTCCTCGAGCTGACGGCCCCGATCGTCGCCGAGAGCAAGACCGCCACGGAAGCAGTGCAGGCCATCAACCGCCAGCTCTACGACAAGATCAAGGTCCACTACAACACGGGCCGCAAGCGCCCCAACGCCTGCGCAACGGAGTCCATCGAGCAGGGTCGCGCGACCTGCACGGGGCTCACGATCCTCCTGGTGGAAGCCTGCCGTTCGGTCGGCATCCCTGCCCGCGCTGCGGGCGTCTTCCTCTGGCATGACGACCGGGGCAACCACACCTGGCCCGAGGTCTGGGTGGATGGGCGCTGGCAGTTCACCGGCGCGGACGAGTTCGACGCCAAGGGGCTCAACCGGGGCTGGTTCGTGGCGGACGCCGCACAGGCCACCGCCGGAGACGTGAAGCACGGCGTCTGGGCCTCTAGCTGGGCCGCCTCCGGGACCCCCTTCCCCCTCGCCTGGGCTCCTCGCGACGCCAGCGTGGCCGCCGTCGAGGTGACCTCCCGCTACGTCGGAGACGACGAGAAGGTCGCCGACGCGCTCGATGAGCTGGCAGGGAGCCTGGAGCCGCTCGGCGAGGAGGCCTCTCAACGCCTCCTGATGGAGATCTGGAAGGAGCGCAAGCAGGCCCTGAGCGAAGCCCTCTCCGGGGAGGCCGAGGCCAAGGCCTATGAGGCCGCCGGGCAGACCCTGCGTGTCAAGGAGCGCGTCTTCGGCAGTGCACCGGAGCGCGGGCACAGCCTCTGGATCTCGATGCACGGCGGCGGCGGGGCTCCCGCCGAGGTCAACGACGGGCAGTGGGAGAACCAGATCAAGCTCTACGAGCCCGCCGAGGGGATCTACGTGGCACCCCGCGCCCCCTCTGACACCTGGAACCTCTGGCACCAGGGGCATATCGATCCGCTCTTCGACCGGCTGATCACCGCCTACGTGACGCTGCGCGGGGTCAATCCAGACCGGGTGTACCTGATGGGTTACTCGGCCGGCGGCGACGGGGTCTATCAGCTCGCGCCGCGCATGGCCGACCGCTTCGCCGCGGCCGCGATGATGGCGGGGCACCCGAACGAAACGAAGCCAGACGGTCTCCGCAACCTCCCCTTCGCGCTCTTCATGGGCGGCAAGGATGGGGCCTACGACCGCAACAAGATCGCCGCGCGCTGGAAGGACGCCCTCGCAGCGCTGCGGGAGTCTGACCCCGGTGGCTATGACCATGAGGTGACCATCTTCCCGGAGATGGGCCACTGGATGCAGCGTGAGGACCGGGTCGCCCTCCCGTGGATGGCGAGCCGGACCCGCCGCGCCTGGCCCGACCGCGTGACCTGGCTCCAGGACGACGTCGCCCACGACCGCCTCTACTGGCTCGGCGCCGAGGAAGCCGATCGCAGCCCGAGGGCGCGGGTCGAGGCGGCCGTCGAGGAACAGCTGATCGAGATCAGCTCCACGGACGTGACCCGGCTCACCCTGTTCCTTCATGACCGGCTCATCGACCTCGACAAGGCCATCGCCGTGCGTTGGAACGGAGAGGAGGTCTTCACCGGCGAGGTACCGAGGACCCGTGCCGCCATCGAGGCCTCCCTCGATGGGCGCCCCGATCCGGCCCTCGGGGCCACCGCCCTGCTCGTCGTCCGGCGACCCTGACGACCCTCTCGACCTCCAGCGCCGCCCCGTCCGGCTGCCCTCATCACCCTGCCTCACCGAGCCAAGAAGCCCCTCCGAACCCCATGGGACCCCGAACCGAACTTCAAGAGATGGCGGCTGAGATGACCGCCTGGCGCCACGACCTCCATCAGCACCCCGAGCTCGGATACGCGGAGACTCGCACCTCCCGGGCGGTCGCAGACCGCCTCGAGTCCTGGGGCCTCGAGGTCCACCGTGGGCTCGGCAAGACGGGCGTGGTCGGCGTCCTGAGAGGAGCGCTGGGCGACGGACCTGCGCTCGGACTGCGCGCAGACATGGACGCGCTCCCCATGGAGGAGGAGTCGGGCGCCGATCACCGCTCCACGACCCCTGGGGTCTTCCACGGCTGCGGTCATGACGGGCATACGACGATGCTCCTCGGCGCCGCGAAGCACCTCGCGAGCACGCGCCACTTCGCCGGGACCGTCCACTTCATCTTCCAGCCGGCAGAGGAGGGCCTGGCCGGGGCCCGCGCCATGATGGAAGACGGGCTCTTCGAGCGCTTTCCCTGCGACGAGGTCTACGGCATGCACAACTGGCCGCAGCTTGGCTTCGGCCAGATGGCGGTGGGCTCCGGCCCGATGATGGCCGCCAGCGACCTCATCAAGATCGAGATCGAGGGCGTCGGCGCCCACGCCGCCATGCCCCACCGCGGGGTCGACCCGGTGTACGTCGCGAGCCAGGTCATCAGCTCCCTGCAGTCCCTGGTCTCCCGCTCCACCAACCCCGCCGACGCCGCCGTGGTCTCGATCACGAAGGTCGAGGCCGGCTCTGCCTCCAACGTGATCCCGCGACTCGCCACCCTCACCGGGACCTGCCGATCGTTCCGGCCGGAGACGCGTGACATGCTCGAGGCCGGCGTCGAGCGTATCGCCACGGGCGTGGCAGCGGCCCTGGGGGCCACGGCCAAGGTCACCTACTCGCGTGGATACCCCCCCACGGTCAACCACCCGACCCAGACCCAGTTCGCCGGCGAGGTGGCCGCCTCCCTCTTTGGCGAGGAGGCCGTCGACCGCTCACCTGAGCCCAGCATGGGAGGTGAAGACTTCGCCTTCATGCTCGAGGAGGTCCCTGGCTCGTACGTATGGCTCGGTACCGGCGGCGAGTTCGATCTTCACCACCCGCGCTACGACTTCAATGATGAGGCCTTGCCTGTGGGAGCGAGCTTCTGGGTCGAACTCGTCGAGGCGCGCCTCGGAAACCAGAGCGCGGGCTAGGGCGCACCGGCCTGGGCGAACCTGCCCAGCTCAGGCCGGCCCCGTCCCGATCAGCTCAGAGGAGCCGCGCCATCTGGTAGGCCGCGAAGTGTGCGAACTTGCGGGGTGAGATCATCGCCATCCTCGCCGCGTGCTCCTCCCCGAGCTTCTCTTCTGCCCAGACACCGAGGGCCTCCCGGGTCTCCGCGATGGACGAGTCGAGCAAGAGGTCGGCAGACCAGAGGGTCTGGCCAGTCTCGCAGGAGATCAGGTCGATCTGCGCTCCGAAGACCAGGGGCGGTGTGACCTGTCGAGCGGTCACCGACCCGACGAGGAGCGCGTCCAGACGATAGCGGTCGCGGATCGCCAGGATCGCCTCAGGGGCGTACGTCCCCCTGCGGAAGGGCTCCAGCGGGAGGATCTCCGAGAGGTCATCCGCGGAGAGGGCGACGATGTCGTACGACGTTCCCGAAGAGAACTCTGCGTGAAAGGACGTCTCGATAGACGCCACGTCCGCCGCACCGAGCTGAGCGGAATGGAGGGGGCGAAACGGAAGGAACCCCACCCGTCGGATCGTGTAGCTCTCGAAGTCAGAGACGATCTGGGCGGATCCCATGGTCGGGACCTCAATCGTCGTCTGACAACCGATAGTTGCCATGACCAGGAGGCTCAGCAGCGCGAGAGGCCGCAGGCGGAGAACGTGGGTCAACATCAGCGCACCTGATTGGCCTGGAGGTCCTTCGAGTTAGGCGACGGATCGTTGTTACGGGCATTCATCGCCCGCCACTCGATCGTCGCCTCGAGGAGTGAGCGCTCGGCTTCGAGGCGCGCGATCTGCGCGGTCGCCAGTCGAGCGGCGAGGTCGAAGTTCTCCTGCTCCACCTGCGTCTTGACCGTGGACAGCTCCTCCACCATCAGCTTGACGTCCTTCAGCTCCTGCGTCGCGACGAGCAAGGACTCCTCGGTCCGCCCCAGGAACGCCTCGAGGTCGTCGTTCTGCTGCTGGAGACGCTCGACCTGCTGCACCGATTCCTGGTACAGGTCGAGCAGCGTCGAGCGAGACGCGCTCCCGAATGGCCCTGCGTCGAGCCCCGGGTTGATCGGGCCACTGGTCTGCGTCACGACGCCGGCGGGGTTCTGCCCGACAGGCGAGCCGTCCTCCCAGCTGGCCAGCGGGAAGTCCGACTTGGGGTTGACCGAGGGGCCAAACCCCGACTGAGCGTCGTTCCGCTGGTCTTGGGAAGGACCCTCCACACGCGACTCCACCTTCTCGTCGGGGTAACCGTAGCGGATCGAATCGAGGGTCCACCCCGTCCGGCAGGACGAGAGGGCGAGGAGAGCTGCAGCAGCAGCGATCTTGATCTGGAGGCTCATCGGGGATTCCTCTCGAAGTGAAGACCGGACCGCGAGGGGCCGGTGGAGACAGAGGGGTTGGTCGGGTCGGTGGGGCTCTCGTCGGGGCTCTCGTCGGGGCGCCCGCTGCGCTCGGAATCGGCCACGAGGAGGGGCAAGGCGGCGGTCAGGAGCAGGAACTTCTCCTCGAGCGCGCCGTAGCTCTCCTGGAGCAACTCTGCCCGGGCTCGCTCGACGGCGAGCTCGGACTCGAGAGCCCGGATCTCGGACTCGAGGGTCCAGAGGTAGCGCGTGCTGTCACCCGCGTCAGGCGCGCCCGGAAGCGTGAACCCTGCGACGGGGGCACGGGGCGCGGCCGGCCGGCTGCTCGACTCTGGCCCGCCCGGGCCGATGGCCATGGCATCCGCTGGCGCATCCACCGTGTTGGTCCGTGCGACGACCAGCACCGCGAGCGCGACCGCGAGCGCGGTCCACCAGCGGCCTGACGGTCGTTGGAAGAGCTGAGGTCTCATGCGCCTCCCCCCCCGAGCCCGTGCTCCGTTGCCGGGGGCACCTGGAGCTCGACGGTCACAAGCTCACCGCAGGAGCAACGGACCTCGAGCCCGCGGACGACTCCGTCGACCTCGAGCACGCGGACCTCGGGCTGAGCGCCCCGCGCGATCGCCGCCGCGTGGCGGTTCTCGGCGCTGTCGTGGCTCTGGACCTGCTGGCTCTTGAGAATGACTCTGGACATGGTTCAAGCCCTCACATCGAGGGACTGGCCCGCCTCTTCGGCGAGCGGCCGGGTGCCGATCCGGTCCTCGTCAGATCGACTCGGACTCGGTTGGAGGATCACCTGGCGCGGGTCGTCAGACGGGTCGTTGGACTCGTCATTCGATTCGGCGTCAGGAAGGGTGAAGGCGCGACTCGACCGACGCTGCTGATGGCGCCGAGGGCCCGTCCGAGAGGCCGCGCTGTGAATTCGAGTGATGCCGTCCTGCATGTTGATTCCCCTGCCTGGGCCGACGGCCTCAGGCGGCTGCCCCCGTCGAGCCGTGTTCTCCGCCTTCGCCTTCCAGCTCCCGATTCAGGCGATAGATCGCCCGCGAGTGGATCTGGCTGACGCGCGACTCCGTGACACCAAGGACCTCCGCGATCTCTCGCAGGAGGAGCTCCTCGGCGTAGTAGAGGGTGATCACCGTCTTCTCCTGGGTCGGGAGTTCAGTGATCGCCTGGACCATCGCCTCCTTCAGCTCCTCGAACTCGGCGGAGCCCACCGGGTCATCGGAACGCGGGTCGGTCAACATGGCGCCGAGCTGTGCGCTGACCCCGTCCTCGTCCGAGGCGCCGTCGAGGGAAGTCTTGACCGCGGTTGAGGCCGTAACGAAGACCTCGTCCACCTCGTCCACTGACCAACCCAACACGGACGCGATCTCCTCAGGCGACGGCTTCTGGCCGCGCTCTTGCTCGAGGCGGTCGATCGCCGCCTCGACCTGACGGACCCGCTCTCGCCGTCCACGTGGCAGGAAGTCCATGCGCCGTAGCTCGTCGAGAATAGCGCCTCGGATCTTGGGGTAGGCGAAGGTCGAGAAGGCGACCCCCCTCGAGCGATCCCAGCTGTCCGCCGCAGCGATCAGCCCGATCATTCCAAACCCGAAGAGGTCGTCGCGCTCCACCGCCCCCGGCACATCGAAGAACATCCGCCCGACGAGGTGCTTGAGCAGCGGGACGTGGTCCATGATCAGCTTGTCGCGGTCTGCGTCAGAGCCGCGCTCCATGCGCTCGATGCCGTCGGTCACAGAGCACCTCCCTGGCGGAGCCCGACGGCGCTGCCGTAGAGCCGCCCGCCCGGCTGGCGAGGCCCAGCTCCAGGCTGGGTAGGGTCAACCTCCCGACTCATGAGTCGAGGGCCTCCGGACCTTTCTCAGCCTGCTCATCCACCACCCCGTCCTCATCGGCCCCGAGGGCCCGCGGGAGCAGCCAGCTCCCCAGCGCCGTGAGGCCCCTGACCACCGCAAAGGCGATGGCACCCCGATAGGAGGCGACGAGGATGGGGGCGTTGACCATGAGGGAGATGAGCGCCACGAGAGATCCAACCGTCACCGCAAAGACGCGGCCAGACGCGGTCCAGGTGTGGACCAGATCCCTCGAGCTATCTGCGCTATCGACCTTCATCCCAAGGACCCTTAGAAGTTTTTTCCTACTGCGAGGACCTCACGCGAGCCCCCCGACGTGGGGACGAGGCGCTGGAGCCGAGACGCGATCTGGCGCAGGCAGAGGTGCTCCAGGGCCTTACGCGGCCGCATGACGAAGGGCTCCTGCTGGTCCGCGCTACGCGCGACAGCCGTCGAGCGCGGCAGCCAGCCCGCCTGGCGGGGTGAGCGAGCCAGGAACCGCTCGCAGATGGCCTTGAGCTTCCTCGCCACGGCCTCCCCCTCCTCCACGCCGCTGGCGTGATTCACCACGATCTCGGGGGTCGGGATGTCCCCCTCGGTCCTGGATCCGAACTGGTCGAGGGCCTTGATCAGCCCGTAGGCGTCCGTGAGCGCTGCGAGCTCCGGGGTGGTCACGACGAGGACCCGGTCCGCGATGGACGCGAAGTCCATGACGTCCGGTCCGATCCCAGCGGCGCTGTCGCCGATCACGACGTCGTAGTCGGCCGCGACCTGCGCGATGAGCTCGACGATCCGCTCGCGGTGGTCCTCTGTCAGCCGCCCCATCCTCTCGGTCCCGGAGCTGGCCGCCAGCACGTGAACGCCCCCCGGGCCCTCGACAACACAGTCGGCCGCTTCGGCGATGCCAGAGAGCGCGTCCTCGATCGTGCGGGGCGCGTCGAGGCCGAGAAGCACATTGAGGTTCGCGAGGCCAAGGTCGAGGTCAACGATGAGCACACGCTTTCCCGCGCCGGCCATCTCGACGCCCAGGTTCGCAGCGACGGTGGTCTTGCCCACGCCGCCCTTGCCGCCCGTCACGAGGACAAACGGCGTCTCGATGACGCTGCTCATGCGATCCTCCCGAGCAGGGCCACGTCCGCAATACGCTCCGGGCGGGCCCGGTGGAAGTGCTCCTCCAGGTCCGGTCCGTTGGTCAGGAAGGCGAGCCCGAGGCCGGCGTCCCTGGCCTGCTCGAGGGCGGGCAGGGGGCGGTCCGTCTCGTCAATCTTGGTGATGACCGTGCCCACGGGGCCGACCGCCTCCGCGGCCGCGATGGACGACCGAATGGCGTCCTCCGACGCGGTCGCCGCCAGGACAAGGAGCGTCGAGAACTGCGCCCTCGCGCCTGCCGCTCGGCAGTGATCCTCGAACGCCTTGAGCGCGGCGATATCCCGGCGCTCGTCCCCACTTCCGTCGATCAGCAGCACGTCCACCCGGCCAGGGACCCGCCCCAGCTCGGCCGCGATACGCACCGGATCGTCCAGCGAGATGGTCGCGACGCGCAGCTCGGCGCCGAAGGCACGCATCTGCGCCTCCACGCCGAGCCGGCCGCTGTCGAGGGTCGCGAGGACGACCCTTCGGCCGGCCCGAACCATGCGACCCGCGAGCTTCGCGATGGTGGTCGTCTTTCCCGTCCCCGACTGCCCGATGAGCGCCACGACCGCCGTCTGACCGGCCACAACGGGCAGCGAGGCCACCGAGAATTGCTCGCTCACCACCTTGGCAGCGAGATCGAGGGGGTGCGAGTCATCAGACTCCAGCCCCACCACGCCTTCGAGGACGCTCTCCCGGAGCTCGGGGCTGCCCCCGTGCTCACGGAGGCGCCGCTCGACATCCGCGAGGGGCGTCCGCCGACGCGCGGGGGGCGGCTCAGGCGTCGAGACCGGCTCCGCTCCCGGTGCGAGCATCCGCGCCGCCGACTCACGCATGGCACCGAGGATCTGGGTGCTCCTGGGGACCGTATCCGAGACGACCAGGGAGACGCCGCCGGGCTCCGTGCGTTGATCCACGACGACCGCGCGCGCGCCGAGGTCTCGCCGGGCGGCGAGCAAGGCGTCCCGCATGGTCCTTCCTCTGACGAGCCGGAGCTCGCCCCCGGCCTTGCGAGGCGCTGTCTCCGGGCGCGGTGTCGCGCTGTGTTGGCTGGTGGGTTCCATCAATGACTCGTCGGGGTTGGGATTCGATCAGGCAGCGGCGCTGCGGTTGGGCGTGCGGACGACAGAGACCGTCTCGACCGCCTTGGCGGTGACGACCTCGTTGAATGAGAGGACAGAGACCTTGGGGAGCGAGGCTCGGACGAGCTCGGAGAGGAAGCGGCGGACGTTGGAGCGAACCAACAGCACCACGTCATCGCCTGAGGCCGTTCCCTCCGCGATCGCATGCCCGATGAGCTCGACGAGCTCGGTCAGGAAGGCGGGCCCCACGGCCTCGGCGTCCGGGTCGTTGTTCCGCCCGACCGCCGCCGCCAGGCGCGCCTCGATCGCGGGGTCGAGCGTGACGGCGTGGATCACACCGGCCTCATCCCCGAACTGCTCGCAGAGCGCCCTCCCGAGACGTTGCCGGGCGAGCTCCGTCAGGGTCTCGACATCCCGCGTCCGGGCAGCGTTGTCCGCCAGCGTCTCCAGGATCGCGGGCATGTTCCGGACAGGGATGCCCTCCATCAGGAGGTTCCGGAGGACCTGCTGGACCTCCCCCACGGTGAGGCGCTCGGGCATGAGCTCCTCGACCACGGCAGGCGCCACGGCCTTCGCGTTCTCGATCAGCTCCTTGACGTCGTCACGGGTGAGGAGCTCATCGAGCGAGCTCCGCAGGATCTCCGCGAGGTGAGTCACGAGGACGCTCGTCGGGTCAATGACCGTGTAGCCGAGGATCTCGGCCTCATCGCGGCGCGAGTCCTCGATCCAGACCGCCGGGAGCCCGAAGGCCGGGTCCACCGTCGCCTTGCCGGTGATCTTTGACGTGGCCGTCCCGGGGTCCATCGCCAGGTGCTTCGAGGGTTCGATCTCCCCCGCCGCGACCTCCTGGCCGCCCAGGAGGACGCGATAGGCCTTGGGCCCGAGCTTGATGTTGTCGCGGATGCGCACCGGCGGCAGGACGACGCCGTCCTTCAGCGCGAAGCGGCGCCTGAGCTGAGCGATGTGGTCCAGGATCCCCGCACCCGAGGCGTCCTGAACGAGCGGGATCAGCTGGTAGCCGATCTCGAGGCTCGCCCGATCGACCTTCAGCAGGTCCGCGACGCCGTCGTCTGCGTCCGCGGTCTCCTGGGCCGCCTGCTCCTCGCGCTCCCGCTCCTCCTGCTCCTGAAATTCTTCCTCGGCCTTGGCCGTGGCGAGTCCGCCGCGCCACATGAGCAGCAGCGCGGTGGCGAGGACGAAGAAGGGCAGCGAGGGCATCCCGGGGAGCAACCCGATCGCGAAGATCGTCGCCGCCGCGATGAGCGTCGCCTTGGGTCGTTGGCCGAGCTGGCGCGCGAGGTTCGGGCCGAGGCCCACGTCGCTGGAGTCCTTGGTGACCAACACGCCTGCCGCCGTGGAGATCAGCAGCGCGGGGATCTGGCTCACGAGGCCGTCACCGATGGTCAGCATCGAATAGCGGTCCACGGCCTCTCCGAAGGATGCGCCGCCGGAAGCTCCGATCACGATCCCGCCCACCAGGTTCAGCGCCGTGATCACGAGGCCCGCGATCGCATCACCTCGGACGAACTTCGAGGCACCGTCCATGGCCCCGTAGAACTCCGCCTCGCGCGAGACCTTCTCTCGCCGAGAGCGCGCCTCATCCGAGTCGATCAGGCCGCCGTTGAGGTCGGCGTCGATCGCCATCTGCTTGCCCGGCATCGCGTCCAGGACGAAGCGTGCGGCCACCTCGCTGACCCGGCCGGAGCCCTTCGTGATGACCACGAACTGGATCACGATGAGCACGAGGAAGACCACGAGACCCACGCCGAGGTTGTCACCGGTGACATACTCACCGAACGACTTGATGACGTTCCCCGCCTCGCCCCCGGAGAGGATCAGTCGCGTACTGGCGACGTTGAGGCCCAGCCGAAAGAGCGTGGCGAAGAGCAGGATGGTCGGGAACGTGGAGAGCTCTGTGGACTCCTGCACGTGCATCGTCGCCATCAGGATCAGGATCGCCGAGGACAGGTTGAGCGCCAGCAGCAGGTCGAGGGCCACCGGAGGCAGAGGGGCGACGAGCGTCAGCAGGAGCCCGAGGACTCCGAAGCCGAGCATCCAGTCGGTCATCCGCTTAAGGCGGTCGGAGCCTCCGCTCGCGTTGTTGATCGTGCTAGCCATGGCGGTTCAGATCAGGCGGCGGCTGCTCCCTGAGCCCGGTAGACGTAGGCGAGGACCTTGGCGACGGCCTCGAAGAGGTCCTCCGGGACCGCGTCCCCTACATCGCAGGAACGATGCAGAGCCCGCGCGAGCGGCGGCTCCTCCACGACGAGGACGTCGTTCTCCGCCGCGATGGCGCGGATCCGAAGCGCGACCTCGTCGAGGCCCTTCGCCAGCACCGTCGGTGCGGCGTCGGTGCCATCCACGTAACGGAGCGCGACCGCGTAATGGGTCGGGTTGGTGATCACGACCGTGGCGTCAGGGACATCGTCCATCATCCGGCTCATGGCCATCTCGCGCTGGATCTGACGAATGCGTGCGCGAACGTGCGGGTCACCCTCGGCGTTCTTGTGCTCGTCACGGATCTCCTTCTTCGACATCCGTTGGTCCTTGGCGAACTGGAGGCGCTGGTAGATGAGGTCGATGAGCGAGATCGCGATGATGACCAGCAGCCCCGCCGCTGTCGTGCGGAGCAGGAGCCGCCCGATGGCGACCAGGCAGGTCTGAACATCTGTCCCCGCGACCGAGGACACCGCCGGGATCTCCATCCAGCAGACCGTCGCCACCGCCGCTGCAATGCAGGAGATCTTCAGGACCCCCAGGCCGGTGCGCATGAAGCCGCGGGGCCCGAGGACCTTCTGGAAGCCGCTGATCGGGTTGAGCTTCTCGACCTTGACGGAGACGGCCTTCGGCGAGAGCTGGAGGCCAATCTGCCCGTAGCCCACCAGCAGACCGACCAGGAGGACAGGGCCCACCAGGAGCGTCAGCGGGCCGAAGACCGAGTTGCCCGCTCGACGGAGCAGCCCGGTGAAGTCGCCCACGACGAGCTCCTGCATCGCGAGCCGCGAGGCCTCCTGCGAGCCGTCCACGATCAAGCCCCCCGCCGCCTCAGTCAGGCCAGACCCCATGGTCATGATCGAGATCGCCGTGGCGGCCAGCATGATGCCCGCCACGAACTCGGTCGACATGGCCACCTGCCCATCGGCGCGCGCCTCCTCGAGCTTGCGAGGCGTCGCCTCCTCTGTCTTCGAGTCCTTGTCCTCGTCCGCCATCTCAGACCTCCATCGCGTCGAGTCCAGCCTCGAGGCCCGTCATGAAGTGCTCGAGCAGCGAGTGCATCGCCGGTGCGAGAGTCGGGCTGAGGAGTCCGATGGCCATCAAGCCGCCGCCGACGCGGAGGCTGAAGCCGAGGTCCATGATGTTGACCTGCGGGACCGCTCGGGCGATGAGCCCGATGGTCAGGGACACCATCATGAGCAGCGCCAGGATGGGCGCAGCGAAGGCGATCCCCGCAGAGAACATCTGCGAGAAGAACGTCGCGATCATGTGCGGGAGATCCGGGCCCACCGACAGAGAGCCGATCGGCGCCCGGTCGAAGGACTCAGCGAGGGCCCGGATGACCCAGTGGTGACCATCAACGGAGAGCAGCGCCAGGAAGAACAGCGACTCGTTCATCCTCGAGAGGACCGGCATCGACTCACCGGTGCTCGGGTCGACAGAGTTCGCCATGTTGAAGGCCATCTCGTTCCCGATCAGCTCGGAGCCCACCCGCATCGCCATCAGGACGAGGTGGAGGACGAAGGCCAAGGCGAAGCCGAGCGTCATCTCGCGTCCGATGTGGAGGGCGAGCTCCACAGGTGAGGTGACGATGACGGGCGGGAGCCCCTGAGCCAGGAACATGGCCGCGCTCACCGAGACGACGAGGGCGATCTTGTAGCCCTGGAACGAGGCGCCAGACCCGATGAGCGGGGTCAGCAGCAGCAGCGCGCCGGTACGCGTCATGAACAGGCCGATGCTCTCAAGCATGCCCGGCATGAAGAGCGCTTCGACGAGGCCGTTGGGCCCAAGCTGTGTCGCGATCGGGAGCATCACTGAAGTCCGAAGTCCGTGAGCCTTTCGAGGACACCGGCGGTGTAGCTCCCGAGGTACTGCAGGGCGGGCGCCAGGATGAGGAGCGTGGCCCCCATCACCGCGAGCATCTTCGGCACCATGGAGAGCGTCTGCTCCTGGACCGACGTGAGCGCCTGGAAGAGGCTGACCGCCACGCCGACGACGAGGCCGACGCCCATGATCGGGCCGGAGACGACCAGCACGACGAAGATCAGCTCGCGAGCGAGGTCAACGATGTAGGTATCGAGCGCCATCGATCAGCCGCCAGCGACGGTGGCAAAGGAGGTGACGATCGAGGCGGTGACCAGGCGCCAACCGTCCACGAGGACGAACAGGAGCACCTTGATCGGCGTCGAGATCATGACCGGAGGGAGCATGAACATGCCCATGGAGAGCAGCACGCTCGCCACCACGAGGTCGATCACGAGGAACGGCAGGAAGAGCAGGAAGCCCATCTGGAACGCCGTCTTCAACTCGCTGAGGATGAAGGCTGGGATCACCACCGTGATGGGCAGGTCCTCGGCTTTCATCTGGGGCGCGGCGAGGTCCTGCGCCTCATCTGCGTCCAGGGTGCCAGAGAAGGCAAACGTCACCGCCTCGTCGTTCCCGGCGATCTCGGCGAAGAGCGCGAGCTCCTTCTGTCGGGTGTTGGCGACCAGGAAGCCGCTGAGGCTGCCCCAGGCCCGGTCCGCGCACTCTTCGATCTGGATCTCTCCCTTCTCGTACGGCTTCCAGGCGTTCCCGTAGAGGTCCGAGCCTACCGGTGCCATCACGAACATCGTGAGGAAGAGCGCCAGGCCGATGATGACGGGGTTGGGCGGGAGCTCGTTGAGTGACAGGGCTCGCCGGACAAATGAGAGGACGATCACGATGCGGGTGAAGCTCGTGAGCGTGATCAGGATCGCGGGCAGGAGGCTGAGGACCGTGAGGAGGAGGGCGATCTCCACCGCAGAGGAGAGCCGACCCTCCTCCTGGCTGACCGTCGGGACCTCCTCCTGGACCGCGCCAGCGATCTCGGCAGACTCATTGGGCGCCAGCTCCGTCGGTCCGACGCTGCTCTGGTCCTCGAGGTCCGCCTGGGCCGTGGCCGGAGCGATCGAGACCGAAGGGGACGCCGAGAGCGCCGGCAGAGCGCCGGCCCCCATGGCCAGGACCACCGTCAGGAGCGAGGCCGCCCACTTCATGCGATGAACTCCCTGGTCGCGCCGCCGGACGGGGCGACCTCGGTCGGGGCAACCTGCGGAGCGCTCGCAGACGACGAGCGCCGAGGATCGGCGCCCCCGGTCCGGTCCGTAGCGGGCTGCGGCGCGAGCTCCTGAATCCCGAGGAGCCTGGACTTGGCCTCCTCCAGGCGATTCATGAAGGGCGCTTCAATCCCCGCAGCTTGCTGGGTTTGGTCATGGTCGATGGCCTGCGAGTCGAGCTCTGCGACCAGGTCGACGCTCCGCTCCCCGAGCCCGAGCGCGAAGGTCCGGTCGTAGCAGCGCACCACAGCGAGCTGCCGCTTGTTCCCCAGCGGGAGCACGTCGAGGACGTGCATATCCCGCTTGCTCGCTCGAGCCTTGAGGGAACCACCCACCACCTTGCGGAAGAGAAGGGCGAGGCCAGCGATCGTGACCACGAAGACCGCGACCATGGCGAAGAGCCAGCCGAGATCAGGCCCTACGGAGGGCGCGAGGGGCGCCGTGAGGGCTGCGCCGCTTTGGAGTTGAAGAGCTGGATGGAGCGTCATGAGGCCCCGGACGGATTCGCCGGGACACGCTCTATAGCAAGGGCCGTGCCAACCCCGTTCGAGGGGCCCTCGTGCGTCCTCAGCGGCGCACGGTGTTGGATTTCACGACGGTTGCTGTCGCTTAGCCCGACACATCGCAGCGGTTGCCCGCGCCGTCAGG
>Ga0213863_10000390_pt1 | contig 33704 bp, 55 predicted proteins | sample PICome_8_FD_160128 | JGI IMG/M metagenome (GOLD analysis project Ga0213863, IMG submission 160128) | Coastal seawater microbial communities near Pivers Island, North Carolina, United States - PICO497 | ecosystem: Environmental > Aquatic > Marine > Coastal | place: USA: North Carolina... | reverse complement strand
AAAAAGACCCTCTAGGCTATGGTAATATAGCATTTCCTGATTATGCATCTAATACACAGTTTGAGACTGTTACAGATTATGAATTAGCTCCTCAAAACTTTTTAACCATTGAAGATTTACAAGGTTCTTTGTTGTTTCCCCTGATGGGTGACCAAAGCGCAACAGCGCAGAAGTTAGTAAGTATTGATGATGTAAAATTTGACACGCCTGTTGAATTAGGTGGTGGTTACAACTTTATGAGAGCTAAGGCGGCTCAATCTGATGACAGTGCTGTTTGGGCATCTGGGCAAAGTGTTATATCAGATGTAAAAAACAGAGTTGAGCAAGCATCCGAAGAATTAGGTTTGCCAGTAAATATGATTTACACCGCAATGGGGAAGGATTCTGTGGATTTTGCGACATTCCCAGCAGAAGCATTAGCGGCTCAAATCCCATATTCAAAAATTCCAATTAAAAATAGATTAGAATTTGATAAAATTATGAAAGAGGGCGGTGTTGTTAGGGGCTTTGAAAAAGACAAGCCTTACACTGGAGACCCAGATTGGGTGGGTCTTGATAGCCCAGATTTACAAGAATATCTTGGAAAACAATCTACGCCCTCAAAAGTTAGAAAAGCATTTGTTCGTCTTATGGACAGTCAAAAAGCTCAAAGGGCTGGCTTTCCTCACGTTGGCAAAACTCGTTACGCTGTAACAGATTCTGAACTTAGAGATGCTTTAGCAGGAGAAACTGGCAGAAGCATTGCCAGAATGGATTTAGAAAACCCTATTGTAGAAAATCCTTTATATCCTCACTCAACTTACGACACTCAATTAAGAGGTCAGTATGTTGGTGGTCTATTAGAAACTCAACCTAAAGAAGTTGTTTTTAGAGATTTTTATAAAGCATTAGAGGGGGCTAAAACAAAATCTGGTGAGTTGCAAACACCTAGCATGAAAGACTATAAGTTTAGATTAGACCTCCCCATGCAATATGTAGACCAAGAGCTTGTAGACACAATTATGTCACGCTCTCTTTTATCGGAGTAAAAAATGACCCCATGTGAAAACTGCCCCTATCCTACCAAGTGTTTGAATCAGGACAGGTGTATCGTGTATAAGATAGGTGCGGTAGCTCCTGAGTTACCACAACCAAAGCCAGTGCCTGTTAAGACAACTTACGGTATTGGCACTACTGGCAAGACAGGCACAGCTAAAAAAAGGAAGGCTAGCAAGAAATGAATTACAAAGGTAAATCCCCTACTCCGCGCCCTAAGTTTGGTGATATGAATGAAATGATGGGCAACCCTATGCGTCCTGCACCATCAGCTATGCCGACTAAATCACCAAAACCGCGCCCTAGCAAAAAAGTAATGAACCAGATATTAGGAAATTATTCAGAGTAACATGGTAACAGTAATGATGCGTCCGAGAGTGCCGAGGGTTGTAGAGCCAGTGGCAGTCGAAGAGCCAGTAAAGAAGTTTAGTAACTGTGGCAGATGCGTGACGCGAAAAATGTGCCAAGATGAGTGCAAGTGCATCCACGGTGCAAAGGCAAAAAGGAAAAAGTCAAATGGCAGAAATGGATGAATACAAAATAAAAAGCATTGTATCCTCTGAGATTACAGATGCGCTGAACCATTTCGATAGCCAGTATTCTGAGGACAGGCTACAAGCTCAGGATTATTACATGGGCGAGGAGCTTGGCAATGAAGTCGAGGGTCGCTCATCCGTTGTATCTACCGAGTTTGCGGATACAGTGGAATCCATTATGCCGTCACTTATGCGAGTTTTCACAGCAAATGATAAGTATGTTCGGTTCAATGCCAGAACAGAGGAAGATGTTGAGAAGGCTGACCAGATATCCGATTATGTGAACTACATTATCAATCACGATAATGAGGGCTACCGTATTCTGCATGATTGGTTTAAAGATGCGCTCATGTTTAGGCTTGGTGTGGTCAAGTTCTACTATGAGGAAGAGGAAAGGGTAAATCAGGAAGAGTATTACGGCTTAACAGAGCCTGAGCTAATCCTATTACTGCAAAACCCAGATGTTGAGATTGTCTCTCAGGAAGAAATAGTCACAGAAACATATATGGATGAAGCTGGCGAACTTATGCCACTTAATAGCACCTATGACCTTGTTGTTAGGATTACTGAGCGCGAGGGCAAAATAAAGATAGCCAACATACCGCCAGAGGAGTTTCTGGTAAATCGCAGGGCAACTAGCTTAGAAGATGCGTATTTCGTCTGCCACAGAACATCAATGACCGTATCCGATTTGGTGGCTATGGGCTATGACCGTGAAGAGGTAGAGGCACACGCTGGAGAATCTGATTTAGATGTTGACGAGGAGCGAACCAATCGCTTCGGAGACATTGAGGCTACAACAGGCATTGATGCGGCTGACCCGACACTGCGTGAGGTTATGTACTATGAGTGCATAATGAACATCGATGTTGATGGTGACGGCATTGCAGAGCGCAGACGTATTTGTGCTATTGGCGCAGATGGAAATCATATCTTACATAATGAGCCATTTGACCATGTACCATTTGCTGTTGTTAGCCCGATATTAATGCAACACCGATTAATCGGGCGGTCTATCTTTGATATGACCAAGGACTTGCAAGTTATTAAATCCACCCTTCTACGCCAATACTTAGACAGCGTTTACACTAGCACCCTGCCTCGCATGGAAGTTTTAGAGGGCATGGCTAATATCGATGACGTACTAGATGGGACTGCTGGCTCCATAATCAGGGTTCGTCAGAGTGGTGCTGTTCGCCCGATTACTGGCACACCTGTTGGTGGTGAGGTTAGACCGCTAATGGATTATGTGGATGAGATTAAGGAGCAGAGAACTGGCATGAGCAAAGCCTCGATGGGCTTAGATGCTAATGCACTTCAATCCACCACCGCTAGCGCGATTTCAGCTACTGTGAGAGGCGCACAGGTCAAGTTAGAGAGTTATGCCCGCAATATGGCAGAAACAGGCGTGAAGAGCTTGTTTAAGGGCTTACTGCACCTAGTGACCAAATATGATAACAAGCCTCGCATTGTAAGGCTCAGAAATAGTTTTGTACCGATTGACCCTAGAGAGTGGACATCTGAATTTGATGTTGTTGTTCAAGTTGGGTTGGGGACTGCTGACGATGAGCAGAAGATTGCTTTCTTGACGCAGATTGCGGCAAAGCAAGAGCAGATACTTATGCAGATGGGGGCTAACAATCCTTTGGTTACCATGGGGCAATACGTCAACACCTTGAGAAGTATTGCTGAAGTCGGTGGGTTCAAGGATGCGGATATGTTCTTTAACAATCCTCAGCAAATGGCAATGGCAGAGGCGCAGGCGGCTCAACAACCACCACAGCCTGACCCAGCCCAGATGCAAGCTCAAGCTGAGATGCAGTTAAAGCAACAGCAAGCAGAGGCAGAGTTGGCACTGAAGCGTGAGAAGATGTTAGCTGATATAGAGCTAGAGCGTGAGAAGATGCAAATGGAAATGCAACTTCGCCAGCAAGAGTTACAGATGGAATCAGAGCTAAGGGTTGCAAAGGCAGTCACTGATTCACAAATAAGCACTAACTTACCGAGGGTTTAGATATGGTTTTTGCACCTGATGAACAAACTTTAAAGCAACAGATTAAAGAAGATAAATCTGGTGAAATGCGTAAAGCATATAATCGCACTAGGAAAGAGCGCAAAAAAAGAGGTGTTCCAGAACAAGGCTTAACAAGAAAGCAAGCTCTTACAAAAAGATTAGAGAAACAAATTGCTGATTCCACAGCTAGATTAGATAAGCCAATATCTGATATATCAGATTATTATGCGCTGGATAGATTGCAAGATTACGGCTCTCAAAGATTAGGCAATCGTCTTATGAATTTATTAGGTGGTGATGGTTCAGAGCCAATTATAGACCCTAGAACTGGTAGAGTTGTTGGGGTTACGCACGGTGGTTTATTTGGTAGCCAAGTTTACACAGGCAGACCCGATTTTAACCCATTTGCCCCACCGCCTAGACCAGAGAGAGACAGACCAGAGGAAGAGGCTGTACCGCCAAACCCTGTTACTGGTCAGTGTCCTGCTGGTTACACCTATGATGCTAACGCTCAGGCTTGTATGCCAGTATTTGCTAGCCAAGTACCAACAGCATTTAATTATGAGACATATACACCATCACCAACATTATTAGACCAACCATCAGGCTTGCTAGATGTAGCCCCGATGTTTGGACAGCCAATGGATTTTAATTATGGTATGCCAAGAGTGAGACTTGTATGAATGAGGGTAAAGCGCGTGATAAAATTGATAGAGGAGCTAAAGCGGAGACACTGCTCCGCAATGAATTATTACAAGAAGCATTTGATTATCTGGAGAGTGAATTTACAAGTGCATGGAAACAGAGTGCCGTGGAAGATTCGCAAGCTCGCGAGAGATTGTATTTATTGTGCCAGAACCTTTCAGCCGTCAAGAATTATCTCAAAAGTGCGGTTGAAGATGGCAAGCTGGCTCAATCAGCCCTAGAGGGGTTGAAAACTAACCGCAAATTTTGATAAAAGGAAAATATAAAAATGTCCAACAACTCAAATGAGAATGGATTTTCAATAAACGATGCAGTAGATAGCCTTCTAAGCCCCCAGACGGACACGGCACAAGAAGAGCGACAAGAGCCAGAAATGGCTCAACCAGTGGAGACTGAAGCGGAAGCTGAAATCGAGGATAACTCGCAAGAGCCTGAGATTGATGAAGAAGATGAAGTTTATGAAGCTGAAGATGCTGAAGAGGAGTATGACGAGGAAGAAGTTGAAGAAGAGCAACCCCAGCTATACACCGTCAAAGTAGATGGTGAGGAACTTGAGGTCACGCTTGACGAACTTCAGAATGGTTATTCTAGGACATCAGTATTTACAAAGCGTCAGCAGGAACTAGCCGAGCAACGCAAAGCACTGGAAGCAGAGGCAGAGCAAGCAAGGCAATATAGGGATGCTTACGCACAGCAACTAGAGTTGATGAAGAACCAAATCCAGCAGACAACTCAAGCAGAGCCTGACTGGAGAGCATTAGCAGAACAGGGTTATTCCGAGAAGGAATTATTCCTAGCGAAAGCCGAGTACGACAAGAACCAGCAGGAAGTTGTCCGTATTCAGCAAGAGCAACAGAGAATAGCTCAGGAGCAAGCCGCTGAGAACCAGCAAAAGATGCGTGAGCATCTGGAAGCGCAAAGGCAGGATATGCTAAATCGCATACCCCAGTGGCAAGATGATGAGAGGCGTAATAGTGAGCGACTTGAGGTAATTAAGTTCGCAAACAGAATGGGTTTCTCAGAAGAGGAAGTAGCAAATGCGTCAGACGCAAGAGCAATACATTTACTCCACATGGCGTGGCAAATGGACAAGCTGAAGCAAAAAGCCCCAGATGCGAAAAAACGCACAAAGAAAGCTCCGAAGATGGCTAAGGCAGGAACTCCAAAGACTAAGCAACAGGTTGCAAGTCGTTCAAGGCAACAGGCAATGCAGAGGCTCAATAAAGAGCGTTCCATTGATTCTGCTGTCGATTTCTTAATGAGCCGATAAAACTATAGGAGGTTTAAATGGCTACTCATACTACAACAACTGCTGTTGGCGAACGCGAACAGCTAGCGGATGTTATCTATCGTATTGACCCGACAGAAACACCCCTTTTCTCTAACCTAAAAAAAGAAACTTCAAACGGTATTTTTACCGAGTGGCAAGTTCAAGAATTAGCGACTGCGGCAACTAACTACGCCACAGAGGGTGCTGATTCTAGCTTCGGAACACCTACAGCTACAACAAGGCTTGGTAACTACCATCAGATTTCTGAGAAGTCTGTAGCAGTTTCAAAGACCCTTGATGCAGTAGAAAAAGCTGGTCGTGACCGTGAGGTTCAATACCAGAAGGTTCTAAAGGGTTTAGAGCTTCGCAGAGACATCGAGAAGATGGTTGGTGACACAGATGTTGCTCGTTCAGCTTCTGAGCCTCGTAAATCAGCATCACTATCATGCTGGATTACAAACGGTTCCGTTGGTGCAACTGCTGGTGCTTTTGCTACTGGTGACGGCACAGACACAGTAACTGGTGGTGATGACCGCGCATTAACATTGGCACTAATTGACGATGCAATGCAGGATGCTTGGACAGATGGTGGAAACCCTTCACTTATGGTGATGAGTGCTACTAATCGTGCAAACTTCTCAGACCTAACAGTGTCAAACAACTTGGTGCAAAATCAGGTAAATATGACTGCGGCTAAGGAAACAACATATGTTGGTTCTACCTCAGTTTATCTAACTGATTTCGGTACTTTAGAAGCTACTCCATCAAGATTTATGGGCAATGACCGTACTTTCTTGATTGACCCTGACTTCGCTTCTATTTGCACACTAAACGGACGTAACTTCGCAGAGAACGAAATCGCTCCAACTGGTGATGCAGAGAAGTTCCAGCTTGTGACTGAGTGGGCGTTAAAAGTAACTGCTCCAAAAGCACACGCAATGGTACTAGACCTATCAGGTGCTTAATGTAACTTGGGAGAGGGCAGAAGCTCTCTCCCTAACCTTATGGTGGAATATGAAGCGCACTATTAAAAATGAGGCTGGTAAGGCGGTAGATTTAGTCACAGATACTGATGGCTCACAGCGTATTGTACAGACCCAAAGTTTTGACCCCCTTATAAAGCTAAACAAGCATATGGCTGATGATTGGCAAAAGGGGCAGATGATGGGTACTCAGAAGCACATGGCTCATGTAGCAGAAATACCAAATATCATATATAATGAGTTACTGAATAAATTTGGCAGACCAGCCGAAAATCCGAAGGCTTGGAAGCAGTGGCTAAACGATAGCGAAAACAGGGCATTTAGAACAGGTGGCGGCATAGTATGAGCATTAGCACTTACGCAGAGTTAAAGAGTACCATAGCTGACTTTCTAGCCAGAGATGATTTAACAACTCAGATACCTACATTTATCCAGCTTGCGGAAGGCAGAATGAGCCGCGAGTTAGAAACGCGAGAGCAAGAAAAAAGAGCTACAACTAATCTCACAGCTAATGACCAGTATGTAACTTTGCCGACTGACTTTAGGGAAGTGCGAGAGGCAAAGCTAAACACAGACCCTGTTAAGGTTCTAAGCTACTTTAGCCCCACAAACTTAGACCAAACTTATGGCACTAATTCAACAGGCAGACCGCAAGGTTTCAGCATTGTTGGCTCTGAGATGAAAGTAAGACCAATACCAGATAGCGCATATCAAATGGAAATTGTCTATATTGGCACATTACCAGCAATATCTGATAGCACTACGCCAATACTGTTTAGTCGCTCTCCTGAGTTATATTTGTATGGTGCTTTATCTGAGGCTTACATTTATCTTTTAGATGAGCAGAGGGCGGCAGTTTATGACCAGAAATTCAGCCGTGGTATGGAAGAGGTTAAGGTAGACGAACAGCGTAGTCATTACGGTACTGGCTCACTGCAAATTAAATCTGTATATTCACGGCAAGATTCGTTAGTTAATTAGGAGCTAGTTATGGCAACAACCAATGCGGCAACCACCTACTTAGAAAATAAACTTCTAAGTTTTCTCTTTAAAAATAATGCTGGTGGTTTAACCACTTTAGGCGATAGCATTTATGTGGGGTTAGCAACTGCTGTATCTGATGCAGAGGCTGGGAGCTTAACAGAGGCTAACTTTGGGGCTTATTCTAGGCAACAGGTCACAGCGGCTAACTGGACGCTTGCTAGCAGTGCTACAGACGCTCAGACAGTTACTAATGCGGCTAACATAGAATGGTCAGCTTCAACAGGAACTGATAATACAATTACACACGCATTTATAGCAGATGCGGCTAGTAGCGGTAATATTCTGTTTGTGGGGGCTTTGGATACAAATAAGACAATTCAAACTGGCGATATTTTTAGAATCAATGCAGGAAACCTAACAATAGAGTTGAAGTAAATGGCATTAGTATTAGCTGACCGCGTAAAAGAAACAACAACTACCACTGGTACAGCTACTTACACGCTGGCTGGTGCATCAACAGGTTTTGAGAGTTTTGCATCTATTGGTGATGGCAATACGACTTATTACGCTTGTACTGACGGCACTGACTTTGAGGTTGGTATAGGCACATACACAGCAAGTGGCACTACCCTTGCCAGAACAACAATCTTACAATCCAGTAACTCAGATTCTGCTGTGAGTTGGTCTAGTGGTACTAAGACTATATTCTGTTGCCAGCCAGCAGAGAAGGCAGTGTTTAGAGATGCGAGTGGTCATATAATTGCATTAGATGGGCGTAATCTGACTAATGTAGATGCCGCCACTCTTGACAGCCTAGACAGCACCCAGTTTTTACGCAGTGATGCCGCAGATACAAAGACCAGTGGTGATTTAACCTTTAGCGATAATGTTAAGGCAGTGTTTGGCACTGGTAGTGATTTAGAGATATTTCACGATGGCGCAAATAGTATCATTAAAGATAGCGGAACAGGTGTATTACAGCTAAGAGCAAGTGACGCGGTTAATATAAAGGATGCCGCTAACACTAAAATTTCTGCTATTTTTAAACCTGATTTAGGTGTTAGTTTTCGTTATGATAATGTTAAAAAGCTAGAAACAACTAGCACTGGCGCGACAGTGACAGGAACGCTAGAAGCAAGTGGACAAATACACTTCGGTGGAGATGACCACGGTGAATTAGCACAAATTGACAATACTGCACCTCCAGTATTTTCGCCACAATTTAATGGTCATATAGTCTTAAAAAATGTTTCTGGTACAACAGAAAATGAAATGTATTTATTGGACACAAAGGCTGGAGTTGATAGTGAAATATTCGGACTTGTGGATTTTCAAGTGTCGACCAGTACAAGAAATCCTATTTTTGCAGTAACAGGAAACAGCGCATTAAAATTAATGCATCCTAATACTACTAATTTTGATGTTACTATTTCACCTACCACTCCCACCGCAGACCGCACCATTACTTTACCTGATGCGACAGGAACTGTTCTCCTAAATACTGGTGACCAATCAATTACTGGCGATTTAACCATCACCTCAACAGACGCTGGTGCTACAACAGACCCATCGTTAGTTTTATTCAGAGATAGTGCTAGTCCAACAGCAGGTGATAGTCTTGGTTCTTTAGGTTTTAATGGCAATTCTTCAACTGACACAGAAAGACAATACGCATTCACAAGGGGTTCTATTCTTGGCGAAACTGATGGCAACGAATATGGTCAACTTAGGATGGGGGTTATAAAAGCTGGTACAATAACAAATGCTATCAACATTCATGGCACTAGTAACGAAGTGAGGTTTCAAAACTTTCAAGTAAGATTAGACACTGGCATTAATCTTATTTTTGAGGGTGCAACATCTAATGCAAACGAAACGACCCTAACCGTCATCGACCCTACAGCAGACCGCACCATTTCATTGCCCGATGCCACTGGAACTGTGCTGTTAGACACAGGCAACCAAAGCATTACAGGAGACCTCACTCTTACCTCACTAGATGGCGGTGATACAGAAGACCCGACTTTAAAACTTTTTAGAAACAGTGCTAGTCCAGCAGATAATGATATAATTGGCGAAATTGCGTTTGTTGGGAAAAATGATGCGGCAGAAGATGTAACCTATTCTAGAATATTTACAAGCATAACAGATGTCAGTGATGGCACTGAGGACATGAGGTTAGAATTTAAAGGTTTAAGTTCTGGAGTTGAAACTACATATTTACAGATGAAGTCGGGTAAAAGTGCATTCTTCAGAGACGTTGAAATTGGCACTGGAAGAAATCTTATATTTGAAGGTTCTACAGGCGATAACAACGAAACAACCCTAACAGTCATTGACCCCACAAGCGATAACACCATTCAATTACCCGACAAGTCAGGCACTGTCGCAATGACCTCTGACGCTACGTCCAAAGCAATCGCATTTTCATTAGTATTCGGATAGGAGAAAAACATGACCGCCCCGAACATAGTCAACGTATCGACCATAACAGGTAAAACTGTTGGTGCAGTTTTAACCACAACGACAACGACAGCTTTGCTAACAAATGCCGCATCAAGCGGAAAAGTATTTAAAGTAAACACAGTCATAATATCCAATGTAGACGGAGCGGTGGATGCAGACGCGACGCTAGATTATCACAATGGAACAACTGGTTACAGAATAATTAAATCAGTAACTGTGCCAACAAATGCCTCAGTAATTGTTTTGGACAAGAACACCAACATCTATCTCGAAGAGGGTGACAGCTTGCGAGGCGGTGCGCTAACAGCGAGTGACTTAGAAATTGTTATTGCGTATGAAGAGATTAGCTAATGGCGTTGATTTCTGCAACACCACGCGCAGTATCTAAAACATCTGCAAAAGGATTGTTTCGTTTAAACGATATAGCGGAACATCAAGCGGCTGGTAATTTTCCATCTGACAAAGTTTTAGATTTAAACTTTGTTAATAATGCGACTATAGGTGCTAATGCCGCCCCTGACGATGCGATTGATTTTAGTCGTGCATCTCAGGCTACCTTTACTGACAGCGATGGATTAGTTAAGTACGCACCGCATAATCTTATCCTACAGTCAGAGGACATAAGTACAACTTGGACAGCTACTAGAGGCACGGTTACAGTCAACGACACAACTGCCCCCGATGGGCTGACAACTGCTGATAAGTTTGGGGAAGATACTGCATCTGGAATACATGGTGTAATACAGCAAGTAAATGCAAGTGCTAACACTGTTTATGTCATGTCTGTTTATTTAAAATCTGACGAAAGAACTTTTGGATACATTAGACCAGAGGTTTTAAATAGTGGTGTGTTCGTTGGTGGCTTTACTCAAATATTTGACATTGATAATAAGACTGTAGAAAGTTTTGGCGGTTTTGGGACTGCTCCTACTCTTATTACTGCATCTATAGTTGATGCTGGTAATGGTTGGGTAAGAGCATCTGTTGTTGTTCAGATGAATGCTAGTGGAGTTAATCAGTTAAAGTTTATAACAGGGCCATCTTCTAGTGGGTCTAGCATTAGCTACGCTGGTACAACAGGTTCTGGTATTCACATATGGGGCGCACAGTTAAGCCAACACAAGTTTGTGCCTGTTGGCAATCCCTACATTAAAACGACATCTGCCGCTGTCTATGGTGCAAGGCTAGACCATGAGGCTGGGTATTTCCTGAGTGCTGAACAACCGCAGAATTTGGTTGTCCAAAGTGAAGACTTTAATACAAACTGGAGCAAGAGCAGAATAACAGTAGCAACAAACCAAATTGCGGCTCCAGATGGCACTACAACTGCTGATAAAATTGAATCTGATAATCAAACTGGCGCACATCATATTTTTGACGGCACTATAACTAGCTTTGGAAATGATGAAGATGTTACATTTAGCATATTTTTAAAATCAGCAGAATTGAATACGGCTTCAATAAGAATAAGACAGAGAGATTCTGACGGAACATATTTAATTGGAAGTCTAAATTTAGACACTGGTGAAGTTACTGGTACATCTACTGCTGGTTCGCCATCAAATGACACATTTACGGTAACTAGCGAAGATTACGGAAATGGTTGGTACAAATACATAATGTCAGCAAACACAGGCACTGGAACTTTTGTTGTAAGACCTCATGTATTTTTTACAAGCAGTACAAATACAACTGGGGATGGTTTTTATGCTTGGGGCGCACAAGTAGAAGTAGGCTCAACAGCTACAACTTACAACCAAACAAACGGACTTGAATACTACGGTGGCGGTGCTACGCAGAATGGTTTGCTGATTGAAGAGCAACGGGTGAACTCACTTCCTTATTCAGAAGAACTTGACAATGCGTCTTGGAATAAAAGTCTTACTATAGCTGTTACAGCAAATCAAATTTTGTCCCCAGATGGTTCTGTAAATGCAGATGAGGTCAAAGTTACTGGAACACCAGCATCTGGTACTCATCAGGTGCAAGACCAAGTTAGCGTAAATTCTGGAGAAACCTATACATTCTCATGTTTTTTAAAAAAAGGACAACAAAGATACGCTGTTCTTGGGTTTGACACTGCTATATTTCCACAAATTAAAGGCGGTGTTGATTTAGAAAATGGCAATATAATCACAGGAAGCGACTCTAGCACTCAAGTTGAGGATTATGGAAATGGTTGGTTTAGATGCTTTATAACAGCTATTACTACATCTACTTCAAATATGAATTGCAATATATTTCTTAATGATGCAGACGATGTAACTGTTATTCACACCCCTACTGCAAACGATAGCATTTACGTTTGGGGCGCACAAGTAGAACAAGGCGCATTCCCTACAAGCTACATACCAACTAGCGGCTCAGCCGTAACACGTTCTGCTGACTTGGCTACGATGTCAACTGGCAGTTTGCCGTTCACTGGCTACAATCAATCTGAAGGGACTATTGAAACTAAGTTTGAGTTTGTTGGATTAGGAACTACTTTTTCTAGAGTTTATTGCTTTCAACTAAATAACAGTGACCGATTTGGTGTAAATGTTAATTCTAATTCTAGTGGAATATTTGAAAATTATGTCGACGCTGTAGATGGTAACTTATTATCATTTGACCAATTTAATTCTGAAATAGGAGACAAGTTTATCCATATGTTTGCTTATAAAGAAAACGATGTGGCTATTCGCAGATTAAGAGACAGAGACGGCACTATTTCTACAGATGGTTATAATGATACATCTGTTGCTATTCTGGACGGAATAGATGAGTTTGGTCTTGGATGTAGACCTGATACTGGAACAAATGTTAGCTCTCAAATATTTGCTTATTTTCGATATTACCCACGCAGATTATCAGACGCAACTTTAGAGGCAATAAGGGACGGATAAAAATGACTGATGAATTATTAAATGGTTTTTCTTCTGATGTTCAGTTTGATGTAGCTGAAGAATCTATTGATATATTAAACGACTATTTCGTAAAAGCAGATGATAGAGAAGCATTACTTACTGCATTGAACGGCACATCTATTTTGCATACGGATGAAGATGGCAATCAGTTTCTAAGCGGTAATAAAGCTATTGGAGTTGATGAAGTTGGCACTATCTACGCGCCTACTGGTAACACGCTCGTTGACGATGAGGGAAACGAATATCCAGAAATAACAGCGGTCAATGGCTATCATTTAAATTTGCGTAAAATGCGCGATGAGGCAGATAGTATAATACAAACGTTAGAAGATGCTGACCTTGTAATTGACCCACCAGCAACACCAACCAGAAAGTTTGCATAATGCAAATAGACCCAATTAAATTTTAAGGTATTGTTAAATGAGTATTTTCGCCACATCTCCATTTGCAACAATAGCCTTTTCTAATTTTGCCGCTGATATTACAGTTGAAGGCGTAGCTGAAATGATTGGTACTAGTAGCAAAACATCTGTAGGTATAGGTGTTTTATCTGGCTCTACTTCTATAAGCAGTAACTTTACTAAGACATCCACACAAACATTAATACACGGAGCTAGTGCTGAAAAATCATCCAACTTCACGCAAACATCAGATGGCAATGCGGTGCTATCGCTTAGCTCTGATGCTTCAATGCAGTTCGATAAAACCACTCATGGCAATGCTACATTTAACAGTTCTGAGACAATATCCAGTAACTTGCAAACAAGCGTCTTAGGTGAGATATTGTGGGAAGATGATATATCTCCAGCGGAGACATTTACGATTGTATCTGGCGGTGATGAAACATGGACTATTGTTGGCACTGGTGATGAGGTTTGGACTGAGCAATGATACAATTTAGCGAATGGCTACCTGACCAGCCCCCGATAGCATCTGGCACAATTACTGCCACTAATTTAATTCCTGCGGCACAGGGCTACAGAAGTATGCCTCAGTTTGTGGAATATTCTAATGCGGCTGACAGCACCATAAAAGGAATTTTTGCGGCAAAAGACGATGCTAGCAATGCTAATTTATTTGCTGGTGATGCTGGTAAACTTTACAAGCATAATAGTGCCACCAACAACTTAGACGATGTTAGTAAGGCTGGCACACCAGCTTATGATTTAACAACGGATGAGCGTTGGCGGTTTATAGAGTTTGGCGAATATGTGATAGCCGCTGGTGGTGTCGGTGAGGAATTACAGTCTTTCCAATTAGGAACTTCATCAGCATTTTCTAATCTAGGTGGCTCGCCCCCAAAGGCTGACTTTATAGTGGCTGTTAGAGATTTTATCTGGGTAGCTAATTTAGATAGCGGAACAGGTAGGATACCATTTCGATGCCAGTGGAGTGGGTTTAACGCGATTGATAGTTGGACTGCTGGCACTGACCAATCTGACTTTCAAGATTTGCCTGATTCTGGTGCTATTACTGGGCTAGTTGGGGGCGAATATTGCACAATCCTTACAGAAAGAGCCGTCTTTAGAGCCACTTATTCTGGCTTGCCTTTGGTCTGGCAATTTGACAAAGTTGAGGGTCAGAAGGGGTGCGCTTTTAAGCACTCTGTTTGTAATATTGGTAGCCTTGTCTTTTACTTATCAGACGATGGGTTCTACGCTTTCGATGGGCAGAAAGCCACACCGATTGGCACTGAAAAAGTAAACGACTTTTTCTTCAATGATTTTGATTCTACTTATGATATACGGATGTCTGCATCTGTTGACCCGAATAGAGAGATAGCGATGTGGAGCTATACTTCTACACAATCACCATCAGGTCAGCCAGACAAGATAATCGTTTATAATTATGTTTTGAACAAGTGGTCTTTGTTATCAATAGAAGCTGATTATTTAGCACCTTTTTTTGCGGCTGGTTATACGACAGATGGGCTAGCATCAATTAATTCACTTGTAGATAATATTAACACAGCCGTTGACAGTAGATTATACAAGGGCGGTCAATATGTGTTTGGGGGTGCTTACGGTGATAAAATATATTCCTTCACTGGCTCGCCATTGACAGGTACAATAGAAACGGCAGAAGTTCCTTTGACCGTAGGTAAGCACTCGATTGTTACTAGAATTTACCCATATTACGAGGGCGGTGATTTAACCGTTCAAATAGGCACTAGAAACAACCAAGTAGACCAGCCAACATTTACATCAGCTATATCTCCAAATACGGATGGGTTTGCTCCTTTCCGCGCTCAAGGTAGGTATCATAGAGCTAAGATAAGCATATCTGGGTCTTGGAGTACCGCGTTAGGAATTGATATAGATGCTACGGCAGTCGGGGGTAGATAATGGCTATTGAGCAAAGACAAACCAACTTTAGGACTTTAAACCCTGTTACAGCTACAACACGCGAAATAGCAGAGGTTTTAAACCGCACGATTGACGGTGGCTTAAATAGCGTTGGATATGTTACTTTTCCAGCAAATTCAACACAGACAACAGTTTCTGAGCCAAGGTACAATGTTCAAAGTTTGGTGTTTTTCACAGGAGTTGACCATGACCCTTGGCATCATAATCCTTATATTGACGGCAGTAGTACAAATGGAACAATGGTGATTAACCATGACAATCAAGGACACGATGCACCATTCGCATACCTCATCATTGGATAAAACGTGGGAGCGTTGCGCTCCGTATATAGAGGCGGCACTTGGATATGCACATGATAGTCATAGCTTGGCAGATGTACGCCAGTCCGTTGAGGAAGGCACAGCCCAGTTTTTTCCGTTCGAGAAATCTGCTATAGTCACAGAAATAGTAGATTATCCGAACAGGTCTGTTTGTAGAATATGGTTAGCTGGTGGTGATATGGATGAACTTCTTGAGGGCGAGAAGATAGTATCGGATTGGGCTAAGAGCTTAGGCTGTCACGGCATGGAGATTATAGGCAGAAAAGGTTGGCAAAAAGTGTTAAAAGAATATCAGCCGACTTCAATAGTTTTAGTGAAGGAATTATAAAATGAGTAAAGGTGGCGGTGGTTCAACAAGAACCATTACTTCAACAACAGGCGCAACACCGTTTGCACAGCCGTTTTTGAAGTTTGGAGTTGAGGAAGCTAAGAGGCTTTATGAAAGCCCTACTCCGCAATATTACCCAGAGAGTACGGTTGTTGGTTTTAGCCCCGAATCTGAGATGGCTCTGAGTGCAACACGCGACTATGCGATGCAACCTAATCCGTTGGTGCAGGGCGTACAGCAAGCTGTGATGCAGAACTTGATGGGTACTAACCCTCTTCAATCTGCGGCTTTCAGACCAGCCCTTGAGCAAGTCGAGAGTACGTTAGGTAAGGCAGGGCGGTATGGCTCTCAGTATGGGGCGCAAGCAATGGCTCAGTCATTAGCACCTCTGGCACTACAAGCACAGCAACAGGCGATAGCGCAAGCTCCTAGTGCTTACCAGTTTGGTTTAGCCCCAGCGCAGATGTTAGCTGGTGTAGGTGCGGCTAGAGAGGCTCAGGAACAGGCAGAACTAGCGGCAGATATAGAACGCTTTACTTATGGGCAAAACTTACCGCTACAGAAGTTAGCTGACTATATGACCTTGGTGCAGGGTGGTTCTGGCGCATTAGGTCAACAGCAAGCTACCCCGATGTATGCTAGTCCTGCGGCTGGTTTCTTGGGTGGTGCGCTGGGTGCTGGTAGATTGGCATCAATGGCACAGGGAGAAGGCTCTGGTATGGCTAGCGTATTGCCTTACGCCCTTGGCGGTGGGTTGTTAGGGGGAATGGCTTAATGGCAAGATTACCTTTAAATATAGGCTTAAATCCTTACGCCCAACAGAGAAGGCAAATATTGGGTGAGAGATTATTAGGCGCAAATTCTGGCGTAGACCCAAGTGCTAGGTCTTATGTAGAGCCTAGAGTTGGTATTACAGCAACTAGCCAAGGGGAAAGAATGGCTGAAGCTGGGACTGAAACCTATGGTGGTATACCATTTCGAGTGCCTTATGCAAAACAGACAGCTCCCACAGTACCAATGGGCTTAGGCGGCATCCAAGGGCTAAGGCAACGTCAAGAACAGCCAACACCACCTCAAACACCGCAATCATCAATGCTAGCCAAGATTCGTTCTGGCTTAGGTGCATCACCTACCAGCCCTATGGGTATGGCACTTGATAGTGCGGCTCAGAGCTTGCTACAGCAGTCTGGGTACTCACCTGTGCCTAGAACTACTGGACAGATATTTGGAGAGGCTCTGGGGGCGGCTAGAGAGGGTTACATGGGTGGCAAGGCTCTTGAGCAACAAGCTGAACAAATGGCATATGAGAGAGAAAAAGCAGAGAGAGAGTTTGAATATAAAAAACAACAAGACCAACTAAACCTGTTTATGGAAGAATTAAAAATAAATAAACAAATGCAAGAGGCTATGAGGGCAAGAAAAATTGCAGAGTTTGGGAATGAAAAAGATTTAAGAAAAGAATTTGATTCACAATCAAAAGATTTTATTGAGGCTAGAATTGGTTTAGAAAAAGTCTTGACTGCTGGATTAGACCCTAACCCAACTGGTGCTAGTGATGTTGCATTGGTTTTTGGTTATATGAAAGTTTTAGACCCTAATTCCGTTGTTCGAGAGGGTGAATTTGCTACAGCCGAAAATACTGCTGGCGTATCAGGTAAGTTAAGAACTATTTATAATAGAGCCTTAACAGGTACACGATTAACTCAACCGCAAAGAGAAAATTTTGTAAATGTTTCTAAAAGTCTTTTTGAGGGGCAGTTAAATATGCAAGAGGAAAAAGAGCAAAATTTTATTAATTTAACAAATTCTTACGGATTAACACCTTCACAAGTTGTTATATCAAAACTTCCAAAATTAGGTTCTATTATTAATCCTCACGAAATTAAGGACAAGTCAGAGGCTGATGATTTACCGAAGGGTTCTTATATTAGCTTAAATGGTAGATTAGGTATTGTAAAATGAGCATTAAATTTTTAACAGGTTCTCCTGATAGTGTTGAAGAAGATAACGATAGAGGCACTGTTTTGCCCACTAAAGATGAGACAATATCTTTTCTGACTGGTTTTGCTAATGCCATTTCACAAGGTCTTACATTTGGCACTGCCGATGAGTTAGCTGGTTTTGGGGCGCAATTTTTTGGTGGTGATAAAGACAAAACAATTAAGGCTATTAGAGATAACTTACAGCAGTTTAGAGAAGATAGCCCATTTATTGCTTACGGCACAGAAATAGCCGCCTCAATACCTTCTGCCTCTGTTGGTGGTGCGGTTTTAACAGCCGCAAGACTAGCAAGCCCTGTTCTAAAAGCTGGCATAATGGGTGCTGGTTATGGTGCTGGTGCGGCTGAGGGTTCTTTACCTGAGAGATTACCAGAGGCAGTAGCTGGTGGTGTATTAGGTGCTGGTTTGCAGAGAGTATCTCCTGCAATTAGCGACAGAGCAAAACAACTTATGGGCAAGGGTGTGCCAGTAACTATAGGTCAGGCTCTGGGTGGTGGTTACAAAACTTTTGAAGAGGCTTTATCGGGCATACCGATTGCTGGTGGTGTAGTTAAATCTGCACAGCAAAAAGCTGTAGAAACATTCAACCCTGTTGTTATGAACGAAGCATTAAAGCCAATAGGTAAGCAAATACCTCTTACCGTTACTGGCAGTGAAGCGTTTAAAAGAGCTATAGATGCTATTGGAGATTCTTATAAAGAAGCATTGGGTGGTGTTGGAGTTACATTTACTAAAACTACGGACGAATTGGTTGCTAAATATGGCTCAGAATTAAATCCCCCAGAGCTAAAAAAATTAAAAAATTTAATTGATAAACAGTTAATGCCAAGAATTGAAAATGGTAAATTAACAGGAGAAAAATTCAAACAGGCGCAAAGTGCTTTGAGAGATGAAGCGTATAAAGCCTCTACGTCTAGTGAATATTATGTTCAAGATTTAGGCTCTGCGTTGAACGGTGTAGTTTTTGATATAACCTCTGAGCTTGCCAAACAAAAGCCAGTAGTGGCTCAAAAGTTAGCACAAGCAGATGAGGCATATAGCAAAATTGTCCCAGTAAGGCGAGCCGTTACAAAAGCAGAAGCAACTGAAGGCGTATTTAGCCCAGCGCAACTAGGTACTGCCGTTACTCAAGAGGGGAAAAGGCAAGCAACTAGAATGGCTAGAGGTGAGTTAGCCATGCAACCTATCGCCAGAACAGGTAGGCAAATATTAGGTAAAGACCTTCCTGATAGCGGTACAGCAACCAGAAATGTTGCGGCTAATATGGCATTAGGTTTAGCTGGTGGGACAGGTTTTGGGATGCCGTTAGAAGGAGCGTTGTTAGGTGCAGGATTATCTAGTATTTACACTCCTTTAGGGCAACAAGCTATGCGTAATATTGCTATACCTTATGGTGGGGCTACTATGCGCTCTCCTGCTGTAGCTGGTTTATTAGCTCAAAGCGATATGATACCATCTGCTCAAGCTAGCGATATGCCACTCCGAATAACAGTAAGACCCGAAGGTAGCCAATACCTATTAACAGATTGAGGATTAAGAAATGGCAAAGGATAAATTAACCGACTATAGCGCAACTGCCGCCTCAAACACAGATATTGGCGGTGTGTCGTTGGCTGAAGGTGGTATGCAAGTCTCTGACATTAATAATGCTTTCAGAGAGCAGATGAGCCATTTAAAGGACTTTGCAAACGGCACTACTGGGATTGATGTTCTAAACCTACAAGATGATGACGCAAGTGCCTCTATCAAGCTCCAAGCCCCAGCAACGGTTACTACAACCACTACGTTTACCCTTCCTAATGGCGATGGCACAGATGGTCAAGCATTAAAAACCGATGGGTCTGGTGCGTTATCTTTTGGAACATTTTTAACATCAGTAGCCGCTGATTCTATTGGTGCTACAGAGATTAATGTTGTAGGTAACGGAACATCTGGTCAGGCTTTATTATCTGACGGAGATGGTTCTTTCAGCTTTGGTAGCGTAACAAATCAAGCCTTTCAAGGTACAACAGGAACTGTTGTTGGCTCTGGTTTGACTGAAAGAACATCTGTAAATATTACTCCTACAAGCACATCTGCTAAGATATTAATTATGGCTTCACTATGGGATGCTAGTTCAAACACAGCCGCTGAAATAGAAATTCAACGTGATAGCACAGTTTTGACAGGTTCGATGAGACGAAATAGGTTTGGTGAAATCAGGGGCGATGGAGTTAATACTAGTGCAAATGGTTCTTTTTCAACATTTTGGCTGGATGAGCCAAGCACAACTAGCCAGATAAATTACAAATTAATGTCAGATATCGTACCAGAAAATGCAAACATTATAGCAATAGAGTTATAAAAATGGACATGGCTAGTTTATTTGATATTCTAATTGGTATTGTTCTGGCTGGCGGCTCATGGTTTCTGCACTCTCAGTCGCAAGAGATAAAACGTATACAAATTCTTCTGAACAAAACCAGAGAGGAATATGTCAGCAAGATTGATAGCAAGTCTGAGATGGACAGGATTTACTCAGCACTTGACCGAATCGAGGCAAAGCTAGACAGCATGACGAGGTAGCAATGTTAGCAGAACTGGCGGCTTGTAATGCGGCTTTCGGTATTATCAAGCAAGCCTGTGCCAACGGCAAATCTATTGCTGATTGCGGTGAGGCGGTTGCCAATTTTGTTAATGGCAAGGCTGACTTAGAAAAGAAACTCCACAAAAAAAGAAATAGCTTGTTTGGCGGTAGTGCTGACCATGACCTTGAAGAGTTCATGGCGTTAGAGAAGATTAAGCAAAACGAACAAGAGCTAAAAGAATTTATGATGCTGTACGGACGCTGGCATTTGTGGGATGATTGGTTGCGTTTCCAAGCTGACCAGCGTAAGAGGCGGCAGGAAGAAGAGAAGAAGCGCAAGAAGCGTGTCCACGATATTGTGGTAGGCATACTGGTTACGGTGCTTATCATCTTAGGGCTGGTTGTTCTAGCTGGCGTAGTAGCTCTCATTTATTACTCCCAAAATTAATTAAATATAATTTAACATTTAGTGCTTGACTGTCTATTGTATTAAGTGTACTTTAATAGAGTAGGGATGTTCCTACACAATTATGGAGAGTGAAATGATTAACAAACTTACAAAGGCATTTTCAGAAATTGACCAACTTATGCTTGAGAGACAAATGGAATGGGCAATGGGCAGAATGGATGCGCTTAGTGAATATCAGAAAAATTATGACCACAAAACAATGGGTGGTTTTTGTGAAGGTGCAATAGAAATTTCTGGTGGTAATACTTGGTATAAAGTTTTTTATGGCTCAACCAAACAAATGGTCTCTGCAAAGATTGAAACAAATATTGCAAACATGATTCAAAAAAGAAATGACCGCATCATTACAGCTTTACAGAAAAAAGGTATTTTTGAAATCAATGATTTTGAAATCAAACACGTTGGCGATGGATACGAAGGAACATTTATAATTGGTGATTGTTTGGTATCTATCCACACAATTTGGGCTGGCGGTTACGACATTCAATGCCTTCATCAACGCACATTAATCAAAGTTAATTCAATTACAAAGGGCGCGGCATAAGCCGCCCCGAAGGGAGAAGCACATGAAATGGTATGAGATTTTCGCTGAGTTTATCGTTACAGCTATGCTGTTTGTAACTGTTTACTTGGTAATGATGTTTGTTTTTATTTTATAGGAGAGGCTGATGGTAGTTAGAAACGGAATACCCATTATGTTCAAAGATACAAGCACAATGGATTACGCTATGCGTACTACGAACTATGGTGATTTGTATGAGACAGATGATGTGAAGCAATACAGATATCTGTGTAAGCGGCTAGCCTTCGATAGATTTTATTACGTCAAGCAAAGATACCCTGATAACAAACTATTCAAGGTGAAGGTATTGCCAGAAAATATATTTGATTACAATTTTAGCAAGGAGAGATGAATGCTAGAAAGACGAGAAGAAAGCTACACGGTTACGATTTATCAGACGTACAAGGTAAACGTATCAGCTTTCAGTGATGATAGCGCGGCTGAGTTGGCTAGCGTTCAAGTGGGAGCTAACCCAGAGCTATATATGGTTAGCACAGATTGCGATGTGGAGAGAGATTAATGGATAAGCTAACAGCAAAGGAAATCGTTGAGGTCACAGATGCTATCAACGTGTATCTGCAATATAAAGATGTGGTGAGCGAGGGGGCTAGAAAAGACCTTCTCAGTGCCTACGATAAATTATATAGAAGTAGGCTACAAAGCCCTTTACAAAAGGAGCGTGAAGCCTCATAAAGAATCAACACTCTCCTGTTAAGCCCTCAGCGTTTCCTCCCTAGCCGCTGGGGGCTTTTCATTTTGTATCTGTTTTCTTACCCTTGTCGTAGCTTCTCATACCAGCTAGACCCAGCATCCCGAATAATAGCGGCATCATTACACTCATATCCGCTTGAGGAATCACAATTCCAAAGCCAGCGCATATCGGGCTAACCATGTAGTTGATACCCAGAGATAAGCCGCATATCCAGCCTATAAGGGGTCTCCAAGAGGCTTGAAACCAATTTCCCTTAGCATCAGCCTTCAGCACTTCTATTTGCTGTAGAGCAAGCTCCTGAGCGTGATTATCAGCCATTGTAGCTAGCTCATGTGCTAGCTGGTTCTTCTGGTCTTTATCTTCAATGAATTTATCCAGCAACTTAGTTGCAGGAGCAATTAGAGCCTGTATCATTTCTTCTCCTTATTACATCTTCTCGCCAGCGATATACATTAATGCCTGTATTAAGCCCTATAAGCCCCAACAGGAGTGCTTCCCACCATTCTGGCATCACTTCTTGCTCATCCAAGCAGAAACGCCCATATAAGCCCCCACAATACCGCCACCAGTTATATAGAGTAGGTTAGATAGGTCTGTTAGCAGTTTAATCCTAGCGTCTGGGATTATCGGCAGAAACATGGCGGTAGTGTAAAGAGCCATAAATATCAGAACAGCCGTAGCCATTCTTCTCTGCGCCTTCATTTTGCGGTATTCAGCTTCGGCTGACTTTATGTCTTTGGCGTGTTCCAGTTCCTCATCAGAGATAATCCCATCGCCATCGAGGTCATACTCATAATAAACAGTTTCTTCTTCAAACTTTTTCTGTGCCATTTGTTTGCTCCATAGCCAAGTTTTTCATCCTATTAGCCAGCCTCTTAGCCCTGTTAGGTGTCTGTTTAGCCCATCGTGAATTTAGCATCTGTTTAGCCGCCTCTTTGAAGTCTCTGGCATCAACAGCCGCCTTCATCATCTTGAATTTAGAGAGCCGAGGTCTGCCAAGCTGAAAGCACATATTGGCTATAATGTGTTGGGCTTCCTCTGGTAGCTCGTAGAAGTCTGGGTATAGTATCTCACAGTCTTTTAGAACTACAGATATATCAGCCTCAAACGCCTCTCTCACCCTTGTCTCAGACACTTTAATGCCAACAAAGCTATCTAAGCATAATGATTTATATTCGGGGTCTGACTGCACAATGAGATGACCTATGCCGAATGTTGGATGCCCCTCAGAGCATAAGTATATCTCATCTACCCTGCCCTCATCAGCCGTGATTTCGGCTTGTAGTTTATCCAAGTTCATCTAAACCCTCTCCTTGCATTAGTTTTGAGGCAGTAACGCCTAATTTATACATGGCATCGTCAAGCTCTGATTCGCCAGCCTTATTGCCACGCTTGGTCATAAAGACTTCCACAGCTTCATTAGTCTGAGGGTGGAAGGAAACCGTTACGGCTAGGTTTGAGCCGATATCAGTGGTTATACATGGTCTACGATTTGGGATAGTCATTTAGTACCTCTATGGTTTTTCGCCAGCTTTCTGATTCGATTTCTGGGTTATCAAAGAAGCTGGGTTGCTTGGTTATTTTTATCTGATTGATACCAACCACAGGCATAAAAAAACAGGTGCGCTGTTCGGTGGCAACAAGGGCTAATATATCAAAATCATTTCTGGTTGGCATCCGTTTTCTTTTAATGCCATCAACATCTTTTTTGCCGCCCAAACCCATCTGAAAATATAGGCGGTTCTTATGCTGTCTTGATTCCTGACAGCTTCTTACTTGCACTAAATAGCTATCACCGTTTTCAATATTCCAGCATACCAAGTCCACAGAATCCTGCTGTGCCATTGCACAACCCCAGCCTCTCTGTAGTATTGCCGCCATAGCGATGCACTCGCCTACAAGTCCGTAACTTGAATGGCTCAATCTTTCAGCTAGAAATCTATTCATGTTTTATGGGGCGCACTACAATTTCGTAGCCAAGCACGTTCAAAGCAAAATCCAAATCATTTACTCTGGGGTTTGAGCAAGTTCTCCAATTTCTAAGCGTACCTCTATATATGCCAGTGCGCTCACTGAAATCTATTTCAGTACAGCGTTGTCTATGCAATTCATCAAACAAGAACCTGACGCACTTGTTGTTATTGGAAATCCGATTCTTTCTGCGGTAAATTCGCACTAATTTGCGCCCTTTCGAGAAGCTCTATGGCTAGCCCTATCATCTGCTGGCTGTTCATTTCTTTAAATATACTTTCGCCATCGATGGTAATCAACATACCATCATCGTACATTCCTAACAAAACCATTGATTTATAATGCTTACTTCGGCTCATGGTGAAATTCTTAACATTAATATTTTTATATTCTGCAATCGATTTATTCAATAAATCTACAGTCAAAATATCACATTTTTTTAAATCTTGCGCTACCTTTCTCACCATATACAAAACACTACTATTATCTAAATCCATAAGTATTGAAATTTTCCTATTAGAAACTTTAAGGTTAGTCACCGCTAAATAAGCTAGCACACGCCTTGCTCTCGAAATTTCATGCTGACGATTATCGCCTAAAATCTGCTCTTCAAAAATGTCAGATGCTTTCGATACAGCCCTTAATATAAGTTTAAAGTTCTTCAAAACTTGCTGGTTTGTTGTGCCTTTTGGCATCAAAGCACTTATCTGTGCAGAAGATATCCCCATTTGCATTTACTGTTCCCTCTGTTTGCCAGTTAAAAGTACCGCCACACCAGCTACAAGTGTCTAATCTTGAAACTGGGGTAGCGGCTAGTTTTTGCTCTTTTTTAGAACGGTATTTCATCAACGAGCGATTGCTGTGCTGGTTGCTGTTGAGGCTGACGCTCAACGTACTCAGATACCTTAATTGAAATATAAGGCTTCCCAGTATTCTTAGCGGTGGTGTTCCAAGCGGATAGCGAATACTTTACGCCACCGATTGTTATATCACCTCGATGGTCTGGGCGTTTTGGATTATCGCCTTTATCATTTGGGAACATAGCCCCAGTCATTTCATTATCATATGCCATTTACATTAGCTCCTTTTTTCTGGCTGAGAATAATCCTGTTTGTTCTTTAGTCCAATCCAATCTGGAGTTATACAACTCCTTCAAGGCTTCTATATCCACACAGTTTTCTAGCTGTGCATCAAGAGACACAAGCGTACTCGTATCTAATTTCTTTACTGGCTGAGGTGCCAAAGGTGCTTCTGTAGCCAACCCACTTGTTTGCTGAGGCATATCCTCGCCAGCATATAAATGGATACCCAATCCTGTTGCCATTGAGATAGCCTTAGCCATACATCTCTGTAGGCTGGCATTTACAGCAAAGCTATCGGGGTTCTGCACTGGGCGGTTAGCGTGGTTCAAGACAGGCATGACTTCAACGCAAGTGTAGTCCTCGATAATCACGGTTACTTGCACATAAGCATAACCAGCTTCATCCACCATATACGGTAGCCGTCTGCCGTCAGGCATAGCAAATACTGATTTTACTATTTCAGCTTCTGGGCAGTATTGCCTCAATAATCTGTAAGCGTGCGCCCAGCTTAAATAAGTAAAGCCGTTTTTACGCTCAGTCATTTTGGATATGTCAATCTGTGACATGGTTGCGAATAGTTTACTCATACCTTGAATATCTCCTTTGCATATTCGATGTTGTCTGGGTCATCCCAGTAGAATGGGTGGCTAAAATCGGCTTCTAAGATACCGCCAAGCACCATTGGGTCATTGGAGTACGCTATTAGGTTCTGACGCTTTAGAGCCTTCTGACGCACTCGCTCAATCGCTTTATCGATGTTATCAGCCCGAAGTGCCTGACAGTTGAATGGGTCAAACCTCACTGCCCTGTCATGGCTTACGTAAGCTATGGATGGGATAGCACCAGTAGCCTTGCTATAGACAGCTACCTGTTCAACGTGAGCTTGCTGAGGCTCATCTGGAATCTGAGCCTTGCCTAGTGACCTTGTACCGTCCTTTTTGGGCTGGTTCATTCTGCCTATCTTGGTCTTAAACTCACACAGCACATTATCTTTTATAAAATCTACATATCCGATTATTGGAAGAACTACATCTGGCAACTCTAAGCTAACGTGCCTCTCTGATTCTGCGTTATCGAAAGTATCACCAAGAACTTCGATACCTTGCTCGATTGCTAGCTGTATCTTATCTCTGTAGGCTGTGTTGCGCTCCTCGTCAGTGTCTTTGACTTGCTGTAAGTCGTAGCTTGTCAGAGCCATTTCAACAGCATCCTCTAGCACCAGCCCATCACAGAGATAGTGCTGAGTGCCGTTGTGAACTGCCGTGCCATAAATAGCAGGATAGCCGACTTTGATTTGCCGCCTATCCTCTTTGGTTAAAGCCACATACTGAAACATCCATACAGCTAGAGGCTTATTAAGCTGAGAGGGGCTAAAATGGTCTAGCCCCAACTCTGCAAAGTTTGTTAATGCTTGGCTCATATTTCACTCTAATTGTTTTGAATTTCTGGTGACTTGAATATATGCCGTCTATGATAATCCATATATTCTTCTCTTTTTTCATTTGCTTTTGTTTGGTTTTTTAAGTGCCTTTTAAGTAAATTTGTTGGGGTATTGCCAGAAAACCTGTCGTTTATTGGAAGTATGAGAGGCTTAATCTTGCTTTTCTCACCACCGACTGCCCAAGATTTCATCGCGCCTTTCCCTAGAGCAATATCCATCTGTTCAGCCCATTTATATCCAAGAGCTTCTTTGATTTTACTAGAAATCATAAGCCTTCTTTTGCTATCAAACGATATGTAGCCTTTGTCAAAAAGATAATCTATATCTCTTCTCAGCAATAAACCGTTTAGATAAGTGACCGCTTCAACTTCATCAGCACAGTGGTCAAACGGCTTTATGTGACTAGCTACTAAAGCTATTCTCGAACCTGTTATTTGACAGCATTTCATTTGGCTATACATTAAATTTTCACGAAACTCAGAACGCAATCGAGACTTTTCATCATTTGATAATTGCCTTGTCCATACTGAAACAAACCCTTTATCTGGGTGGTCTACACCTAATCTTTTAAATTCAGTTGCTATACTTCTCATTTTTACTCTCCAAAAGTTATAAACCATAATTAATCGATAGCGTTTGACTTTGCAACAAAAAAATAATATCTACTTAATTATAGAATTAATTTAGAGTTATTGGAGAAATTATGAAACTGGCAGAATACCTTGTAAAGAAGGGGATTAGCCAAGCAGAAGCATCAAGGCAACTCGATGTAACTCAGGTTGCTATCCATCAATATATATATCGGAAGTCGCTACCGTCTGGTCAAATGATGATTAACATCTATAAATGGAGTGGCGGTCAGGTCAATCTAATTGATTGGGTCAGGGAGTTTGATAATGCCAAATCGGAGTAAGGAAAAGGGCAGTAGGTTTGAGCGTGAGATTGTTGATAAGGCTCGACAGCGTGAGCTTGAAGCTAATCGAGTGCCTCTGAGTGGTTCTGCGGCTGGCTTCAAGGGTGATGTGCATATCAAGAAGGGCAGGGAAACTTGGGTGATTGAGGCTAAGAAGCGGAAGTCAGGGTTCAAGTTTCTGTATGATAATCTTTTAGGGGCTGATGTGTTGGTCGTAGCTGAGGATAGGAACAGGGCTTTAGCCGTGCTAGATTTAGAGGACTTCTTAGATATGATGGCTGGGAGATTGTAATGTTTTATATCGCTTTGATGGTTTGCTTTGGTGTTAATGATTGCACTTACGCAGAGAGTTTACAGCGATATAACAATAGGCAAATTTGCGAGATATCTTTACTTTTTGAGGTAGAGACTGTCAGGATTTTATTTCAGCAGGACGGATTAGAGCCGAGTGTAGCTGGCATTTGCTTAGAGGCAGAGAGTATATGAAAGTAAGATTATCTAAAAGAGATATGCTGGAAGCCGAGCTAATGGCTAGGGACACTGTTTTTATGCTGGAGAGGATGTCAATATCACCGAGATTAGAGAACAAGAACCAATCCAGATTGGAAGCTAATATATTTGGGTTTATGGCTGAGTTCGCTGTTTGCAGGGTGCTGGATACAGAACCACCGAGGCTCAATTTTGCGACTGATGGCGGTGTTGATTTATGGCTGGGTGACGTAACGATAGATGTGAAGTACACAGCTAGGAATACCAGTAAGCTCATATTTGATTCGGTTAGTAAGTTTAAATCTCAGGTGGCTGTGTTGGTTACGGCTACTAGCAATATGGATGTGATGGAAATACTTGGCTGGTGTTCAAAGAACAGGTTTATTGAGGAGAGTTACAAAAAAGATTTTGGCTATGGTGAGAGGCTGGTTATGGACGCTGATAAGTTGCAACCAATAGAGCAATTTTGGCTGAAATATACACAGAATAAGTTTCTATGAGAGAGAAGGATTGAGTGGGTATGACAATAGATGAATTTAAGGAAGAGCTTAGGCTTTTAAGAGATAGGGTAATCAATTTTAGGGATTATGAGATTAGGGTCGGTAGGCAGATACAGAGGTATGGCGTGAAGCAGAAGGTAGAGCCAGTGCCTTCTATGCTTAGTTATCACAAAAAGAGGCTTGGGAGATTGATAAATGAGCGATAGTTTAATTATCAAGAGCGAACTAAAGGAGAAGTTCTCAACGCTTCCCAATGAGTTGATTAATGATGGACGGCTAGCGGCTGAACATCTGGGGTTGATTGTGTACCTGTTGAGCAAGCCTAATGATTGGATTGTCAGGGTCACAGATTTACGCAAGCGGTTCGATTATGGCAGGGATAAGGTGTATCGGATTTTGGCTCAGTTGGAGCAGTATGGTTATATATCGAAGGAGCAGATAAAGGTCGGGGGTAAATTCTCTGAAACTCGTTACACAGTCTCAGATTCACCGTGTCCTGAAAAACCGTATACGGAAAAACCGTATCCGGAAAATCCGACACTTACTAAAGAAAGATATATACTAAATAAAGATAATACTAATTTACCCAAAAAAAATAAGTCTAATAAAATGCTTTTGGTTGATTATGTTTTGGATGATGCTGATAAGCAATATGCTAGCGATAAGGGATTGGATTGGTCAGAGATATTTGAGGATATCCGATTGTGGAATGAGAAGAACGGGAATAAAGCCGCATATGTGTCTTGTAAGGCTTTTTGGCAACAATGGTGCAGAAGCGAAGCTAAGAAGCCTCAGAGAGCTTCTAAGGGCGAGCAGTGGGGTGATAAGAGCAAGGTGGTGAGTAGTAGGAAGATGCTATCGCTGGAAGAGTGGAAGGGATTGTCAGAGTTTATGCAGGAGCATTACAGGAAGCATAGACCAGATATTATGGCTGATTTAACTCAGCAGTTGAACGAACAGAACAGTAAGGATATATAAGGGTATGAAGTTTACGCCAGCACTTGTAGATGAATATTTGAGGCGAATAGCTATCGATGGAAGAAGTGCCAGAAGCATTGGCAGGGATGATGATATGCCAAGCTATGAGGCTTTCTACAATCTGATGAATAAGGATGAGGTTGTCAGGAGCAAGTATTTCTTGGCGCAGGAAAGCAGAGCTACAGCTATCGATGACCATATCGATGGGGTTATCCAAGATATGAAGGATAAGAAAACGGATTGGCAATCTGCTCGGTTGGAGATAGATACCGCCAAGTGGCGCATGGCTAAGTTCTTTCCGAGGTTGTATGGTGAGCAGACACAGCGCATCGAGGTGGAACATAAAGCCAGCTTTATAGATGAGTTGAAGAAGGTACAGGAAGCGGTGGAAGAGCGAAAGCGTCTGGAAGCTAGGACTATCGAGGGAAAAGTGAATGAAGTATAGCGAGTGGGATAGGCTGTGGAGTGAGTGGTTGGGTGAGAAGCCGATGGAAGATTTTGTGAGAAAATCTCTTAACCGTTTCACACACGCGCACGAAGATTCCACACCGATTTTGAAGCCCGATTCCGAGGGTTTTACAACCAATAGTATATGCACTCATAGGTTATCTAATAAAAACAAGGACTTAGACTGATGGGTATGCTGTATATATCTTCCATAATGAACATTATGCGACAAAATATCGTAAAAGTTGAAAATACCCCCCCCTTTTTCACACGCGACCCCGCCAATAAAAAAATATACCATCACACCCACCCCCCTTTAATCTGAGGCACACATGACACCCCAGCCAAAAAAATCCCAAAATACAGATTTGCTTATAGCCCTTCACGATGACCCTGTTCTGTTTGTGGAGCAGATTATCGGAGCGAAGCCGTATGAGTGGCAGAAGGAAGCTCTCAGGGCTATTGCATCTAATGACCGCGTTAGCATTGCTTCGGGGCATGGGGTTGGCAAGACGGCTTTTCTCTCATGGTTGGCGTTATGGTGGCTGTGTACTCATTATCCGTGTAAGGCGGCTATTACTGCGAACACGGCTCATCAGTTATCGGATGTTTTATGGACTGAGATTGACAAGTGGGCTAGGGGCTTACCAGAGGGGTTCAAGGAGCTTCTGGAGTTCAAGAGCGATAAGATTAGCTTGAAGGGTGCTACGGATAGTTTTGCGGTGGCTAGGACAAGCAGGAGAGAGAACCCAGAGGCTTTGCAGGGCTTTCACAGCGAGAATATGCTGTTTATTTGCGAAGAGGCTAGCGGTATTCCTGATATTGTTTTCCAAGTTGGAGAGGGTGCTATGTCTACGGAAGGGGCTAAGACTGTGATGTGTGGAAACCCCACTAGGTCTGAGGGGTTCTTCTATGAGAGCCATCATAGCCAGAGGCATAGGTGGTTTACGATGACTGTGAGTTGTCTGGACAGTCCGAGTGTATCTGAGCAGTTTCTGGAGAACATGGCTGAGAAGTATGGCATTGAGAGCAATGTTTATCGGGTTAGGGTGTTGGGGCAGTTCCCCACGCAGTCTGATGATGTGTTATTGCCCCTTTACCTCATAGAAGAGGCTGTGAAGAGGGATATTGAGGCTTCGCCTACCACGCCAACTGTTTGGGGTGTTGATGTAGCGCGTTTTGGCGGTGATAGGAGCGCGATAGCTAAGAGGCAGGGTAATGTGTTGCTAGAGCCTATAAAGACGTATCAGGGGCGCGATTTGATGGAAATGGCTGGTATTGTTATGGCTGAGTATGAGGCTTGTCCGTATATGCTTAGACCTACTGCGATATATATTGATGCTATTGGCATTGGGGCTGGGCTAGCTGATAGATTGAGGGAGTTAGATATGCCAGCTATAGCTATTTCTGTGAGTGAATCGCCCAGTTTGAAGGATAGGTTTAATCGTCTAAGGGACGAGTTATTCTGGAACGCGAGGGAGTGGTTTGAGGGAAGGGATGTTAAAATGCCTGACGATAGCACTTTGATGCAGGAGCTTAGTGGGATACGGTATAAGTATCTATCTAGCGGTAAATTGAAGGTTGAGGGCAAGGACGAGATGAAGAAGAGGGGGCAGAGAAGCCCTGACGTAGCGGATGCTTTTGTGCTAACATTTGCTGAGGCTGGCGCGATTGCTGGTGGGTATTCGAGGAGTTATAATTCCAGTAGGAAGTTAAACACAAACAGAGGATGGATTGTATGACCAATGATAATGTTATTCAGTTTCCTACTAGGGAAGAACTAGGGGAGATGGATGAATTTGAGCAGGGTTGGTATGAGCATCAGAAGTTGGTAGATGCTGTTGGCACTATGCTGGACGTTCACGCTCAGGGGATTGTTAACAGTTCCGAGGATGTGGATTGGGGTCATATGATGGATGCTATGTTACATTTGACTTATGTTTGTGGTATAAGGTCTGGTATGAATGAAAGCACTGTTGCAGAGCTTATACAGACTTCCAAAATGATTGAGGTGGAGTTCGATGAGTAAAGACCCCCGACTTGAGCGAGTTGGCGTAAGCGGTTATAATAAGCCCAAGAGAACGCCTAATCATCCTACTAAGAGCCATGTTGTTGTAGCGAAATCAGGTGATGAGGTAAAAACCATTCGCTTTGGACAGCAAGGTGCAAGCACTGCTGGAAAGCCAAAAGAAGGCGAAAGTGACAGAATGAAAAAGAAACGTGCTTCATTTAAGGCAAGGCACGGTAAAAATATTGCTAAGGGCAAAATGTCTGCGGCTTTTTGGGCAGATAAGGTAAAGTGGTAATATGTTTGGACTTTTACTTCCAGAGCAGGAATATTTAGAGGATGAATACCCTCAGATGATTTACAAGGGGCTACTGCTTGACGATAGACAACCTTATCTATTTAGAGATGAGGAAGTGTATGAGCCATACACGGAAGATTTTATGATTAGCCCAGAAGAATTGGAGATGAGGCGTTTGCGTATGCAGATGCTAAAAGATTCTACGGTTAGTCGGGAAATTATGCAAAATCCGCTATCTAGTAGAACCCCCATGGGTTTTTATGATGGTAGAAATTATTATAATCCCCAAGAATATTATTTTAACCCCAACAGAATATATGATTATTAGAGGAGCTAGAGAATGGCAAAGGGTATGCCTCATTATTTTAGAGATGGAAGCAAGCACTCTGGTGGAACACACAAAATGAACGGTGAGCTTCACTCAGGTGCTAAACACACAAAAAACTCAAAAAAATTATTTCATTTTAACGAACTTTCAAAAACAGCACAGAAGAAAGCGAGAGCGTAATGGTATATGGAATGAAGAAAAAAGGCAAGAAGTCTAAAGACCGCACAAAGACAGGTAAATACTGCTAATGTCTAAGGGTAAGTCTAGCAGTCCAAAGCCTAAAAATCCAAGCCTATGGGCGAAAGCAAAGGCTGAAGCAAAGCGCAAGTTTAAGGTATATCCGAGTGCTTACGCTAATGCTTATGCTTCTAAGCGATATAAGGCTATGGGTGGCACTTGGACTGGCAAGGATAACAGGGTTACATAATGGCTAAAAAAGAGGGCTTAGGTAAGTGGTTTGACGAGGATTGGCGTGATGTCAAAACTGGCAAGCCGTGTGGACGCACCAAGGGTGATAAGCGTAAATACCCTGCTTGCAGACCAGCCAAGGTAGCCTCTCGTATTTCTAAGAAGGAAGCCAGCAAGAAAACAGGCAGGAAGAGAGTGAACTGGTCTGTAACTGCATCTGGGAAGAAGAGGAGTTCTGCTTAATGGAAGGCTTGCTACAAATGCGGTCAAGACCTTACTTTGATGAGCTATCCCCAGAGGGGCAAGCTCAGAGAAGGCAGGGTGCATATTCTGGGTTACTTAGTAGCCCTAAGTATGGCGCGATGATGTTGCCAGCATCAGGCGTTACTGAAATGATGGGATTAATGGCTGACCCAGAGGGCGAGGGATACTTGCCTTCCACAATGGATTTGCTGAGAGAGGGCAGATTTGGTGATGTGGGTTATCAGCTATTAGGTGGTTTAGGCGATGCGTTGTATGCTGGTGCGGCTGTTGTACCACCATTAGCGATACCAGCGGCAGGGGCTAAGGCGGCTAGGGCTAGTAAATTAGCAAAACCAAAGCCGTTGTTAAAAGAAGA
>Ga0213863_10000387_pt1 | contig 33816 bp, 27 predicted proteins | sample PICome_8_FD_160128 | JGI IMG/M metagenome (GOLD analysis project Ga0213863, IMG submission 160128) | Coastal seawater microbial communities near Pivers Island, North Carolina, United States - PICO497 | ecosystem: Environmental > Aquatic > Marine > Coastal | place: USA: North Carolina... | reverse complement strand
CGATCTCGACTTGGTAGGATTCGTACCAGCCTGATTTGCCGAGGGCTTGGGCCTGCTGGTGCTCGGCGTTGTTCTTCCAAGCCTGAATGTGCGTCTTACTGGGCCAGTAGGAAATGGCGATTTCCCGAGAGCCTTGGGTGGTTGAGGTGAATTCGAGACAACCGTATTCCTGCAGAGCAAGCTCCCGCAGTCGCTCAGCGGTGCTCGCATAAGTCGGGTCTTGGGTTTTAATTTGTGCTTTGAATATGACCGCGTACATGGTCGAATGCTGCCCAATCTGAGAGTAGATGTCGCGGTCGGAAGCATGCTTAGCCGCCAAGATATCTCTGCAATGTGGGTCGGATTCGCAAGAATTGAACGTAGGCTCTCTCCAGCATTTTCAACACAAGCGGAGTGCGAGCCAAGACGCCCAACGGTTTCAGCAAGGGTAAGTGTCGCCACAGAACAGCAAAAGCCTCAGCGCCATCAACGATGGGCTGACCTTTCTCCTGGGCATGGAAGCGCTCGAGGAGCTGCCGAGAGTCCAGTGGGCAGTCGGTGGTCGTATAAATATCGATGAAATCAATGCGCTTGAACCAATCCAATCGTTTCATGAACGCAATTTCTTTCGTACACAACGGGCACTGGCTGTCGAACCAAACCTGTACTTGGGCCTGTTTGCCTTCCATCTTGCTCTCCCGCAAAGGGTTGTAGGATCGTGAAAGTATCCCGCAAGCCGTGAAAAACGAGTGGGTTACTGGACGGCTGGAGCCGTGCGCTCGGCTTTTTCGATCAGCGAACTTGGACTTGAGCCGGACGCTTGCCGTTTGGGCCGTACAGATTCACCTGCAAACTCGAAATGGCGTGAACCAAAGCGTTGGGTGAAATAGTTTGTTTGCCTGTCCAGGTGATATTCGGAAAGCGTTCAAAAATACGTTCGAACGCCAACCGCAACTGCATTTTTGCGATACGAGAGCCCAGACATTTGTGCACGCCGTGACCGAAGGCCAGATGTTTCTCGACGTTGGGGCGATGCATGTCGAACATGTCAGGGTTTGGGAAAACGTCGGGGTCCCGATTAGCCGCCCCGTACCAAAGCACCACTTTTTCGTCCTTGGCAATCTTCTGGCCGTTAATCTCGGCGTCCTCGGTGGCCGTGCGGCGCATATGGATTACCGGTGACACCATGCGTAGAGCTTCCTCAGACATTTGCGGAATGAGAGCGGGGTCTTCCAGCACCATGGCGCGTTGTTCTGGGAATTCATTCATCAGACGAATGGTGCCAGACAATGAATTTCGTGAGGTGTCGTTGCCGGCAAATATGATCAGCAGCCATGAACCGTCCAGGAATTCCTGGGGCAGCAGTTCGCCGTTCAGCTTGGATTGGGCAATGATCGTCAAGAGATCTTCCCGAGGGTTAGCGCGTCGATCCGCCATGACACGCTCACCGTAGGCAAACATATCCGTCACGACCCGGTTGAAGCGGAACGGAAACATAGGTTCGGAGAAAAATGTTTGCCATGGATTCGCCAAAAACTGCGCCGCAAGCTCCAAATGATGCATCCAGACTTTGATGGCTGGCCGGTCGCGTTCGTCCACGCCAAGCATCTCGCATAAGGTGAACAGCGGCAGTTCCTCGGAAAACATTTTTGCGAAATCGACAACCGGACCTTTGCGTTCCATCTCGTCCAGCAGACCGTCGATGTGGGTAGCGACCCGATCGCGAATGGTGGCGACGTAAGCGGGAAAAAAGAAGTCGCTTTGCTGCATCCGCATTTCCCGATGTAGCGGCTCGTCCATATTGATCAGGGAATTCAGGGCGGCAGGCATTAACTTCTCGGGCCGCCACTGCTTTCGGTTAGGCACCGCCATATTGATGCTGCCCCGCTGGGACGAAAAGACGCTGTGGGCCAGTTCTGTCTGCTTGATGTCCTCATAGCGGGTGAGAGACCAAATGCCGGAAAGACCTTTTTCGCCCGGTGACCACATCACCGGGGCCTGTTCCCGCATTTTCTTGTAAACGTCGAAGGGATGACCCTTGGTCCATGCGGCCGGATCACCAAAGTTGAAGCCGTCGAACATAGGATAGGCGGCATTAAAAGTAGGCGCCTGTTGCCCGGAGTCGATCAAAATTTCATCGCTAATCAGTTTCACGTCTAAGCCTCTGTTCGCATTTTCTGGCAAGCTGTTGAGCTTGGGATGGTCGGTAGCCGGTACACTCTACCTGACTCTTTAATCAATACTCAAAGCGGTGGTTTACTCATGACCGATGAGCAAGAAGCGATGAATCCTTACGAGGGTTTTAAATTATTACGCGATCACGCGCCGGTAACGCAGTTGGAAGAGGATGGGCCTTGGCAGGTAGCGCGTCATGCCGACGTGCACGCCATCTTGCGCGACCATGAGACGTTCTCGTCGGAGGTTTCCATACGTCCGCCCGAAGAACGTGGCGCACCGTCCATGTTGTTCAGCGATCCGCCGGTGCATCACCGGCTGCGCCGTTTGGTAAGCGTGGCTTTCAAGCCGAGTCAGATTCAAAAACAAGAAGAGCAGATTCGAGAACGATGCAAAGACCTGCTCGACGCCATGCCGACCAATGCGGAGGTCGATCTGGTTCAGGCCTTAGCGGCACCCCTGCCCGTGATGGTCATCGCCGAAATGCTTGGTGTTGAAGACGGCGATATGGCCACATTCAAAGCATGGTCAGACGAAATCTTCAGCAACATTGGCGAAATTTTGTTTGGTACCCCCAGTGCAGAATCCGAACGAGCTGCCGAGGAGATGAACGCCTATTTTTTGGAGCGAATTAACGATTTACGTGATCAGCCGAGAGAGCACTTGCTGGGCCAGCTGGTAGCGACGGAGACTGAAGACGGCAAATTGGATGATGAGGAACTGCTGAGTTTTTGTCGATTGCTGCTGATTGCCGGCAACGAAACCACCACAGGGTTGATCACCGCATCGGCGCGGATTTTTCACGAGCAGCCGGAAACTCTCGCGCGCCTTAAGGCGCAGCCTGAGCTGGCGAGTTCCTTTGTTGAGGAGGCGCTGCGCTTTTACTCGCCGTTTTCAGCCACGGTAAGACGTACAACGAAGTCGGTTGAAATTGCCGGGCAGACCATTGCAGCAGGAGAACTGGTGGTGCCGTTGATTGCCTCCGCAAATCGTGACGAGCGTGTCTTCGATGCTGCGGATACCTTTCAGATTGACCGCAGTCCGAATCAGCATTTGGGTTTGGGGTTTGGTATTCACGTGTGTTTAGGGGCGCACCTCGCTCGGCTAGAAGGCAAGATCGTGGCGGAGCAAATGGCCGAACGGTACAGCAGCGTGATGCTGACTGAGCCGAAAACGGCAACGGTCGGAGAGTTGGGCGGGCCGAAGCAATTGAATGTCATTGTCAGTTGATCGATGGCTTACGAATCGACCGTAAAAGTCAACACGATTGGGGCGCGTTGCTTTGAGCATTTCTCCCTACGCGATAGCTTGGTAGGGTGAGCGCATTACAACTGAGCAGACTTTTATGACCAACGTTATCCTTCACCAATACGCAGGCTCGCCTTTTTCGGAAAAAATCCGTTGTCTGCTGGGCTACAAAGAACAGGCTTATCAGACCGTAGAGATTCCGGTGATTATGCCCAAGCCGGATCTGATGGCGTTAACAGGCGGCTATCGAAAGACGCCAGTACTGCAGCACGGGGCAGACATTTATTGCGATTCCGGGATTATTTGCCGATTCCTCGATGGCGTCTTTCCCGACAAGCCCATCTATCCCCAAGAGCAGATCGCCGGGCTGACGGCCGCTGTTCATTGGACCGATACGTTTTTGTTCAAGGTCAGTGTTGCGGTCGCTTTCCAGCCTCGAGCCATGGTTGCAAACGATCTTTTCAGTGATCCAGCCGTTGCTGAAGCGTTCATGAAAGACCGAGCCGAGCTGAGTAAGGGCTCGACGGAACTGGGGATGGATCTGAGCGTTGCCGAACCGCATTGGCTGCAGCATATGAAGCGTGTGGAGGCGCAATTGTCCTCGGCGAAGTTCTTGGGTGGCGAGTCGCCGACCATTTTGGATTTTTCGACTTACCATTGCTGCTGGTTTGTTTACAAAAACGACGTGCTGAAAAGCGACCTGGATGAGTTGCCCGCGTTGGCTCAATGGATGCAAAGAATGGCAGCCTTCGGTCACGGTGAGCCGACGACGATTTCCGGTGATGCAGCGGTGGAAATTGCCCTCAACAGCCAGCCAGCGGCAACGCCTGTGACATCCGAAACCTCGGAGCCGCGGTTTGCGATTGGCGATACCGTAGAGGTGTTGCCCATCGACTACGGCTTCCAGCCAACTCGGGGGGCACTGCTGCTCGCGTCAATGGACGAACTGATCGTTCAGCGAACGGACCCCCGTGCTGGCGATGTCGCCGTGCATTTTCCCAGACTGGGCTTTCGCGTGGCGGCTATTTCCTAGCAGGCGTGCGCTGCAGAGGCTACCACTTGAGTACGGCCTGTGCTGGTGGCCTCGCCCGATAGCGTTCGTCCCAAGCACGGAGCAATGGACGGTCGCCGAACACATCCGCTTCAACGAAGCGGGTGAATTGCAAAAACGACTGCAGAGTACAGTCTGCGACGTTTACATGGTTTCCGCACAACAGCGGACGTCCGTCCCCGAGCAGAGTTTCCAAATAGTTCAGCGGTGTTTGCATGGACTCCAGATACTGGGCGGCTTTTTCCGGTTCTGGCGGGCGCCCCAGCGGTGAGTTGGTGGCATGGCCAAAAGCCCCCATGGGTCCGCCCAGTCGCAGGTCGATAACCCGCTCCAGATCTCGAGCCTTGCCTTTTTCTTCCGGCGTGCCCCGATACATGGTGTTGTCGGGAAACTTGTCTTCTAGGAAGTCGATCATGGCCAAGGACTCCACCAGATAGGTGCCGTCATCCAGTTCCAGCGCGGGTACGGTGCCGAAGGGGTTGCGCGCCAAGTGCTCGGGCTCTCTATGACGGCCTTTGACGGTGTTGACCACAATCTGTTCTATAGACATATGCACACCAAGAGCTTCGCGTTCAGCGATGTAGAGCATGACCTTGGTGGGGTTGGGGGCTAGCGGAACCATATATAACTTCATGTAAGGCCTCTTGTGATATCGACAATTTGTTCCAACAGCTCGTATCGGGCGGGCCCAATAGGGCCAGCGCTGTCTAAGCCAAGTTTGACTGTGGTGACGCCGGCATCGCGGTATTTCGCCAGCCGCTCCGATACCATGTCCCGATCTCCCAAGGCCTGAAACTGCGTCACCATGTCTGTGGGCACCCGCTGGGCTGCTTCTTCGCGCTTACCGTCGAGCCACAGCTGCTGGATCGCCAGTGCATCATCTGCGTAGCCCGCACGTTTGAAGGCGTCGTTATAGAAATTGGTTTTGGCAGAGCCCATGCCGCCCATATTGAAGGCGACCGCTGGCTTGCGACGGGCGATCATGGCATCGATGTCGTCGCCCAATTCGACCCGCACGGAAACGCAAAGATCGAGATCGTTGATCCGGCGTTGAACGCTCTCGGCACCTTGTTTGAGGTGGTCGAAGTGTGCACCGGGATGATTCGGCGAGAACGATGTGCCTAACCAGCCGTTGGCGGCGGCACCGGTATAACGCAACGCGTTGGGGCCGAGGGTGGCGAGGTAAATGGGGATGTCGACCGGCTCGTGAGCGATCTTAATCGGCTTGCCTTCGCTTTCGGGCAAAGGCATCTGAAAAATCTCGCCCTGGTATTGGACTTTCTCGCCGGCGAAAATCATACGGCAAATTTCGACGGTTTCTCTCAGTCGCGACAGTGGCTTGTTGTATCGGGTGCTGTGCAGACCTTCGACGACTTGAGGTCCACTGGCGCCTAAGCCTAAGACAAATCGGCCGCCGCTGAGATCGTGCAGCGTTAGTGCGCTCATCGCCGTCATGGCCGGGGTGCGAGCTGTGGTTTGCATGATGCCAGTGGCAAGTTTGATGCGGTGAGTCTTGTCCGCTAAGTAGGCTAGGGGCGTGACCGCATCGCTCCACCAAGCCTCTGCGGCAAAGGCCATCTCGACCCCAAGCCTCTCAGCGAATTGCACCCACTCCACTGTTTGTTTGAGTGAGTCCGGCTGAATCGGTCCCATTTCTATGGCGAGCTTCATGGCTGTCCTTGCTCGTGAATCAGATCGCTCAACCGGCTGTTATTTGGTCTAAGGTCGGTAACAGATACGGCAGAAAAGCCTTGGGGTTTTCGCTCATGGGAAAGTGGCCGACGTTTTTCATTTCTTGAAACGTTGAGCCCGCGATGGCCTGATGAGCCGCGCGTCCGAGTTCGGTGGTGCCACTGCAGTCGTACTGCGCAGACAAAATGTGTACGCCGCAGCGATCGGTGTCGATCTCCGGTGCCACTGCGGTGAGATCGTAGTCTTCGAGATAGTAGTTCAAGTCGCCTAAAAAGACCGGCGGCCAACCGCAGGAGTAGACGTACGCCGTTTCTTTACGATAGCGCTTGGGAGAGCTCGGGGACATCAGCGCGTCCATTAGCCGAGCCTTGTACTCGTTGTTGACTTGGGGATGCCACAGCTCGGTGTTGTGTTCTAGCTTGCCGGGAATCTCCAGGGCGCCCTCCAGCGAAATCACGGCGCGGAAATCGTCGGCGTGCTTATGCGCCAAGTCCAGTGCGAGTAAGCCCCCAACTGAACAGCCGATGAAAATCGGGCGGTCTAAACCCAGTACTCGACTCAGCGCCAAGGGAATGGAGCGCAAGAACTCTCCCTTGAGTAAGTACTGCTGGTCCCACCAGTCTTCTTCAACTGGGGGAAGCGACTTGCCGTGGTATGGCAGGTCATAGGCAATCAGACGAAAGCGATCGGTAATTTCTGGTGTTTCAAACAGGTGTCGCCATTGACTGCTATGGCATCCGGCCGTGTGCTGCAGCAAGATCGGAATTCCGCTACCGGCTTCTTCGAAGTAAATGCGGTGTTTCGCGCCGGACAATTCGAGCTGTACGTAGCGGCCGATCGGGGCGCTGAAGGTGCCCTCGGGCTCTAGGTCGTGGGCCATGGCCTCACCTGCATTTGTGGCTGGCCTGAGTAGCTCGATGGCGCGAGCCGCTGCCGCAAAGTACTGGGCGAACACGACCGGATCGGCGTTGCGCTGTATGCCTTGGCCCTGCATAACATTGGCCATTACGTCGTTATGAAAACGCTCGGGAACTGCTGCGAGAATTTTTTCCCATACCGATGGATCCGCGGCAAATTCGATGACACCGCCACGCAAGTTTGCGTTTGGGTCTGGATTGCCCGACCTAACGGACAGTGCAAGGGGCTGTTCGCCGATAACGAGTCTCAGTCCGCCATCCCAGTATCGCGCTGCCAGCATGAATTCGCCGTCCTCGGCACAGATTTTCGCCCACTGTTTGGCGGTTGGTAGTTCTGCAGTCATTGAAAGGCCCCTCCAACCCAAAGAGATGTGTTGATCTTCTGTGACCAATATTGCTAGGTTTTATGATGTCGCGCCAGAGCAATGTCGAGGGCGAAAGATGGGTGCCCGTCGTCAGCTCAAGGGTTTGTTAAGACGAGTTTGCCAACAATTCTGCCACCTAATTGATCGATCAGACCCTGTTGATACTGACCCATTGGCCTGCTTTGTACTGGGGCGGGGTGCAGTTTACCGTCAGTAATCCATTGCATCAGTGTCGTCATCAACGCCTGATTGATCTTAGGGTTTGCGCGCATCTCTCCACCCCAATCAACGCCGACAATGGCCGAGCGTTTGAGCAAGGCTAAGTTAAGCGGGATCTTTGGGATTTCGCCTGCAGCGAAGCCCACGACGAGAAAGCGTCCGCCGGGTGCCAGTGAGCGAAAAGCGGGTTCGGCTTTATCGCCGCCAACCGGGTCATACACCACATTTAGCCCTTGTTGGCCGGTGAGGGAATTCAGTTCTTTGCGCCAATTTGGGTCGGTGTAGTCGACGCAGTGATCTGCGCCGAAGGATAGCGCTGCCTGTCTTTTATCCGGGTTTGATGCCGCTGCGATCACCGTAGCGCCCATGGCCTTGGCCACGCAGATGGCGGAGCTGCCAACGCCGCCGGCTGCTCCTAAGATCAGTACATTCTCGCGGGGTTGAAGCTTGCCGCAATCGCGCAGACCGTAGAGAGCCGTTGCGTAGTTGATGAAAAACCCAGCCGCGACGTCGGCGGATAGTATGTCCGGAATTTTCACGAGCTTATGACTGGCGATGGTGAGTTGGTCTGCAAATGCTCCGCTGTTGGCGATTCCCATAACTCGGTCGCCGACGGCGAGCGCTGTGACGCCGGAGCCTATCTGCGCGACCACCCCCGCAAATTCGCTGCCGGGATAATAGGGCAGCGGGGGCTTTACTTGGTACAGACCTTGGACCATCAAGCCGTCGACAAAGCCCACGCCTGCTGCGCTTACATCGATCAGGACCTCGTCGGCAAGTGGAACTGGCGCTTCGATTTCAATACGTTGAAGGTTCTGTGGTGGTCCGAATGTCCGGCAGCAAACGATGTTCATGGATCTGTTCTCAAAGGCTGTAGTTCAGGGCAGTCGGTTAAGCATGTGACGTTGGCGAATTCTGTCGCTGACGCCAGTGAGCAATATTCTGCGCTAGCGAGGCCAGCAGCATCAACACCACGAATACCCAGACATGGGGTGCCATTGAGCCATTCATGATGATTTGAGTGGGGTAGGAGACGGTGCGTTCAATGGCCGCGAGTTTGTAGATATGGCCGTCGGCAAAGCTGGGATCCATAACCAACTCCGCGATATCCCGCCGACTGCGATAGCGCATCATCGCGGTGCCCGAAAAGCTTAAATTATCGTCTGCGTTCCATGAATCGATGAATCCGCCCACGGTGCGTGCCTGAAATACGGGATGGCCGCCGCGCAAAAACAGAGCCCAAGCGAAGGGTTCGAAATAGTTGGCCAGCAGAGCTCTGCCAGGGATCATCTCGCCGCTAATCGGGTGCTGAATATCATCTTCGTACACCTGAACCTGATTCAGCATGATGAATTCTTTGCCATCGTCCTCCTCTAGGAATGCACGCAGGGTTGCTGCCTCGGTATGCCTGCTACCTTCCTGCAGAGCAAATTGGGCCATGAATCGCTCGACTTCAGACTGAGTTATCGGTCCTTGCCAATTGAAATACCACAGGCTAAACAGCCCGTAGGCGATGGGGACACAAATCCAAATCTTCCAGTTCATCAATCTGCTTCCTTTTGATTCGTTAGTTGAACGGGGCGTAGCGTGGCCCTCTGGGTTGGGGTTTGACGTGTTCGGTAGGCAGTGTGCACAGCCGTTCCATGCGTGTTGTGCTGCCATCGGCGTACTCCCAGATCAGATGTTCGCCGTCGAGGTATCGCTTAACGACGACAGGGCCCCAGCCCAGGACGCGAAAGTTCAATACGCCTTGTTCCCAAGTGACTCCGGCAGATGTGCGGGGACAGTATTCCCGGTCGCCGATGGTAAACATCACCATGCCCTCGGTGTCATTACTGTTGAGACCACCGGTCAAATTTGGGCCTTTGTCGTGAATGATACCGCTGCTCGTCACAACCGTGCGGTCGCCGCACTGCTCTACCCGTTCCACATGGCCGACCTTGCCGCTGATGCCTCGCCACAGACCGCGAATATCCACTACCCCATCCGCCAACGGTTCCGTGCACTCCCGTAGAATCGGCAGCGGAAAGTGAGTGTAAGCGCAGCCCGGAGTGTTGCCCTTTGGAATTTCTGCAGCCCGTTTACCGGATCCATCGAGTGTTGGCAGTTCGCAGTAGTTGATCGTGCTGCCGTCGCCGGCCAAGGTGGCCGGATCTATTGTGAGGGGCGGTCGCGCGGAAAAAAAGACCAGCCAAAAAACAGCAACAAGCATGGCCGCTACGGCGACAGTCAGGCGGGTAGTCCAACGAAGGAAAAACGTCATCGTGATCTGTCCTCGGTTTGGCAACTCGAAATTAATGATCAACATTATAACGGGATGAGTCAGAAAACCAGTGGAACCAAGAATAGGACTCGGCAACTAACTTGATCTGATGGATTGGCCTAGAGCTGCCTTTTTTGTATGGTCTGTCGGTCTTAAAATCACCATGTCGAAATTATTGAGAGTGCTTGCTATGAACGCCAAAACCCAATCGATGCCTTTTGACCCAGAAGCGCTGGGACGCAAGTATCAAGAGGAACGTGATAAGCGACTTCGTGCGGATGGCAATGACCAGTATCAGGAAGTCACCGGCGAGTTTGCTTACTTTGTCGAAGATCCTTACATCGACGGCGAACTGAAACGCCAGGCAATCGAAGAAGAGGTGGAGGTCGTCATCATTGGTGGCGGTTTTGGCGGGATGTTGGCGGCTGCCCGACTGCACGATGCCGGTATTACGGATTTCAAAATTATCGAGAAAGGCGGGGACTTTGGTGGTACTTGGTACTGGAACCGTTATCCTGGCGCGTCTTGCGATATTGAGGCCTACGTCTATTTTCCCTTGCTAGAAAAAACAGGTTTCGTGCCCAAGCAGAAATACACCAATGCGCCAGAAACGCTTGAGTACTGTCATGTCATTGCGCAAACCTATGGTCTGAACGAGCGTGCGTTAATGCAGACGCTAGTGACGTCTACGGATTGGGATGAGGAGCAGGGTCGTTGGACGGTCTCCACGGATCGTCAGGATCGTCTGAAGGCCCGCTATGTCGTGCACTCAAATGGTCCGCTCAATCGGCCCAAGCTGCCTGCCATTCGCGGTATTAGCGATTTCAAGGGACATACCTTTCATACCAGTCGCTGGGATTACGCCTACACAGGCGGTGATTCCAATGGCGGACTGACAAACCTCAAAGACAAGCGTGTGGCGGTCATTGGTACTGGTGCGACCGGTGTGCAGTGTGTGCCTCACCTGGGAGCGGCTGCAGAGCATTTGTATGTTTTTCAGCGCACACCATCTTCTGTTGACGTGCGCAACAATCAGCCTACCGATCCAAGCTGGATGAGTGGCCAAGAGGCCGGCTGGCAGGACGAGCGTCGCCGTAACTTCGAATCGATCATGACCGGCGCGCCTGTGAAGAAAGACTTGGTGGCCGATGGCTGGACTGAGGCTTTTCGCTTGCTGTTCGGTAGTTTGCAGGACAAGGCGCCGTCCAAAACCCGCGTGGCTGCATGGGCGTTGATGTCGCCACTGTCGCCGGATTTGTATCGGTTGGGCATGAAGAAGTACCTGACTCAAAAAGCGACAACCTTTATGGACTTGGCGCGAGAGATGGAACTGGCCGATTATCAGAAAATGGAAGGTGTGCGAGCACGAGCGGCTGAGATCGTCGAAGACCCAGATACCGCAGAGGCCTTGAAGCCTTACTACCGTCAGTTCTGCAAGCGCCCGTGTTTCCATGACGAATACCTGCCGACGTTCAATCGCCCTAATGTGACTTTAGTGAATACCGATGGCCGGGGTGTGGATCAAATCACCGAAAAAGGCATCGTGTTTGACGGCCAAGAGTACCCGGTTGACTGCATCGTGTTCGCGACAGGCTTCGAGGTAGGCACGGACTATTCCCGCCGCGCGGGTTACCAGATTAACGGTGTGGATGGCCTGACCGTGTCGCAGAAATGGTCCGATGGATTGTCCACATTCCATGGTATGCACAGTCGTGGATTTCCCAACAGCTTCTTTTTCGGGCCTGCCCAGTCGGGCTTCACCGCGACCTATACGTATTCGCTGGATGAACAAAGCGTGCATCTTGCGCATATTCTAGCCACGGCGAAGGCTCAGGGTGCGACGCGCATCGAGGCGAGCGAAGCAGCTGAAAGGCAGTGGGTACAGACGATCATCGACAAGGCGCGACTGACCGCGGATTTTCAGCAAAAATGCACCCCCGGTTACTACAATAACGAAGGTAACGTGAATACGAAGCCGCAGAACAATACCTACGGCGGGGGCCCTATCGAGTTCTTCGACTTGATGGCGGACTGGCGCGCCAAGGGAGATTTGAAAGGACTGGAAGTTAAGTAGCGGTCTAGGTCGGCAGCCCCGAGACCTATGTGTTAGACCCGCGCATTCACAGACAGGCAGTCCCTGCGGGGCTGCCTTCGTTTTATCTGTAAGAAGGCATCTATGTCGCAAGAAGTAACCGACCGTCAACGCAAATACACCCTCTTTATGTTGGTGCTGGTATTCACTTCGAGCCATGTCGATCGCCAGATTATGGGCATTTTGGGGCAGCCTATTAAAGAATCGCTGTTGATCACGGATACCCAGCTCGGGTTACTGACCGGCATCATGTTCGCGGTATTTTATGCCACCTTGGGTATGCCCATGGCCATGTGGGCGGACCGTAACAATCGCCGCAATCTGATTTCGTTCTCAGTCTTTCTTTGGAGCCTGATGACCGCCCTATGCGGCGCGGCGAACAACTTCATGCAGCTGCTGTTGCTTCGCATTGGTGTTGGGGTGGGGGAAGCCGGTTCCAACCCGCCCTCACATTCCATGATTGCCGATTTGTATCCGCCGGAAAAACGTTCAACGGCCATGGCGATCTTTGGCACGGGTATTAACTGGGGCATTCTTATCGGATTCTTGGTTGGCGGCTGGATCAACGAATGGTACGGCTGGCGGACTGCCTTCGTTGTCGTAGGACTACCGGGAATTTTGCTGGCCATATTGGTGCGCTATACCGTGGTCGAACCGCCGAGAGGCTATTCGGAAGCGCTCAAGCAAGACACGCCGGCCCCTGCTTTTTGGGAAGTGGTGAGTTTTATTTGGCGCAGTGCCGTGCTGCGGCATATCGTTGCTGCCGGAGCACTAGTGTCCTTTGCCGGCTATGCCTCTGTGATCTGGGTACCTATCTATCTCGTGCGCATCCACGGTATGGGCACCGGCGAGGTCGGTTCTTACCTTGCGCTGCTGATCGGTGTTGGTGGTGCCATCGGTATCTATCTCGGCGGCCGCATTGCAGATTTTATGGCGGCGAGGCGTGGTCAACAGTGGCTGCCTTGGGTTGTCGCTGTCTCGTCGCTGATTTCGCTTCCCATGCTCTATTTGACGTTTATGGCCACGACACCCATGGGGGCCATTGCCGCCTACGCGCTGCCGGCTATGTTAGGCACACTTTACGTGGCTCCGGGGTTCGCGCTGATTCAAAATTCCACGCCATTGGAGATGCGCTCGGTAGCTGCTGCAATCAATCTCTTTATCACAAATATCATCGGCTTAGGTCTCGGACCGTTTACCGTTGGCTTTTTCAGCGACGTGTTTTCTCAGACTCATGGTGAGGACGGGCTACGCTGGGGTTTAGCAACCACCATCGTCATTTTGCTTTGGGGTGTTTTTCATTATTGGCGCTGTGGTGTCATGATCAAGCGAGAGCAGATCAAGGGCATGCCTACTGCCCCGTGATTTGGTGAACGCGGTCCATCTGGTGGCAAGGAGCAAAGGATGTCCTTGGGGCAATCGGTTACGTCGAACAGTTCGGTAGCTCGTGTGCTGTACTTTGGTCTTCAGCCGGCGCTGTTGTTGGCGGTGATCGGCCTATGGCTGTCCCAGCCAACCAACCCCGCGCTCTATGTCGGCTGTATTTTGGCGGTGCAATTGGTACTGGGGGTGCTTGAACATCTGTACCCGGCCAGAACCGAGTGGCGAATTAAGGGTAAGCAGAAGTCTGGCAGCGTCGTGCTGGTTTTGATTCTGTTTATGGTGTCCGGCTCAGTAGGCGACCTCTACACTCAGGTGCTGAGCCCGCCGCTTGAAGCGCTGCGCGAGAGCCTTGGTACCAACGTTTGGCCCCACCATTGGCCATTATTGGTTCAGATGTTCGCGTTATTTTTTCTCAATGAACTGTTGTGGTACTGGGTGCACCGAGCGGAACACCAATGGTATGCCGTGTGGCGAGTCTCAGGTCATGGTGCCCATCACGCCTTCCAAAAACTCGGGGCGCTGAATTTTGGCTTGAACCATCCCTTAGAATATTTCTTCCTGCTGCTGCCGGGAGCCTTGCTGGAACTGACGTTTGGCATCGGTGCAGCAACCCTAGGCGCGTCATTGTTGTTGATCACTCAAGCGAGCATCGCCCACTGTAATGTGGCGACGAACAGTCGTCTGATTGGCTGGATCTTTACCACTAACCAGTATCACATTTGCCATCATTCGCTGGATTTAGCGGAAAGCAATACGAATTTTGGTTGTGCAGCCATTGTCTGGGATCGGGTGTTCGGTACGTTCTCGGATAACCGGGCGGTTGCGGTTGGCTCTGGGCCCAAGGAGCCTAGTACATGGCATAAACTGATGATGCCCATTAGAGAATATGAGGTATCTGATATCGCGCCGGGATCAGGGCCGTGAGTTGTCTGTGCGGCTAAACGAGACAAAGGAAACGACTCGCTTTGGAGAAAGAGCCTAACATTTCCAAACCTCGAATCGCCATGGTCATTGATCCATGGTTCCATCCCTTTAACGGCACGGTGGTATCTACCCGGCGTTTCGTTGCGGCGCTGCAAGACCGCTTTGACTTCCGGATTTTACTGGCCAAGGGGGACGATGACCCGCTGCACACTCAGTGCATTGGGTTCGTGCCCCTGCGGATTCCGGGGATCAATTTCATACTTGACCGGATGAAGGCACCCCTGGCTCTGCCGAATCGAAAGCGATTGCAGCAGGTAATGGCCAATGCAGATCTGCTGCATGTGCAGTTCCCGTTTTTTCTAGGGCATGGGGCCATCGCCGAAGCGCGCAGGCAAGGTAAGCCCGTTGTGATGTCCTTTCACGTGCAGCCTGAGAACATTCTGAGTAATTTGGGAATAACCTCACCGTGGCTGACGAGAGTACTGTACCGATTTTTTGTCTGGCGCTTTTACAGTCGCGCAGACCGAGTGATCGCTCCGTCCCAGTTTGCAGCGGACTTGCTTCAGGACGCTGGGCTGAAAAAATCTGTTTCCGTGCTGTCCAACGGCGTGACGGAGGATTTTTTTCTGCAGCGCGATCCTACCAAAACTGCGCCTCCTTACGATGTGGTCAGCGTAGGACGATTGGCAAAGGAAAAGCAGCAGCCTCAGTTGATACACGCGGTGGCTGCCAGCAAACACGTGAAAGACATACGTCTGACCTTGGCGGGTACGGGTCCCCAGCAACAAAAACTTGCGGCGCTGGCTGATGACCTGGGAGTGAATGCCGAGATTGGCCGCGTGTCAGATGAGCGTCTCAAAGTGCTCTATCAAACAACAGACCTGTTCGTCCAAACCAGTGCAGTAGAACTCGAAGGTATGTCGGTGTTGGAGGCGATGGCTGCGGGTTGTCCTGTGCTGGTAAATAACTCCAGTACCAGTGCCGTGCCCGAGTTCGTTACGGCGCAAGAAGCCACTTACGCGATGAATGACGTGGCAGAATTGACGAGCAAACTGGATGCCATGCTCGACAGTCAGGCGGTGCGCGCCGCTGCAGGCGTGGAAAATCGGGCGGTTGCACGGCGTCGTCATCACGAACGCTCCACTCAAGCGTTGGCAGAGCTCTATGCTGGTGTCTTGTCAGTTGCGGCTAGCGGATCATAACCGTGTCGCGCGAAGACAGCGGCAATTCACGGTTGTCCGGTAACGCTTGGATTGCCTGGCTAGGCCAGCGAACGGGCACCGTGCTTGGGGTGGGTACGCTGCTGTCGCTCATGTCTCTGTGGTGTTTTACCCAGTACGGGGCACTGAACTCCGATCTGAGTAAGCTGATTAAACCGTCGGAATCACTGAGTTGGTATCGTAATAACGAAGCCTACAAGACCGCTTTTCCTCAGCTTCAGCAAACGGCAGTGATCGTTGCTCGGTCGGATGACTATGGGCAGCTGCAGAGCTATGTCCGAGAACTGGCCGAGCGCCTGCCAATGGACACTGTATTCGCACCGGGGGTTGATCCTTTTATTGTTGCCTCAAAACCGTACTTTTTGAGCGTGCCCCAGCTGCGGGAGTGGCTTGATGGTGCGAGTTACAATCAAGGTTCGTTGCTGCGGTTGATGGACGAAGCCAGCCTAGCAAACGCACTCTTCACTTACGCGGATTTTGTCAGCGCCAATCCCGGGCAAATACTGCCCATTTCGCTCCAGTCGGTGTTGGACGGATTAGCAGATGGAGATTTGGATTTTAAGAGTCATTACCCGTTGGAGCCTGAGGGTGGTGGACATGTTGAGCTGATTTTGGTGAGCGCCAAACAACGGCTGGACACCGCCCTGCCGAATGCGGCCATCGTCTCGGCATTGCAGCGGACCTTGGAGGAATATCCACCGCCGGACAGTGTTGAGGTGGCGTTGACCGGCGAAGTGGTGCTGGCTCATGAAGAAATGAGTGCGGCCCTCAGCGGTATCGAGCGGGCGGGTCTGGTGTCGCTGATTTTTTTGCTGTGTATCGTGGCTCTGGGTATCCGCTCTGGACCGATCCTGGCGGCGATTAGCACCATGCTGGCCATGGGTATCTGCTTGACGCTGGGTTTTGCCACCTTGGCAGTTGGAGAGTTGAATACGCTGTCGATGATCTTCGTCGTGCTGTTTTTTGGCTTAGGCGTCGACTTCGCCGCGCACTTTACCTTGCGTGTGCAGGCAGATCTCGACCAGGAACTGGGGACTGCGCTAGGGCAGGCGCTGCGCGATACCGGGCCGGCGCTGGCGTTGTGCACGTTGACGTCTGCGGTGAGTTTTCTGGCATTTTTACCGACGGCTTATCGAGGCTTAGCCGAACTGGGCGTAATCAGCGCCGGCGGCATTGTCATCGCCTTCGTGCTGACGTTATCCATTATTCCAGCGGTGTTGCTGCGCTGGCCGCCGGTTCCTCGAAAGCCTGTGGAGAAGGCCGGGTTTGAGGCGGTGTTGGGTCGCATGCGTTCAGGAGTTGATGCGATACCCGACGCTTGGGTTGTGGGGGTGTTTGTTGCCCTGGCGATGTCGTCACTATGGATGGCCAAGGATCTGCGTTTTGACTACAGCGTGCTCGCCATGCGTGATGCACAGTCGCCGGCCATGCAGGCGCTGCTGGCGCTGCAGCAAGATCAGCAAACGACAGATTACAGTGTGCATGTGCTTGCCGACGACGCCGACGCAGCGGCGCAGTTGAAAGAAGAATTGCTGAGGCTGCCGTCGGTCAGTGCCGTAAGTACCCCGGCGGACTTCGTGCCGACAGAGCAAAGGGAAAAGAACGCGCTGCTGATCAAGCAGTCTGTCTTGCTGGTAGAGATCGTCCCACCGGAGCTGCGCGGCGCGGCGGACACCGAGCTGACGACCCTTGCCCTTGAGTATCTGGAAGAAGTGATCGCGGAGCTACCAAGCGGTGCGGCGGAGGAGGCCCAGCGGGTGCTTGGCTCGGCGCAAAGTTTGCTGCAAGCCCCGTCGAAACTCGAGGCGTTCGAGCAGCAGATGTTTCAGCAGTTTCCTCGTTCGCTAGCGGAGTTCCAGAACCTGCTGGCCGTCGAACCCTTCGGGATGGTCGATGTGCCGGCCCGCTTACGCCAGCAATTGATTGCGCCAAGTGGCCAGCATTTGGTCTCGGTCAATCCAGCCTCCCAGCTCAATGACCGAGATGCCACGGATACCTTTATTGCCCAGGTCTCCAGCATCGCGCCGAATGTCGCAGGCAGGAGTGTGGTCGAGTGGGGGGTTGGAGGCGTGGTGATCCAATCGTTCCAGCAGGCGGTGGCGACCGCATTCGGACTTATCTTTCTATTTCTCATAGTTTACTTTCGGGGTTGGAGATTGCCGGTGCTGGTATTTATCCCCATTGTGGTGACGGTACTGCTGACCTTTGCGTTTTGTGTTGTTTTGAACATCAGCCTGAACATGGCAAACATTCTCATGGTGCCGTTGATCTTGGGGCTGGGAGTAGATACTGGTATTCACATTGTGCATCGTCACACTCAGGTGAGAGGTGGGGAAGGTGCCATGGATCCAGCGATTCGTAGGGCTGTGATGATCAGCGGCCTGACGACGGTGGGAACCTTTTGTTCCCTGAGTTTGAGCCCTCATCTGGGTGCAGCGTCCATTGGCATCTTGCTGTCAATTGCCATCAGCGTGCTCTTAGTCACCAGTTTGGTGTTAATGCCAATATTGCTCAGGTGGTTTGCGGCGGATCAGGTCAAGGCTTAGTGGATTGTCAAATCGCTCGTTCCTTCGTATAGTTCGTTATCGCCCATGTGGCGAGTTCTCAGGGCGGGGTGAAAGTCCCCACCGGCGGTAATCGCGTCCTATGGCTCAAAGAGTCAGCAGCGTGTAGCCCGCGGGCGCTCTCGATGGCTACCTCGTTTGAGGCAGGCTCGAGAGGACAGGAGACCCGGTTAGATTCCGGGGCCGACAGTTAAAGTCTGGTTATGAGAATGAGGTTTGCTTCCGACACGCCCCAGTGGCTGTGAAGGTTCATTTCCTTGTTGCCCTGTTGTTTAACCCAACGATAGGCAAGCAACAGATGAATACCTTCAGTAATAACTTCACCGATACCACCTCCCGCACGCGAATCGCCTTTGTGCAGTCATGCTGGCACCGCGACATCGTCGATCAACTGCGCGATGCCTTCTTACGAACTCACGCTGAATTGGATAATCGCGATGTCGATTTGTTCGAAGTCCCCGGCGCTTTCGAGATTCCGTTGCGCGCGAAAATCCTCGCCAGCAGCGGCCAGTATGCGGGTATCGTCACCGGCGGCTTGATCGTCGATGGCGGTATTTACCGCCACGAGTTTGTTTCCAGCGCCGTGATTGACGGTCTGATGCGCGTGCAGCTGGATACCGGCGTGCCCGTGTTTTCGGCGGTGTTGACCCCACAAGACTTTCTCAGCGACGGGCAGCCTGAATTCTTTCAAGAGCACTTCGTCACCAAGGGAACGGAGGCAGCTCACGCCTGCATAGAGACGATCGGTGCTGTAAAACAGCACCAAGTCGCTTGATTCAGTCGGTGGCGTCTGCGGCCTCGAAGGTCAGCAGATCCGCGCCACCATCAACTAAGTCACCAATGGCGTAGAACACGTCGGTTACTGTGCCCGCAGTGGGGGCCTTGATGGCGTGTTCCATCTTCATAGCTTCCATAATCGCTAGCGTGGTGCCAGCGTCGACCTGCTGACCGGGTTCGGCAAATAAAGCTACGACGGTGCCATTCATGGGCGCTTTGAAGCCAGTGCCGTTGGCTACGTTGGTGTCTACACCCAAATCCAATGGCTTGGTGTGACACGCGAACGTTTGTGCGCCGCTGAACAACAGCAGCTCCCTGCTGCCATTATGTCCTCTTTCGAAAACTTCGGCTGTGTGTCGATGGCCGTTTAGCGTGCATTCCAACCGCTCGCCGACTGCGTCAGCGGTTGCCCGAAACGTCTCACCGGCAGCGACGACGTCGTAGTTGCCCGGTGCTGTCCGGCTTACCGTGACTCGGTGCTCGTCTGCGCCGGCGAGCAGGATTGCCTGCCATTGGCTTGGCGCATTCATGCGCCAAGCATCCTGCGAGTGCCACGGTGATGTGGGGTCAGCAGTCGGCTTGCGAGGAGACGCGTGGCTGGGTGTGAGAATCAGATACAAGGCAAGCTGGGCCAGTGCAGTGGGAAGGGTGTTAGGACTGGACGCAAAAAGAGACGGGTGATGTTGTTCGATGAAGTCCGTGCGCAGCTCAGCCGCCTTGAAGGCGTCGTTGATCACTAATCGTTTAAGGAAGTCGATGTTGGTGATGACACCGGCGATTCGATATTGGTTAAGGGCCTGATGCATTCGTCGCAGTGCGATCTCTCGGTTTTCGCCCCATACGATCAGCTTGGCGATCATCGGGTCATAAAATACGCCAATATCGTCGCCTTCGATAACGCCGGTGTCGATGCGGATATGAGCGTTCTGTTCGGGTTGTTGCAGACGCCACAAACTGCCGGCTGCGGGAAGAAAGTCGTTCTCTGGATTTTCAGCATAGATGCGCGCTTCCAGAGCGTGGCCGGTGATCGTCAGCTCCTCCTGACTTTGGGGCAGCGGGTCGCCGTTGGCTACCTGAAGCTGCCATGCCACCAGGTCAGTCCCTGTGATCATTTCCGTTACCGGATGTTCTACCTGAAGGCGCGTGTTCATCTCCATAAAGTAGAAGCCGCCGCCGGCGTCTAGTAAAAATTCCACGGTACCTGCGCCCACATAGCCGACAGCCGATGCCGCGCGAAGGGCGGCTTCGCCCATTTTCTGGCGCAGGCTGTTGCTGAGATTGGGTGCAGGTGCCTCTTCGATGATTTTTTGGTGTCTGCGCTGAACGGAACAATCACGCTCAAACAAATACACGCCATTGCCATGGCTATCGCAGAACACTTGCACCTCAACATGCCGGGCATGCTCCAAGTATTTTTCTACCAGCATGTCATCGTTGCCAAAACCGGCCAGAGCTTCGCGTTTGGCCGCTGCAAGAGCCTCAGTAAATTCCCCTGCCTCGTGCACCTGCCGCATGCCCTTGCCCCCGCCACCGGCAACAGCTTTGAGTAATACGGGATAGCCCATGGCGTCTGCAGCCTGCTGGAGTTTGGCTGCGTCTTGATCATCGCCGTGATACCCGGGCAATAGGGGTACGTCAGCATGCTGCATGATCTGCTTCGCCGCAGCCTTGGATCCCATGGCTTCAATAGCGTTCACCGGCGGGCCGATAAACACCAGTTCATTGGCTGCGCAAAGTTCGCAGAAAGCGGCATTTTCAGACAAAAAGCCGTAACCCGGATGAATGGCCTGACTGCCCGTGGTTTTGGCCGCATCGATGATGCGCTGCATCTGCAGATAGGAGTCGGTTGGCGCTGAACCGCCAATGTGCACCGCCTCATCCGCCAATGTGACGTGCAGAGCATCGCGGTCTGCATCGGAGAAAACAGCGACGGTGTTGATGCCCAGATGTTTGGCGGTACGGATCACCCGGCACGCAATTTCGCCGCGATTGGCGATGAGGATTTTGTGAAACATGGTTACATCCTGAACACGCCGAAACGTGTTTCGGCTATGGGTTTGTTGAGCGATGCAGACAGTGCCAGACCGAGCACGCGCCGGGTATCGATGGGGTTGATGACGCCGTCGTCCCACAATCGGGCGCTGGCGTAGTAGGGGTGCGCTTGTGCGTCGAAGTCGTCAATGATGGGCTGTTTGAAGGAGGTTTCATCCTCGGCAGACCACGCTTCGCCGCTGCCCTCGATTTGGCCGCGCCGTACCTGGGCCAACACGCCGGCGGCTTGCTCGCCGCCCATGACCGAGATGCGGGCATTGGGCCACATGAACAAAAAGTTAGGATCGTAGGCTCGTCCGCACATACCGTAATTGCCAGCGCCGTAAGAGTTGCCAAGGATCAACGTCAGCTTGGGCACCTTGGCGCAGGCTACGGCGGTGACCATCTTGGCGCCGTGCTTGGCGATGCCACCGGTTTCATACTGTTTACCCACCATGAATCCCGTGATGTTTTGCAAAAAAATCAGTGGGATTTTTCGCTGTGCGCACAGTTCGATGAAGTGAGCGCCTTTTTGTGCAGATTCGGCAAACAGCACGCCATTGTTGGCGACAATGCCGACAGGGTACCCGTAGAGGCGGGCAAAGCCGCAGACCAGAGTCTGACCGTATAAGGCTTTGAATTCGTCAAATGCTGAGCCGTCGAAGACTCGGGCGATGATCTCGCGGACATCATACTGTTCTCGAACGTTCTTCGGCACGATGCCGAGTAGGTCACTGGCGGGATACAAGGGTTCGACGGTATTGACCACGTCCATGTTGACTGGTTTGACCCGGTTGAGCCTAGCGACAGCGCCGCGAGCAAGTTCTAGGGCGTGATTGTCGTTATTCGCGTAATGATCGGTGACGCCAGATTCGCGACTGTGTACATCGGCGCCGCCCAAGGCTTCAGCACTGACTTCCTCACCGGTTGCCATTTTCACCAGTGGCGGTCCGGCCAAGAAAATGGTGCCCTGATTTTTTACGATGATGGATTCGTCGGCCATGGCAGGTACGTATGCGCCGCCTGCCGTACAGGAACCCATGACCACGGCGATTTGCGGAATGTTCTCCGCTGACATGTTGGCTTGATTGAAAAAAATCCGACCAAAATGATTTTTGTCTGGGAATACTTCGTCTTGATTGGGCAGGTTGGCTCCGCCGGAATCCACCAGATAGATGCACGGCAAATGGTTTTCTCGCGCGATGTCCTGAGCGCGAAGGTGCTTTTTGACGCTCACAGGGTAGTAGGTGCCGCCCTTTACAGTGGCGTCGTTGGCGACGATGACGCATTCAATACCGGCAACGCGACCGATGCCCGTGATGATGCCTGCTGCGGGCACATCGTCCTTACCGTACATGTCGTGAGCCGCAAGCTGGGAAAATTCCAGAAAAGGCGAGCCGGGGTCGAGCAGTAAATCGACTCGATCTCGTGGCAGGAGTTTGCCTCGGGCTTGATGTCGCGCCTGATAGCGCTCGCCGCCGCCTTCTTTGATTCTTTCAATCAGCGTCGCCAAATCGTCGACGAGTGACTGCATGTGTTCAGCATTGTCGCTGAACGCTTGGGATCGCGAGTTGATTTGGGTCTTAAGAGTGTTCATACCGATGTTCCTTAAGCATTTTTAGACCTGCGGCTTTTGATGCTGTCATTGCTGCGTTTCTCCCAGGCGTCGAGATCTTCGATCATGTGTTCCAGTTCAAGCTTTTGAGCCAGCAGTTGCGCTCGGCGTGCCTGAATCTTTTCGATGAGGCGTTTGATTTGCTCCCGATTATTAGATGCTGGGTTGTACATGCCAATCAGCTCGGCGCTTTCCTGCAGTGATAGCCCAAGCGTTTTTCCTCGTAGCACGAGCACCAGTCTTGCTCGGTCAGCAGGGGAGTAACGACGGGTTCGGCCAATTCTGGTGGGTTGGAGCAGCCCCTTTTCTTCATAGAAGCGAAGGGTTCGTGGGGTTACCCCGAACTCACTGGAGAGATCGCTGATTGAATAGGTTGGTGTCATTCCAAGATCGTGGCTTCCCTTTACGTTAACGTCAATAAGAACTTTATCTAAACGATCGGATAAGAGAGGGTGCTGAATGAATCCTTTCGCGCTGAGGCTGGCCGCTAAACGAACGGCTTGATTCAGGCGGAGGCCGCGCTCTGCCGCGTGTGATTCATGACTCTGCGGCGCAGAGTTTTATCGATGTCTAATGCCAGCAGCGCGCGCAGTTCATCGGAAGCGCTGGCGATGAACGCGTCATCAAAGGGGCCCATAGTCGTGAGAGGTCTTACTGCGACCTGAGTGTAATTAATCAGTATGGCCACCCTAGGCTGGTCGGCATGATTGATGGCGGTGCGGTGCCACAGTAAACCGTGGCTGACCACAGCATCACCGGCATCGCCGGTGGCCTGAATGGCGTGTTCTTCAAAACGCTCGATGTTTGGGGCACCTTTCCACTGTTGGCTGCCTGGAGCGACCCAGGTGCCACCGTTGTGTTCGGTAAAGGGTTCCATCATCCATATCACCTGCATCATCAGTGCGGGGTCTACGGGCAAGCCTGGATTCATAGCCCAATAGGGATAATCCACGTGCAGTCCGCCCGGTGGGCAGTTGGGTGGCAGGACTCGAGCGGATACGGCACCCAAGGTTGCATCGTCACCCAGCAGCTTGTGTGCCAAACCCAGCAGTGTGGGGTTTGTCACCATATTTTGGATGATTGGACCCCAATGTAAAATGTTGCGGATGGCGATTTGGCCGTTTTGATCCACTCCTTCGTCCAGCCGCGTAAGCGTTAAGTCTCTTACGGCGGCGGCCTCTTGAGCTGAAATGACGCCGCGCAATTGATGGTAGCCATTGCCTTGCAGTAAATCGTTGTAAGCGTCGTCAGTCATAAAACCGCCCTTGGTGTTGTATACGTTGGCCGTATCTGACTCCGTAAGGCGTCAGTACGTGTGCTCTGGAGTTGTTCCAAGATCCCAGATTATGACTGTCGCGCCAAGCAACGCAACAAAGGCGACGAGGGCAACGGCGAACAACGCAGCGGCGTATAAGAATGCGCGTTCGGGAGGCACCTGCATGATGGTTCCGGTCCCAAGAAAAAGAAGATAAATGCAGAAGCAAGCGACGGCTGTGCCAACCACGATATCGAGCTACAACATCGAGAGCCCATCTCGGTCTTGACCGCCGCGGGTCGAGCCTCTCTACTGGAACTTCTTTATCTCTGGATGCTGATCGATGGAAAGCAAACGCAAAGGACCGCTTGAAGACCTCACCATTATCGACTGCACTCGGGCACTTGCCGGGCCCTTTGGCGCCGGTTTGCTGGCTGACATGGGGGCGCGGGTGATCAAAGTCGAACCACCGTCCGGAGACGGTTACCGCAACATCCCGCCGTTCTTGTCGGATCATGCGAAGCCTCACGAAGAACTGGATGCCGGAACGGACTTTGGGGCACCGTTCGCTGCGGTTAATCGCAACAAGCGCAGTGTCTGTCTGGATCTGAAGAACGCGGGGGACAAGGCTGTTTTTCTGCAGCTCTGTGATCAGGCGGATGCCGTACTGGAAAATCTGCGTGCCGGCGTAATGGATCGTCTGGGTTTGGGCTATGAAGTGATCGCCGAACGTAACCCGAAAATTGTCTATGCCTGTGTTCGCGGCTTTGGTGACCCGCGTACCGGGGAGAGTCCCTATGCGCACTGGCCCAGTCTTGACGCCGCGGCCCAGAGTTTTGGCGGTTTGGTGCACGCTAATGACGGCTTGGTGACGCCGGCGATTGCCGATATTTTTCCGGGCACGCTGATGGCTCTTGGGGTGGTGTCAGCCATTCACAGTGCCCAGCGATCCGGCAAGGGTCAGTTTCTCGATGTGGGTATGTATGACGCCATGTTGGCTTTTCAAAAGAGCGCAGTAGCTCAGTACGGTTTTACCGGCAAACCCAATCCCGCGGGTCTGCAGCGCGCTATGACGCTGTATCCCTTTGATCTGTTTCCCACGAAGGACGGCCGCATCGCCATCGCCGTTGGCCAACCGCGCCACTGGGATCTGCTTTGCGCCGCCATGGATCGCCCGGATTTGATGGATGACGAACGCAGTTTTTCCAACGAGGCGCGTTTGGCGAATGTGGATTGGGTTGAGGAACAGATTTGTGGGTGGACGCGCAATCTGTCTCGTCAGGACATCATGGCGAAATTGGATGGCGCGATCCCTGTTGGCCCGGTGCAAACCATGGAAGACGTATATGTTGATCCGCACGTAAGCGCGCGAGGTATGTTGGAAACTTGCGAGCCTGCTGGTGACAATCCGCCGATTTCTTTAGCGGCGAGTCCAATCAAATTTCTAGACACGCCAACGTCGTTGTATCAAAGACCGCCTAATTTGGGTGAGCACAACGCCGAAGTGCTTGCCGAGTTCGGTATTGAGGCGCCGGTGCCGAAGGATCATTAATTGCGGGGTTGTCCGACCTATGGTGGAGCACCCTAAAATGCTTTAGCGTTGGGACATTGTTGGAGAGAGACGTCGATGCACACACTGGTTGATCCTTTAAAGCGGGCCTTGCAGATCAGGCCTCAAGGGCTAGCACTTATTGACGGTGACCGTGAGGTGACTTACGAAGAGCTGGCTCATCGTTGTTCCTTGTTAGTGGGAGCGTTGCGACATTTGGGAGCCGAATCCGGTTCTCGGGTTGCGATTCTGGCGAATAACGGTTTTCAGTATTTTGAGGCGTATTTGGGCATACCCGCCGGTGGCATGGTTGTTGTCCCGCTGAACACCCGGCATGCGATGCCGGAATTGGTTTACGCACTCAAAGATTCTGGCGCCAATATTTTGATCACGGATCGCTCCGATTTGGGCGAATTGGCAGATGTGGTTGAACACGTTATTTCGCTGTCTGATCGTTACGAGACGATATTGTCCGAGGCGGAGCCCGCTGCCTTGGGCGAGGGCCTTGCCGAAACCGATTTGGCTGGACTGTTTTATACCGGCGGCACGACCGGTGCCAGTAAGGGTGTGATGCTGACGCATCGAAATTTGATCGCGAACGCCCTGAACTGGTTGGCCTCGGTGCCCCAGACAGAAAATGATCGCACCTTGGTCATGGCCCCGATGTTTCATGCAGCGGGTTCCAACGGCATTCTTGCGGCGATATGGCAGGGCTCTTTGCAAGTACCCTTGGGTACATTTGATCCCGCTGCAGTGCTGGATCTGATCGAGAAACACCGTATCAATATCACCCTTGGTGTGCCCTCCATGCTGGCAGCCATGGCGGAAGAGCAGCACGCGAATCCGCGTGATACCAGTAGCTTGCAAGTGCTGACCCATGGCGGTTCACCCATCGCCACGGAAGTGATTCGTCGTGCCAGCTCGGCGTTTCCATCGGCTCAGATGATTGAGGTTTACGGGGCCACAGAAACGTCACCCTTGGCAACCTTGCTGGGCCACGAAGAAACGCTGATGGACAATGTTCTTGCAAGAAGCTGTGGCCGCGCGGTGGTTGGCTGCAATATTACGGTACGTGATGCGGAGGGCAATGAAGTGCCAAGGGGTGATGTCGGCGAGGTGGTCGTTGCCGGTACCAACATCATGAAAGGCTACTGGAACAAACCCGAACAAACTGCCGCAGTACTAAAACATGGCGGCTACTGGACCGGCGATCTGGGGTATCTAGACCCCGAGGGATACTTATTTCTGGTAGACCGCTCAAAAGACATGATCGTCAGCGGCGGCGAAAACGTCTACTCCACGGAAGTCGAAGACATTTTGTATCGCCATCCGGCGATTCTGGAAGCGGCAGTATTTGGCGTGCCAGACGATAAATGGGGTGAAGCTGTACACGCGGTTGTGGTGCCTCGACCTGAGAGCCCGCCGATTGATCCTGCTGAACTGATCGCTTTCTGTCGCGAGCATATTGGCGGCTACAAGGTGCCTAAGGGCATTGATATACAGTTTGAACCCTTGCCGAAGTCTGGGCCAGGCAAGGTGCTGAAACGCGAGCTGCGGGCACCATTTTGGGACGGCGCGGATCGAGCCGTCAACTGACCGAGGCTGACGACGATGTTTCTAAGGTAGCTCGAATGAGGAAGAGAGAGGTCGGGTATGAAAGAGATTTTTGATCGTATTTTTGAGCGCAATCGCCTTAACCGAAGATTGCACTGGACCACCATCGCATCGGAAAAGGTGCTACTGGCCATTATTGGCTTACTGTCGGTAGTCGCCAGTGGGCAGTACATTTGGGGCATGTTTGAGGTTGGGGTCATTACTCTGGCCGATCTGTTTCTGCTGTTCATCTACGTCGAGATCATCGGCATGATCGGAGCCTTCTACTCCACCAACCGCATTCCTGTAACCCTGCCGATTATTATCGCCATTACCGCACTGTGCCGCTTGATCATCATGCAGAGTAAGGACATGGAGGCTTTGACGCTGATTGCCGAAGCCGCTGCCGTGCTCATTTTGAGCGCAGCGGCGTATTTGATGAGCCTCAAAGATAAGCTGAGCCAAGACAAACTCAAGCAAGAGCGCGATGCAGCTGAGAAGAGTGACCTGCTCGACAAATCCCTTGATGAGTAGCGGCAGGCAGTGAGCGTGGGTTGCACTTACCTTTTCCACAGGTAGTAGACCGCTGGTAAAATCAGCAGGGTCGATAGAACGGCGCTGATCATCCCCCCGACCATGGGGGTCGCCAAACGACTCATAATTTCAGAACCTGTACCCGAACCCATCATGATGGGTAACAGGCCTGCAATGGTCGCGCAGGCGGTCATCAAGACAGGCCGCACACGAAGCCCGGCGCCAGCCATGATGGATTCTTTCAGTGCATCGTCGGTCAAACCCTTTTCTGTATCCCACGCCCGCTGCCAACTTTGGTTTAAGTAGACCAACATGATCACGCTGGTTTCAACGGCGACACCGGCGAGTGCGATAAACCCGACCCCCACCGCGATAGAAAAGTGGTAGTCCTGCCAGTAAATCAGCCAGACGCTGCCGACGAGGGCCAAGGGTAGAATGCACAACAAGACTGCAATTTCGGCAAACCTTTTGAAATTCAGAAACAGCAGCAAGGCAATGATCACCAGGGTGAAGGGCACCACATAGGTCAGTTTTTCCTTGGCTCGTAACATGTATTCGTACTGTCCAGACCAGCTAATCGAGTAGCCCGGAGGCAGCTCTAGCTCCTTGCTGACTCTTGCCATCGCTCGATCAACATAACCGCCGACATCGGTGGTCTCGATGTCCACGAGAACCCAGCCATTGATACGCGAATTTTCGCTTTTGATCGTGGCGGGTCCATCCTCGATAGAGATGTTGGCTACGTCGCCCAGGGCAATACGTTGACCGGTAGGCGTCACGACCGGTAACAAGGCGAGCTGTTCAGGGGAGTCTCGGTAGGATTGTGGGTAGCGGATATTGACCGGATAGCGTTCGAGGCCTTCGACGGTCTGAGTGACGTTCACCCCGCCGATTGCCGATGAAATCACCTGCTGCACATCGGCAATGTTCAAACCGAATCGCGACGATTTCTCTCGATCAATGTCGACCTTGATGTAGCGGCCTGCGGCGACTCGTTCGGAATACACGGAGCTCGTGCCGGGCACGTCCGCTAGAATGTTTTCCAGTTGCTGCCCAATACGTTGAATGACATCCAGATCTGTCCCCGCGACTTTGATACCAACCGGTGTTTTGATCCCGGTCGCCAGCATGTCGATTCGGGTTCTGATTGGCATAACCCATGTGTTGGTTAGGCCAGGAAGCTGCACCAGAGACGCCAATTCCTGCTTGAGGGACTCCGGGGTAACACCGTCACGCCATTCACTGCGGTCTTTGAATTGGATAAAGGTCTCGATCATGGTTAAGGGTGCCGGATCCGTAGCGCTTTCCGCCCGGCCGACTTTGCCGAACACGGTTGCAACCTCGGGCACGGTGCGAATTAACTTATCGGTTTGTTGTAGCAGCTCTCGAGCCTTGCCGATGGAAATACCGGGGTAGGTGCTCGGCATGTACATCAGGTCGCCTTCATCCAATGGCGGCATGAACTCATTGCCGATCTTGGTCATCGGCCAAAGAGTGGACGCCAGAATCACTAACGCGATTGCGACAGTGCTCTTGGGATAGACGAGGACCTGCTTTAGCACCGGCAGGTAGGCGGCACCGAGGAAGCGGTTAACAGGGTTTTTCTGTTCCGGTCTGATTTGTCCTCGTATGAATAAACCCATCAAAACCGGCACAAGCGTGATGGTAAGCCCGGCGGCGGCAGCCATCGCGTAACTTTTGGTATAGGCCAGGGGTGTAAACAGACGTCCCTCCTGGGCCTCAAGGGTGAAGACCGGGATGAAACTTGCGGTAATGATCAACAAACTGAAAAACAATGCCGGGCCAACTTCCGATGCGGATTGCGCCACTATTTGCCACCGATTTTCTGGGGTAAGAGGCGTTCGTTCCATATGTTTGTGCATGTTTTCGATCATGACAATTGCGCCATCAATCATGGCCCCAATGGCGATGGCGATGCCGCTCAAAGACATGATGTTGGCGTTGATACCCTGCAGCTGCATGACGGTGAATGCCGCGAAAATGCCGACGGGGAGACAGACGACGGCGACCAAGGAGGACCGAATATGAAATAAGAATGCGGCGCAAACTAGGGCGACGATGCCAAGCTCTTCCAACAATTTGCGCCACAGGTTGCTGACGGCATCTTCGATTAGCGTTGACCGGTCGTAGACCGTGACGATCTCTACCCCCTGAGGCAGGCCACGTTTCAGCTCGGCCATTTTGGCCTTAACCCCGCGAATGGTCTGTTCCGCATTCTCACCGAATCGCATCACGATGATGCCGCCGACGGTCTCGCCCTTGCCATCGAGTTCGGCAATGCCGCGACGCATTTGTGGTCCCAGGGTGATCTGCGCCAAATCCTTCAGCCGCAGCGGCGTACCGTTTTCATTGAGGCCAAGGGGGACATTGGCTAGGTCATTGGCGCTCTGCAAATAGCCGGTGGCTCGCACCATGTACTCGGCTTCGGCCATCTCCACGACCGAGGCCCCGACTTCCTGATTTGCCCGTTTGATTGCGGTTTGAATATGCGACATGGGAATGCCGAAGGCGCGCAATTTTTCCGGGTTCACGGTGACCTGGTACTGTTTGACCATACCGCCGACGGCGGCGACCTCTGATACGCCCGGCACGGTCTGCAGCTCGTACTTGAGGTACCAATCTTGAATCGAGCGTAGCTGGCTGATATCGGTTTGACCGGTAGGATCCGTGAGGGCATAGACATAGACCCAGCCAACCCCGGTTGCATCCGGCCCCAGCTGGGGCTTGGCGTTGACGGGCAATGACGGGGCGACCTGGCTGAGGTATTCCAGAACGCGGGAGCGCGCCCAATACAAATCGGTATCTTCGTCGAAAATCACATAGGTGTATGAATCCCCAAAGAAGGAATAGCCGCGCACGGTAACCGCGCCCGGTACCGAAAGCATGGCTGTGGTGAGTGGGTAGGTTACTTGGTCTTGAACCACTTGGGGGGCTTGCCCGGGGTAGCTGGTTTTTATAATGACCTGCACGTCGGACAGATCGGGAATGGCATCTACGGGCATGTTTTTCAGGGAGAACATGCCTCCGCCCACCACGAGGGCTGTCGCCAAGAGGACTAAGATCCGGTTGTGCAGAGACCAGCGAATGACGGATTCAATCATTGTCATTCTCCATTTCATGGCCCTTGGATGGCTCGTTCTTCATGGTCGAGTGATTCATGGTCGAGTGATTCATGGTCGAGTGATTCATCGTCTTATCCTTCATGCTCGCGTGGTTCATGCGCTTGAAGTCCGAGGTTTTGCTGGATTCCGAGTCCAGCAAGAAGTGGGCCGAAGTCACCACTCGTTCGCCCACGCTCAAGCCGCCGCGAATTTCAGCGAATGCGCCATCAATGCGTCCGAGTGCGACGGCTACGGATTTAAAACGACCTTCGCCTAGGGCGAGAACCACGCGATCTTGATCACCCAATCGAATCACAGCCTCCTTAGGGATGACTAACACATCGGGGTTAGCTGAGGTCTGGATAGCGACTTTCGCAAACATGTTGGGCTTGAGTAGTGCCTGCGGGTTGCCGAAACGCAGACGCACTCGAGCTGTACGCGTTTGCGGATCTAGGGTTGGATACACATAGTCGACCTCTCCCAGCCATTGCTTGCCGGCCAAGTAGTCCAACGTCATGGTAACCGGCTGACCTACCTTCACCAGTGGCGCTTGGCTTTCAAAGATCTCAGCTTGCACCCAAACATCGTCAAGGGTGCCCACCGATACCAGGGTGGTGCCAGGCCGGACAAAGGAACCCTCGCGGATGTTCAGGTTGTCGATAACCCCGGATCTTGGCGAATAGAATGTGAGAGATCGCCTGACCTGTTGGCTGCGTCTGAGCTCACCAATGACGGCAGCGTCGATTTGCAGTGCCTGCAGACGATTCTCGGCCGCGCTTATGAGCCGAGGGTTGTTTCGGTTCAGCGCAAAGACCAGCTCTTCTTGGGCGTTGACGAGCTCCGGCGAATACAAGGCATACAGCGGCTGTCCTTTTTCCACTCGGTCGCCATCGGCTTTGACGTAGAGTTTTTCTACCCAACCCTCCACCCGGGGGTGCACATGGGTCAATTGATCCTCGTCATACTGCACGTAGCCCACGGTAATGATGGTGGGCTGCAGAGAGCGCAGCTCTGCGGTGGTTGTGCGTACGCCGAGATTGTTGACGACGTCCGGTGATATCCAGATCGCGCCGGGCCCCGCTGTATTTGACGGATCGTTCCCGGCATAAACGGGTACCAGTTCCATACCCATGGGTGACTTGCCTGGTTGGTCGCGTCGATAGTTTGGGTCCATTGGGGCGACCCAGTAGGCAGGCTTTCGTTCTTCGCCTGTCGATTGGTGTTGATCGGAAAAGCGACTCGTTCCCAACTCCGCTAGATAGAATGCCGCCAACGCCGCGCTGGCAGCAGCCAACAGAGTGATGATGAACGATTTGCGTGTTGTCCTTGGCGTGTTCATGGTGTGGGGGCTCCGTCGCTATGGGTTCCGCCGGATGGCAGAAAGTAGTTCAGCTCGGTGATGGCAAGCAGCCGATCAACGCTGATGTTTAAAAAATCGATATTGGCGTTCAGCTCTGCAATTCGGGCTCTGACCACCTCTGCAAAGTCTCCCGCGTCGTTGGTATAGGCCGTTAACGAGGCTTGCGCCTGATCATGAACTTCTTTGAGAAGGCGCTGTTCGTAGAGGGTTTTGCGTTGATTTAGGCGTTGCAGCCTTGACCGTGTGGACTCGTAGATTGCGCGCATGGATCGCAGGGCGAGGGCTTTTTCGGTTTTCAGCGCCGCATCAAGGGCCAGAGCCGATCTAACCTCTTGATCCTGTCGGTGCGCCGGGAACAGGGGGACATCAAAGCTCACGCCCAGAGAGAAAAAATCGCTCCGCTCATTACCCAGTGGGTCGTCATCCCGGTAGCCATAACCGGTGTTCAGCGTCCACTGAGGTTTGTGCTGTTGTCTCGCCAACTCGATGCCGGTACGTGTCATCGCCAGTTGTTGGTCAATCGTTCTGATTTTTGGGTGTGAAAGTAGGGTTTGTGAAACTGCGTCAGGCACTTGCGTGTACTGTTCATCGCCCATCGTTGGCAACGTTTCGCTAAGCGAAATGGCTTGCGGGGCAACATGGGGTAACCATTCTCCCAATTGTGCCAAGGTCGCCTCCTGCTGCTGTTGGGCCAGCACGAGCCGGTCTTCGAGCCGAGTAAGCTCAAGCTGTGCGCGTACGAGATCATGCTGCTGGGTTCTCACAACCCCGCTGGTGTAGTTAGACTCGGCGATGTCTACAAGGTGTTCGAAAAGCGCCCGGTCGTTATTGATAAGTCGTATGGTCTCTCGATGCCTGTAAGCGTCTAGCCACAGCTGGGAAACCGCCACGCTGACGTTGGCTAGGCGGTCTCTGCGCATCAACGGCTGTTGCTCGCCTTGTTCCTGCAATTGACGACGTTTCAACTTCCTGGTGTCTCCACGTGGGAAGGTTTGACTGGCTTGAACCTTCAACTGGGTCATCGGCTCCTGCCCAAAATCGAAACTGTCCAATGGCAGATTCGCGATGTTCAGGGAGACAATGGGATCCGGAAGCGCCCCTGCCGCAATGCTTTGGGCGGCCGTTGCTGCTTGTCTGTGTCGGCTCCGCTCCAGCCAAGGATCGACTGCTTGAGCCAGCGATACCGCGTGTTCCAGGGTTAATGGGGCCTGAGCCTGACAGAAGGCAGAGCCAGCCATCAGCGCGGCGAAGATGCCCACATACCGTAAGTGTTCAATAAACAATTCTATGACTCCCTTTTCCGATCCCGAAGGAGGGTTGCGCGATAGGCGCGTTTAATGGGGAGTATTAGGCCCCACCAATAATCCAAGGAGGTGTGGCCTGAATTTCAGGCGCACTTACCCCGTCTAGGGGAGAATCGGTGGTCGAAAGAGCGAAACGGAAGCGCGGCCGAGACCGGAAGTAGTGTATGCCGGGTTGCGCATACTGGTGTCATCAAAGGGTTGCGGCAGCGCGTGTGCGACGAAGCTCAGTGAAGCGGGCGCCGCACAGTTGTCCAGAAAACACTGCAGCTCTCCGCAACAGTCGAAGCGTGATTTTGCGCGTGCAGGTGAGGCGGAACTTTCCGGGTGATTTGTGGCAGACAGGTGGCTGTGTGTTGCGTGTGCTGTATCTAACGTCGACACAGCCACCGGATTCGCTGATGCCGCCTTCAGTGAAGAGCACGCGTCTGCGAAAGACGCCGCCCCCTGACCAATGAGAGACAGTGTGACAAGTACGGTAAGCAATGTGTTGCCGGTCTTTGTTAGCATGCGACGACGTCTTTCATGAATGACACAACCTGAGATGACATGCTGCAGATCTGATTGAAAAAAATCAACCGTGCCCG